>WSSedL1CaDRAFT_10001693_pt1 | contig 12322 bp, 9 predicted proteins | sample WetSurSL1Cattail_FD_9464 | JGI IMG/M metagenome (IMG submission 9464)
GCAAGTCTGTCGGCACTGGGCTGCCGAAGGTGGAAAATCAGCCAGACCGAATGTACTTCTTACCTCTGCCGGCTTTGAGAATATGGACGGGTCTTTAAAAGCAAATATTGTGGATTGCTTCCGCAAAATGCTTCGCATGCCTGCGGGTGATGCCAAGGTGTTATTTATCCCCACCGCCGCAGTTAATTCAGAAGCAAAAGAAATGGCTGATTGGTGCCGTAGGGAGCTGATTCATATCGGTATTTTACCTGAACATATTGCTACATACGATATTGACGGCAGTCTATCCGAGAACGGTGCTTATGTATATGATGTCATCTACTTCACAGGCGGTGATACCGGTTTTCTACAAAAGCGTATCAAAGAAACAGGCTTTGACCTAATCATAAAAAAGATGATGCATGCAGACAAGGTATATGTTGGTGTAAGTGCAGGCAGTATTATCGCCACCCCAAACATAGGCAGTCCTTCTGATGAAAGTACAGCGGGACTGTGTCTGGTGAACGCTTATCTATCCGTTCACTGCACCGCGAATATGAAACCTCGAATCGACCTTCCATTACCGCAGATAAACCTGACAGATCAACAGGCTTTATCTGTATCAATCAATGGATATCAGGTGATAGAAGGATAAAGGTCTATATAGTACCAAAAAGAATGTGGCTGCTGCAATCATATCTTTGCAACAGCCACATTCCTAAATCTGTATCTAGTACAACGGATACTTGTCCGTCAAAGTCTTAACCATTTCCATTGCTTTCGTCTTGTTAGCATCGACATCTTTAATTAACAGATATATAGCATCAGCAATAACATCCATATCTGCCACATTCATGCCTCTCGTGGTTACAGCTGCAGTACCGAGACGAATACCGCTGGTAACAAACGGTGAAGCCGGATCGTTAGGAACTGCATTCTTATTGCAGGTGATATTAGCCGCATCCAGAAGCTTCTCTGTATCCTTACCAGTAACGCCCATGTTCTGAAGATCAACTAACATCAGATGATTGTCTGTACCACCGGATACAAGGTTAAAGCCTCTCTTCATTAAGCCGCTTGCCAAGGCCTGAGCATTCTCAACAATCTTTCCAGCATATACCTGAAAGCTCGGATCAAGCGCTTCTTTGAAGCATACAGCCTTTGCTGCAATCACATGCATTAAAGGACCGCCTTGAATTCCCGGGAATACCGCTTTATTTAGCTTATGTTCTTCCGCAAACTCGGCACTCGATAAAATCATTCCACCTCTGGGCCCGCGAAGGGTCTTATGAGTGGTTGTCGTTGTTACATGTGCATATGGGATCGGACTTTCGTGGTAACCGCCCGCAACAAGCCCTGCGATATGAGCCATGTCTACCATCAAGTAAGCACCAACTTCGTCTGCTATTTCCCTGAAAATCTTAAAATCTATCTTTCTTGCATAAGCACTTGCCCCCGCTACAATCAGCTTCGGCTTACTTGTCTTTGCAATATTTCTTAAACTATCATAATCAATGAAGCCCTGGTCATTCACTCCATAAGGAACAATATTGAAATAGCTTCCGCTCATATTAACCGGGCTACCGTGTGTCAGATGTCCGCCGTGAGCTAAATTCATACCAAGTACAGTATCACCGGGTCTTACCAGTGCAAAGAAGACTGCCATATTAGCCTGTGCGCCTGAATGAGGCTGAACGTTTGCATAGGTACTGCCAAATAATTTATTAGCCCTGTCAATTGCAAGAGTCTCAGCGATATCAACAAATTCGCAGCCTCCATAATATCTCTTTCCGGGATATCCTTCCGCATATTTGTTGGTTAACTGACTTCCCATCGCTGCCATTACAGCCTTGCTAACAAAGTTTTCAGAAGCAATCAGCTCAATGTGGCTGTTTTGTCTTCCAATTTCCAGTGAAATCGCTTCTGCTAATTCTGGGTCAAATGATTTTACATCTTCAAATGAATACATTATCTTCAATTCCTTTCCGGTTTCATTCAGGACAAGTAACGTGGCATCCGCTGATCCTGCAACAGGTGCGTATCCCTGACTTTTGTCGCATTGTATAGTATAGCATATCATCTTTAATTATGGAAGCAAAAATACCGGCGAGCTCCACATTCCTTCATAAAAACATCTTATCATTATTATTTCTTTAAAATATAACCGTACTACAGCATCTCCGGGCCAAAGCTCAACGGAAGAAGCTCCTCGAGCAGAAATACTACATAATCTTCCTCTGATCTTGCCAGTATAACCAGAAAGTTCTTCGTATCCGCAAATTCTCGCAGTACCTGCCTGCATACACCACAGGGTGGACAATAATCGGTAATAAGACCGTTCTTTCCTCCTACGATTGCTATGGCAGAGAATTCTTTCTCACCTTCACTGACTGCTTTGAACAGTGCCGTTCTCTCCGCACAATTAGTCGGCCCATAAGCTGCATTTTCAATATTGCAGCCCAGATAAACCTTCTGCTTTTTGGTAAGTAGTGCAGCTCCTACTGTAAAATGCGAATAAGGGGCATAAGCATTCGTCATTCCTTTCATGGCATCCCTGATTAAATTCTGTGCCACGGAATGGCTTACTATACCTTCTTTCAAAATCAATTCTCCTCTTTCGCGAGGTACAAGGCTGTTCCTTTGTTCCATGTCTTGTTGTATGTTCTCTTGTTCTTGCATAAACAAAACCTCCTCGTATAATATTTAAATCATAACAGGAGCAAGAAATAATTCCCGCTTGAATTTTATTAATACCCTGCTCCCTCCTGATTCTTTGCCAACTTTATGATTCTGCTGGTTCCAAGCCTTGAAGCTCCAAGTTCTATGAATCTTTTTGCATCCTCAAAAGAAGTAATACCTCCGGCAGCTTTGATCCGTACATCTTTACCCACATTTGTGGCAAATAGTGCAATATCCTCAAAGGTTGCACCCGATTTAGAAAAACCGGTGGACGTTTTAATAAAATCAGCTCCTGATTTTGTTACAATTTCACACATTTTAACCTTCTCTTCGTCGCTCAGTAGACAGGTCTCTATTATCACCTTAAGCACCCGCTTGCCGCAGACCTCTTTAAGCTGTCTTATTTCTTGTAGAATCAGATCATATTTCTTGTCTCTCAGCCAACCGATATTAATTACCATATCTAATTCATCCGCACCGTTTGCAATAGCATCCTCTGCTTCATACACCTTTACTGCGGTACTATTATATCCATTCGGAAACCCAATTACCGTACATACCGCAATTTGCTCCTTCACATATTCTTTCACCGGTTTCACATAGGAAGGGGGAATGCAAACGGACGCTACTTTGTAGACAATAGCGTCATCGCAAATTTGTGTTATCTCCTCCCAGGTTGCTGTTTGTGTCAATAATGTATGATCCACCTTATCAAAGATCAGTTTCATATCCATCTATATAGTTCCTTTCCGATAATTTCAAACATCTTTGTTTCATTATGGATTAATCCAAAAAGTATATTCCTGTTTAACTTTTATATTAACTATACAATCTCCAGTGCAATCTGCATCATTTCATGAAACGACAACTGTCTGTCTGCTGCCGGCAGAGATTCTCCTGTAAATACATGATCCGAGACAGTAAGTATGCAGAGAGCCTTTTTGCCGGCTCTTGCTGCGTTCATATATAGAGCCGCCGCTTCCATCTCAACCGCAAGAATATTCATCTTTTTCCACAAGGAATTGGCTTCCTTGTTATCATCATAAAAGGTATCCGATGATAGAATGTTTCCTACGATTGTCTTAATTCCCAGCCTTTCAGCTACCTCCACTGCCTTACGTAAAAGGTCAAAATCCGCGATTGGAGCAAAGGTGCCCGGTAGCTTATATTGCGCTGCAAAATTCGAATTGGTAGAGGCTCCCATTCCGATTACGATATCACGAAGTTTCACGTTCTCAGTAATTCCACCCGCAGAGCCGATACGAATGATATTATTTACTTCATAAAAATTATATAGTTCATACGAATATATTCCGATGGAGGGCATCCCCATCCCGCCTCCCATGACAGAGACGCTTTTACCTTTATATGTGCCTGTAAACCCTAACATATTTCTGATATGATTAAAACATACCACATCCTCGAGGTACGTTTCAGCAATAAATTTTGCTCTTAACGGATCTCCCGGCATTAGTACTGTCTTTGCAATATCACCAATTTTAGCTTCATTATGCGGGGTCGGTATACTCATTTTAATATCCTCCTTTTTAACTTTCTGAACTTTTTTCTATAATAATATTAGCATAATTTGAAGAAAAAGGCAATTTGACTTTCTTTAATATTTGCATGAAAACAGAGCTATCCTTGTTTCCTTAGGCGCGTGTTTGACAATCATTTCTTTGTCATCTATAATAAGAATTATAGATAATTGATATTACTTATTTTAACTGAAAGGTGCAGCATATCATGAGCATTTTACCTTTTCTCAGGAAAATATTTCGTAATACAAAAGTGAAAAAACAATTAAATTTCATTTTTTTTGTTTGCCTTTTTATTCCTATTTTATTCATAGGAATTATTCTTATATTTAATACAAAAAAGCTTTTGCTTGATCATTACCATAATTTAGTAGAAGCGGATAATGCTCGTGTCAAGTCAATTATGTTTGATGTGACCACCACGACCTACAATATTTCCGATGAGATTTCTACCGATAAAAATCTTCAGACTCTTTTTGAAACACAATATTCCAGGGAAGAGGATGCTTATAACAGCTGTAGAGTTTATTACGGAAAGATTAATAAATACATTACAAAAAATACTTTTATTTCCTCTATAGACATTTATACAACCAATCCGACAATTAAAGATTATTCTTCGATAAAAACTGTTTCAAATGATATTTTTAAGGAAGAGTGGTATAATAGAGCCAGTAATCATGCCGATATAATCTGGAGAAGCTTAGCCACTCTGGACAATTGGAAACATACCTCACAGGAACTTTGCTTACTTCGACGCATTCCAATAATTTCAACCGGAGAATATGTTGTTTTGGTTATCAGAGTAAGTAATATTTATTTAAAGAATAGAATTCAATTTAGTACGCCCTGGAATATAGTAACTGTAAATCAAGATCCCATATTTTTTAGTACAGATCGGAATCTATCCGGTAAGAACATCACACTTCCTATTGATTACTCCAAACAACAAGATGTGTATTCCGGTCAGTTCACCTATGACAACAAGGAATCAATTGTGCATATCTCAACACTGCTTCCCTATACCTCAAAGGATAAAATATATATTACAACTCTGGATACTGATGCTCTAAAGGAATCCAACAAAATTATTACGACTTTTATAGCAATCATTGCCTTGACTTCTATACTGCCGTTGATTTTAATTACACTTTTTACCAACAGATTCAGCGCACGTATCATAACATTACGTGGAGAAATGCACAAAGCCAGTAAGGGTGATTTTGATATTATTAACAACTTAAAGGGTGATGATGAATTATCTGAAGTGTTTTGCGATTTAAAGGTTATGATTCAAAGCATCAAGCAGATGGACTCCCAAATGTATGAAGCAAAATTACAGGAACACGTCCTAAAAAACCAGCAACAAAAAATGGAGTTTAAGATGCTGGCCAGTCAGATTAATCCACATTTTCTCTATAATACCTTGGAAATAATACGAATGATGGCACTTACCGAAGGAAATAAAGGCGTATCCAATGCGATTAAGTTATTAGGAAAATCCATGCATTACGTCTTGGAGAATAATGGTTCCTCCTCCACTTCCCTTAAAAAGGAACTGGATTATATCGCTACCTATTTAGCTATACAAAAGCTTCGGTTTGGTGATCGAGTAAATTATACCTTAAATATTCCTAATAACATGGATTTAGAAGAGTATCAGATTTTGCCTCTTCTTCTGCAACCTATGGTAGAGAATGCAATTCTACATGGACTTGAAAACATTCAATATAATGGGCAGATCATCATAGATGTTCAGACGAAGGAAGATGAGTTTTTGATTATTCAAGTCTCTGATAATGGTCATGGCATGACGGAAGATGAACTTAATGAGTTAAAAAGTAATATTCAAATATCCAAGCGGAAATCCAACCTGAGTATTGGCCTTTATAATATAAATCAACGTATCAAATTATTTTATGGAGAAAACTATGGCATGGAGATTCAAAGCCATCCTAACGATGGTACTCATGTGACTTTGACCATCCCTTTACATAATACAATGGAGGAATAAAATCATGATGCAGGTTTTTATAGCAGACGATGAAGCAATTATTCGGGAAGGATTAAAATTTATAGTAGATTGGGAAGAGCTGGGATTTTCCATTTGCGGCGTGGCTAGTGACGGTGAAGAAGCTTTAAAAAGTATATTGGAATTGGAGCCCGATCTGGTTTTGTTAGATATTAATATGCCTATCCTACAGGGAACAGATGTAGTTCAGAAAGCTAGAGAACATAATTTTAAAGGACACTTTATCATATTGAGTGGTTTTACAGATTTTAAATATACACAAACCGCGATTCGTTATGGTGTAGATTCTTATCTCACTAAACCAATAGACGAAGATGAATTGTATCAGGCTGTTAATGCGGTTAAGACAACCCTACTGGAGGAGCAAAAGCAAACCGATTCTATGATGCATTATCGTGAAAAAGCCAAATACACTATTTTATGTGATATTTTACTTAACACAAGTGCTCTATATACCATTAACCTAAGCGAAATCAATTTGACTGCATCTGTTTACCAGGTCGTTATTTATGAAAACTACAATCAAGGCGTCTACAATCTGACCTATAGCTTTATTGATCTTTTGAAAGTATCAAATCAGGGATATAATTCCTTTGAGCATATTAAGATTCATGAAAAGGATGTCCTCCTGTTGAAGGGAAATTTTGCTATAGAACGATTCCAGGATTTCTTACGACATTACGAGACAAATCCTCAGAAAGGTTCTCCACTGGATTCCCTGTTTATTACATATGGTCGTTTAGTGCAAAAGCCTGAAGATATTCATTATTCCTATGAAGAAGCCCTTTCTCTTTTAAACCGCCGCTTCTTCTGTGAGCCTAATCAGCATGCGATCGGATATAAATTACTACCTGATTTTGATAAGCACATATTTGCAATCACCTCTGACGAAACCAATAAATACTGCGAGCTACTATGTGATTATATCCAGAGTTATAACCGTAACATGATTGCTGATTCCTTGCTCACTCTGGTGAATAACCTTTACTTTACCAATGCTGATTTATCCGGTACGAAATTATTTCTGACCGATATCTATCTGCAGATAAAGCAAACCATTACAAGGGTCTATAATACTCTGGATATACCGTTCCCAACCAACTTCTCGATTATTAATTTTATCGAAGGTAAATTTTATTTATATGAAATCATTAAGTTCTTCTCAGAACAATTTGAAATGATTATGAATGCAATCGGTAATTCATCTAATAACAGCGTTTGGGATGATATTATCAACTATATCAATAATAATTTTTGCGATAATATTAAATTAGAAACCATTGCACCACTGTTTGGTTATAATAGTTCTTACTTGGGAAAAATATTTAATAAGAGAATGGGAGAAAGCTTTAACTCCTATATTGACCGGACAAGAATTAATCTTTCGAAGAATCTACTTCTTCAGAATGACTTAAAAGTATACGAGATTTCAGAACAGGTTGGTTACAATAATGTAGACTACTTCCATAAGAAATTCAAAAAATATGTTGGATTTAGTCCTGCTGAATACCGTAAAAAGTATAACTCGAAACAATAAGTGAAACCGAGCGGCCATGAACGGTGAACCACAAAAAGACTTCCCAACAAACAGAATCGAACGATTCTAATTTGTCGGGAAGTCTTTTAATTATGTTAACTCACTTACTTATTTTGCAGCTGCTGCTGCTACTCTTGCATCATTCTGAGCTTTTGCGTTAGTTAAGTCAACTGCTAACACATCATTATAGCCAAGACCAATTACAGTATCTTGCATGTCTTTTAATAAGGAATTAAATTCATCATCATCAGCTGCAAATACCATCTTCCAGGAGTTCTCAATAATCTTAGCTTTACACTGGCCTCTTAAAGTAGTTATTTCAGAATCTTCTGCAGGAGCTATATAGGAACAACCAGGAGCTACTATTAACTTATCGTTACTCTTTAAGAAGTCAATCGTAGTCTTAGCTCCCATCTTTGTCTGCCAATCAGTATCAAGAGGTGTTGTGTTCGCATCAATAACAGATTCCCATAAAGTATAGTTATATGCATATCCTGTATCCGGATTTATATCACTAGGAGTAACTGTTACAAAGTTAAGTGCTGAAACTCCATCTTTCCATGATCCGCCGCCCCACTCGTCAGGGACAGTTGTGTCGCCACCACCATAGAAAGCATCAAGACCAAACTCTGTTAATACAGGCTTTCCATCCTGTAAATCCCATGTCAAGGTCTTAGGACCACTGGAACTTGATGTCTGAGCTGTAGCATCCTGGATTCCTTCAGGAGAATATAGCCAATCGATAAAATCTGCAAGTCTTTCTTTATCTTCTGCTTTACTTCCGATAGCAATCATCTGTCTGCTACCGTCAGGTGTACATCCATAGGAGAAATCTTTCATATCGTCGATAGAAGAAATCATGAATCCTTTACCAGCTGCTTTGTTATCTACGGTGTTATATGCAGCCTGGCTTAACCAAGGCCAAGGACAATATAAAATCTGTCCATCCTGATACTTGGCATATAAAGTATCATAATTTTGTGTTGTAGACTCAGGATCCATAAGACCCATCTGATTAGCTTCATAATAAAGCTTTAATACTCTAACATACATGGAATCGCTGTCAATAATACTCTGATACTCCGAGCCGTCAGCTTTAGCTAACAGAAAACCGGCTTCATCAAATCCATAAAAACAGGTAGGCTGTTTAGCCAAGCACATCATATTGCCATCCCAATCCTTAAACAAGGAGATACCGTAAGTCTTCTTACCTGAATCACTTGTCGGAATAGCCGCTTGCATCTGCTGTAATGTAGGAAGTAAATCCTCCAAAGTTTTCATTTCCGGATAACCTGCAGCTTTGTATGCATCCCAACGAAGATAAGGTCCAAAAGTTGGATCAAGTCCTTCCGAAGGATTTGTAGCCGGCTGTTCGGATACGCTAGAAGGAATGCCATAAATATGACCATCATTTACTAAAGAATTCAAGGAATCAATACCTGACTGGTATTTCTTCAGGTTTTCTTTATCTGCGATCAAATCTGTCATGTCTGTTAACAATCCTGCGGTAACCATATCTTGCAAATGACCGCCATCAGCACCATAAATAATTAAGTCTCCAAGATCTCCGGCAGCTGAACGGGTCTGGTATAAGGTATCTCCGCCACCAGCTACGTTAGGAGCAATCATGTTAAGTTCCATGTTGAACTTATCCTTAACAATTTTTGCAAACCAACCTGACTGTATGCCTTGGTAATTAGCAAGACCGTCAAATACATCAACAGTAATAAACTCTGGATACTTTTCTGCCCCTGTTAATTCTTTGTCCGTGGTTGCATCCGGAGCACTTGTTGCCGTTGCGCCACTTGTAACTCCCGCATCTTTTGTATCTGCCGATTGATCAGCTTTTTTACCGCAACCGCTAAACATAGATGCTACTAATACTGTACACAAAAGTACACTTAGTAATTTTTTCCTCATAACCTTTTCCTCCATTTAATTTTTTTTCATATACTTAGCAAAATAAATAATATTATTTATTTTGTTTTGCCCTAATAAAATTGTGCCACTCTAGCCTTTGACAGAACCAATCATTATGCCCTTTACGAAATATCTTTGGAATAAGGGATAGATACATAAAATCGGCAATACTACGATTACTGTAACTGACATTCGGATCGAGGTTGGTGTCTGTTGTGTCGCTAATGACATAACGTTACCGCCGGTACCGGCAGCATTATTGATTAAAGCCTTTAGTGAATTAGCTTGATTAATATAGCAATACAATAAATATTGCAAAGAATATAGTTTCTGCTCTGTTATATAAATTAATGTATCATAAAAAGAATTCCACTGACCTACTGCAGAGAAAATTGCAATTGTTGCCAAAATAGGCTTGCTGGTTGGAAAAATTATTTTTGCAAATATTCTTAGTATTCCTGCGCCATCTATCTCAGCAGCTTCCTGTAAAGAAGCAGGTATTGATTCTACATATGTCTTTACCAAAATAACATTAAAGGGTTGAACTATTAATGGAATAATATAAACCCAAAAGTTATTTGTAAGATGTAACGCCTTCATAGTTAAAAACATGGGAATTAATCCAGCATTAAAATACATTGTAATTACGATAACGCGATACCAGAATCTTCTCCCCCACATCTTTTGCTGAGTAAACATAAATCCCAAAAAGGCTGAGGCTAATACCGTCCCTATCGTACCGATCACTGTTCTAAGGATTGAAATCCATAGTGCGGTACCTAAACCTCTGATTTTTATCACATTGGCATAATTATCAAAATGGATACCCTGCGGTATGAAATTAATAGCTCCATTCGCACTTAATACATTCGAACTGATTGTATTGATAATTAAATAATAAAATGGATAGATACATATCAAAGTAAATAACAAAAAGAATGTATAATTCAATATATCAAAAGCAAAATCTGTTGAAGTTTTTTTGATCTTACGTTTTTTAGTAATCTGATTCATATTTTTTTTTCCTTTCTAAACAATAGATTCGCCACGTGTTTTCTTCGACACGAAGTTCACCACGAACAATAAAGTAACACTGACAATACTCTTTAGCATTCCAATCGCTGTTGCCAAAGAATAACTTGCCCCAGTCATGCCAACATTGTATACATATAAATCGAGAACCTGTATATGTTCCTTATTAAAGGCATTTTGGAATACATAATATTGATCCAGGCCATTGTTTAAAAAGTTTGCTATGCTTAACATTAATAGTACAAAAAAAGTTGGTAATAAAGCCGGTAAAGTAATATGTCTCATTAATTTAAAACGGTTTGCCCCATCTACTCTGGCTGCTTCATATAGCTCTTGATCCACACCGGCGATGGCTGCAAGATACATAATCGCGCCCCACCCAAGTCCTTTCCAGATAGCCCATAGCAGCATTGTTAACCATGTATGTGCATCACTGTCTAGGAATTTCATTGGTTCATTGATGATATGTAAGTGCATTAATAAGGTATTTACCATACCGGAATTAGTAAACAAACTGTATGCTACTGAGAATACCATTACCCAGCTGATAAAGTTTGGAACTGTGGTAAATGTTTGTACAAAGTTCTTAAACCATTTACATTTGATTTCGCTTAAAAAAATAGCAAATATTACCGGAAAAAACGAGGTTACAAGTGCTAAGCCACTCATGGCAAAAGTGTTCAGCATTACTTGCCAAATTAATCTCAGCTGCGTCTTGTTCCCAATCATCATATTAAACCATTGCAATCCCACAAAATCACACTGTGACAATTTTAGTGGCGGCCTATAATCATAGAAAGCATAAATCCATCCGTGTAAGGGATAATATGAAAATACAAAAGATAAAATTAAAAATGGTACTATGTATAAAAATAATTTTATCCCCTGTACTCTCTTTCTTTTCTTAGATTTCAGAGCATTTAGCTGCTGTACTGTTGCATTCCGCATGTTTTTCCTCCCGACATTGGCATTTCTTATATAATTCATGTACTATCTCATAATTTCTTATATAATATTATCATCTTTACCACTTCTTTTGAACGCAACGTATTCTATCTTCTTTATCCAATAAATTGAATGGCCAAATTAAATTTTAGAAAAGCATTACATATTATACTATTTTACACGAAAAATTAGAGCTGGTATAATTGGTTCTTGCATATTTAGCATTACATATTGTATATGACTAACAGTATTTATTGCATTTTCTAAAATCTTTCTAAAAAAGCAGTAATATTTTCACTTTATTGCCTGATTTATTCGAGATTTCCGAACCGCAATTATTTATTGGCATATTTTGAAGAATAAAGCTACATTATAGGGTGTATTTACATTGCTTTCCTCTTAAAAAGTGTTATAATCACCTTTATACTTTAAATAACGGATTAGGAGTTGATTAATGTGATTGCAGCCGAATTCCTATCAGTCCATAATATGCTGAAAGAGGATCAAATTCTGGGAGAAGTCCCCTCTTCTCGAATTATCTACCGTAATTTCTATCGGATGGCCTGGCCTTCTGCCCTAGAAGCTTTTCTTGTAGCAATGACCATAGTCGTTGATACGATAATGGTTGGTGGCTTGGGAAAAGGGGCAATTACAGCTGTC
>WSSedL1CaDRAFT_10001694_pt1 | contig 12321 bp, 10 predicted proteins | sample WetSurSL1Cattail_FD_9464 | JGI IMG/M metagenome (IMG submission 9464)
TGCATTAAGGGTGCATAAAATAATCGTGCACCATATATTTACATTCAAGCCACTTTTAACTTATTGAATATAATTTTCTCAACCTCGTACCAGCGGTTACTCTCATGTTTGGCTCTTAATACCGCCATATACTGTGCTCCATCAATACCCCATCGCATACCGGCCTGCTTCATACGCTTTTGAACGACGACCTTGTTACCACTTTCTATCATCCCACTACCAATATAATAATCTTTGTTTTTATATTCAAGATACCGCATCTTGTCCAAATTATTTTTGAGATAACCTTCAAGATTCACTGTTTTGTTTACCTTATCAACACTCAAAGGACTGTCGGCAATTTTTTTCAATGCTTTCTTGAATTGTTCAGTCTTTATATAGTGTATAGTTGTGTCCGACCATTTTGTATACTTTTTTTCATTGCCGGAAAACAACTCTTTCGCATAGCTATAAACGTTTTCGGTCATATGATAAAAATCAAGGATGCATTGAGCATCGGGAAACAGCTCCTTACACATATTCCATATCCAATGTGCACCATCGCCAATTATCACTACCTTTTTCACGCTACCATAACCTGCTCTGGCGGCAGAATCAAAGAGCACTTTTTTAAATTCTGCAACACTTCCCATGTATGTAACATATTCCTTTTTAGTAATAATGGCACTGTTATTTTTCCTCTTGATTACATCCTTGTCCAAGAATGTAAGTCCAAGTTTCATTTCCTTCCATGTGCTTCCACCTTCATCTTCAACACGGGTGTTAACTGCAGAGCCATCCATGGATATGTATAAAATTGTATTTTCCTTATCTTTTTCAAGTATTGCTGGAGCTGCTACTTCAGGACAGGAATATGAGATGTCGGCATTTTCCATTTGTATTTCAAATAGTTCTTTACCAACTTCCTCAGATAATGTTTTGATTTGAGAAGCACTGATTTCTATTCCCTTTAATTTCAATAATACTTCCTGAGCGTTCCTAAACCCGGGAATTATCTGTGCTGTATATGTTATCAATTCGAGAAGATCTTTGGTTATTCTATGTTCCTCATTAATTCCGAATATCTTATCATTTTGTCCATACAATATTCCACAATTACTGCAATAGTCCATATTACGGACAAAAACCAGTTTACCATGGGGTGTTGAAATTGCTAATGGTTGGTTTCTTTTTTTGTTTTTTTTAAACTGCCACCACAGTCCTTACATTTCTCATCTTCGCAGGGCTTGACTTCCTTATTTATCAATTCACTTGCATCCTGCAGAACCTTTTCTTTTGCCTTTTCCAGATGCTCTCCAATCAATTGACTTATACCTGTGGCATCTAATTTATTATCTGACAGCCCTTTTCTTAATTTTTCTTCAAGTTCTTTCATGATTGCATTTACATCTATCTTATCGCTCATCTTCAGTATACCTCATACATTTATTCTTTTTTGTTGTTTTATTATCTCATATTATATACTATTTTACAGCAATACGCAAAACAAAAACTGGAATAAACCTTTTGTTTTGAGCTGTTTTGAGCTGTTCCAGCTTTTATATACTTCTTGTTTTGTATGTGTTTGCAACGCTATTTGGAATATTATGGTGCACGAAAATTAAACGCACCCTGTGAAAATTTACTTGTTCGTCTGATTGAAAAATTACTTGCTCGAAAATCAGGCATCCTCAATCAGCACTCAAACGTTTTTGCAAGTTCGAATTCATCCTGAATGGACTGATCCGGCTTCTTTGTTAAAAGAGAAACGATAATGATTGCTGCACATGACAGTACAAAGGCCGGGAATAATTCATAAATTCCAAGAACTCCACCCAGCGGTCTCAACAGCAATTTCCATATGAACACCATACCTCCGCCCATCAGCATTCCGGCTACGGCACCCGCCCTGTTCGTCCTTTTCCATAGCAGCGAAAACAGCATGATCGGGCCGAAGGTAGCGCCAAAGCCTGCCCATGCAAAGGAAACAATGCTGAAAATAATACTTTTCTCATCAAGGGCAATAATAACTCCAAACAATGCAACCATCAGCAATGTTATACGAGACACAATCATGACCTGTTTGTCTGTAGCATTTCTTTTCAAAATACCCTGATAAATGTTTTTTGAAAATGCAGATGCTGCAATAAGCAGGTAGGAATCCGACGAACTCATGGTCGCAGCAAGAATACCAGACATGATAACACCTGCAAGTAATGGAGGTAACAAGCCTGTGGACATGATGATAAATACATTTTCCGAGGAACCTGGCGTAAGCAGATTAGCAGGATATAGTGATCTGCCGATCAACCCGATTGCCACAGCAGAGAAAAGTGAAATCAAGCACCAAATAATTGCTATCCTCCTTGACTTTTTCAACTCGGAGGATTTATTGATCGCCATAAACCTTAACAAGACCTGCGGCATACCGAAATAACCAAGACCCCAGGACAATGTAGATATAATTGTCAATAGCCCATAATTTCCTGCTTCTCCGAATATCGGCTTACCTGCAGTATTCAGTTGCTGCATTCCATCTGCAACCTGTGGCTGCGCAATTCCGAAAAATTCAAAGAATCCGGGTATCCCCCTGATATTTTCAACAACACCCGAAATCCCGCCAGCCGACATTAAACCGACTGTTAATACCGTACATAGTGCAACAATCATTATGATCCCCTGCATAAAGTCGGATACGCTCTCAGCAAGAAATCCGCCCATAAACGTATAAAAAATAACAATGACAGCCCCAAGGATCATCACATATTGATATTGCAGATTGAACAGCGTACTAAAGAGCTTGCCGAAGGTAACAAAACAGCTTCCTGCATAAACAGCAAAAAAAACAAGGATAAATATAGATGAAATCATTAATATAATCTTCTTATTCTCCTTATACCTTTTACTGAAGAATTCAGGAATTGTGATAGAATTCCCTGCAACAGCCGAATATCGGCGAAGTCTTTTTGCTACGATGAGCCAATTTAAATATGTACCGATTGCCAGTCCGATTGCCGTCCAGAATGCATCACTTAATCCGCACCAATATGCCACACCTGGCAGGCCCATCATCAGCCAGCCGCTCATGTCCGAAGCTTCCGCACTCATTGCGGCTATCCACGGTCCCAGGGATCTTCCCCCGATAAAGAAATTGTCCGAGTTTTCATTGGCTCGTTCTTTGAAGTAGAAACCAATACCGATTACCACTATAAGGTATAAGCCCATTGCAATAAGTATTTGTAATGAATCCCCACTCATACTCCTGTCTCCTTTTGCATTTTTCTGCCATTATATCAAATTTTGAAGGCTATGAGAAGTAAAACTGCATTATTTAACCATATCTGCACCAGTATCTGTACTCATAATAGATGAAAAGAATGTAAATAATAAGTTTAGCATCGAATTGTATTGTTTATTTTCTATATGGTATGGAGGAATTCACATGAAAAAAATCCATCTTGGTGTCATCGGCACAGGTCTCGCATGGGAGAGACTTCACTACCCTGCTTTAAAGGAGCTGCAGGACAAATATGAAATCGTTGCACTTGCGAACCGTACGCGTCAGGATGCCGAGGTCTTCGCCAGGAAGATTAATCTGGATCAGAAAAATGTTTACGACGATTATAATGAACTGCTCAAACGAAACGATATAGATGCCGTTGACATCCTTGTACCGATTGATCAGAACTACAAAGTATCAGAGGATGTCGCCAATTCTGGGAGAGATTTCATTTGCGAAAAGCCCCTGGCGCCTGATATGAATCAAGCGGCAAAGTACCTGGAGTTAGCCCGGAACAAGAAACTGAAGATCCTTATCGCTGAAAATTATCGTTACAGTGATGAAAACAATATTATCAAGCAGCTTGTAAATGAGGGCAGGATAGGTAATATCGTCTATTTCATCAAAAACAATGCCGCTTGTTTCCCCTGCGATATGAGCAATGATACCTATGCTGGCACGGAATGGCGGCAGCATCCCAATTTCCCGGGCGGTGCATTCCTTGATGCGGCGTTGCATGATCTGGCTTCCTTCCGGTATATATTCGGAGAGATAGAATGTGTACAGGCCTTCGGCAAACCGCAAATCCAGGATTTCAGCCCCTATATGTCCATAAACTGCAATATACAGTTTAAAAACGAAGTCATCGGTCAGTATACCTACTTTCCATCCGGTATGGAAACACAAAAACCTCTTATCGGCTTCAGGATATTCGGATCTAAAGGACAAATTTATCTGGAGGATAAGAAATCCGGAATCATAAGCATAACCTATAATGACGGAAAGTCCGATACCATAAGCTTCACCCCGGAAAGAGGCTATTACAACGAATTGCTGAATTTCTACAATGCCTTAAACGGAACCGAGAACATACAGGTAACACCGGAGGTCGAATACGGCGATGTAAAGACTGTATTCAGACTACTGGACTCCGTAAAATCGCGTCTGGTATCCTACATGGATGAATCCGGGCAGAACGAATATTTTGAATACCTTCCGGTACCGGATGGGAATGAAGCATTTTTGCAGTAAAACCTTTTTTGTTTTACAATAATTTCAATTGAATGTCTTGCCTTGCAAACATCCGCTATTCATGCTATGATTTTATATTAATTGGAAAATATTTATTGAAAGCTGGATTTATGCTGCAGTTCATAGTTTCTTTCCTGCCGTTGCTGGCAGTAATAATCGCCGTCTTTACACTGGCCTTCGGTATGAAACGTTCCAGGGTCGGCTTTGGGCGAATGGTAAGTGATTTTGGCCTGAGTATCGAAAGATCACCGGCGCAGGTCGCTTTTTTCATGTTTTCATTTACTGCTGCCATTGCCACTGCACTGGTTGCATCTGCATTTGCACATGTTTCCAACCTGTTGATCATTTCACTGGATATCCTTTTCTTTATCAGCATTATGATGCTGATATTATTCCACCAATTCAAAGAGTACGCCTCCGCTTCTCTGTAATCATTCCGGGCAGAGCCTTATGCCTGCCAGCCCAGCCCCCCATACTGCAGATCTGGATTTGCAGTTTCGGAATAATATTACAGGAGGTTTTTCAAAATGAAGAACAAATTAAGCGTATTTAAAAAAATTAAAGCATTGGACATGCGATCTACTGAGCTAAACCTCGAACCGGCTAAACGTCTGGTTGATGAGATCAATCAAATCCAGCTTGAAAATATTGACGACAACCTATTGAAAAAAATGTCTGCAGAACTGAAACAGCAGGCTGTAAACGGTGCGCCTGCCGATACGATCCTGGTGCGTGCATATGCGCTTGTCAGGGAAGTATCCGCCCGCACGCTTGGAATGCGCCCTTACGATGTTCAGATGCTTGCAGCCGTCGCACTGCATTACGGATCTCTTGTCGAAATGCAGACCGGTGAAGGCAAAACACTGGCAGCAACCGCACCGGTCTATCTGAACGCTCTTTACGGCAAAGGTGTCCATGTCCTGACCTTCAATGATTACCTTGCCAGAAGAGACGCCGATTGGATGAGGCCTTTGTATGAATTTCTCGGTCTGAGTGTTGGTTTTGTACAGGAAGGAATGACAAAGGAGCAGAGGAAAAAAGCCTATTCAGCCGACATTACCTATCTCACTGCCAAGGAGTCGGGTTTCGACTATCTGAGAAGCTTTCTTGCCGAACACCCGGATGAACTTGTTCAAAGGCCGTTTAACTTCGCCGTAATTGACGAGGCTGACTCCATTCTGATAGACGAGGCCAGAATCCCGCTGGTCATAGCAGGCAAAACCGAGAAAGCGCACGGGATCGATCCCGTAAAGATGGCCGAAGTCGTTGAAGAGCTTGAACCCGGAGAGGATTACAGTCTGGATGAATATGAAAGGAATGTTTTCCTGACCGATAAAGGAGTAGGTTTAATTGAAAAAATATTCGGCTGCAGGAATTTGTATGATGAAAAGAACCTGCAGCTTCTGGTAGATGTGGGAAATGCACTTCACGCGAGAGCGCTTTTAAAAAAGGATGTCGATTATATCATCCGTAATAATAAGATAGAACTGGTGGATGAGTTTACAGGACGTGTTGCAGACAGCAGGCAATGGCCATATGGACTGCAGGAGGCTATTGAAGCCAAGGAGGGCATTTATGCCGGTACAAAGGGCCAGATCATCGCTTCCATCACCTTGCAGAATTTCATCCGGCAATATCCAGGAATTGCAGGAATGACGGGTACTGCCAGTTCTTCCTCGGTAGAATTCCTGGAATTCTATGGCCTGAGTGTTGCCGTAATACCTACAAACAAGGAGTGCATCCGAACAGATTATGAGGATATCATTTTTACACACTGGGAAGCGAAGTTGGATGCCCTGGTCAATGAGATAAAAACAGTGCATGAAACCGGCAGACCTATCCTTATTGGTACCAGGAGTGTCAACGAGTCAGAACTGCTCGCGCAAAGGCTCAAGACATTGGGAGTATCCTGCACCATATTAAATGCCAAAAACGATGAGCAGGAGGCCGGTATTATCTCGAATGCAGGCCGCCCCTGGTCCGTGACCGTTTCCACGAATATGGCGGGAAGAGGCACGGATATAAAGCTTGGCGGTGAGTACGAAGAGGAGCATGATTTCGTGGTTACTCTGGGCGGACTTTATGTGATAGGCACAAACAAGCATGAGAGCAGGCGAATCGACAATCAGTTGAGAGGGCGTGCAGGACGCCAGGGGGACCCCGGTTCCACCAGATTTTTTATCAGCCTCGAAGATGATCTCATGAAGCAATACAGGCTGAAAGAGCTTATACCCGAACAGCTTTATCCGCAGAACAGCCCGGAACCGTTGGTCAACAAGATCATACGCCGTGAGACCGCACGTGCGCAAAGAATCATTGAAGGCCAGAATTTCGAGATACGCAGGACTTTGCAGAAATATAACGTACTAATGGAACGCCAAAGGCAGATGATATTCAAATGGCGCTATGAGGTTCTTTATGGAATCCTTCCGGGTATTTTCAAAAGCAAGCTCTCTGGAAAATATGAACAACTGCTCCCCATTGTTGGAGAACAGGGCCTGCTGAAGGCCGAATGGCAGCTTATGCTCTACTTTATCAGCTTCTGCTGGACTGAGTATCTGGACTTTCTCTCTTATACCAGAGAGAGCATCCATCTTGTTAATATTGCAGGCAAGATCCCGATCAGCGAATTCAACAAGACTGCAATTGAGTCCTATGAAAAACTACTTATGACAATTGAGCAGGAGGTTGTTTCCAAACTTTCTACGGCAGAAATTACTTCGGACGGTATAGATATGGGTAGAGAAGGTTTGAAGGCACCATCCTCGACCTGGACGTATCTGATCGACGATAGCCCTGCACAGCTTGGAATAATCCCCATGCAGATGGCTTTCGATCCGTTTTCCGTAATGCTTGCCACAGCCAGCCTTGTATTCTTTGGAGCAAGAAAATTCGTATTTGGGAAGCAAAAAGCGCTAAAATAAAAATAGAAGTAAGAATAGAAGTAAAAATAGAAGGGATGTGAAGAGACATGGACAAATTTTCAATTGTTGATATCGGAGGAAATGCGAGGGATATTCCCTATCTGATCAAGGAACTGAGGCAGAAGAATCTGATTGTCGCAACAGAAAAGGACGTCGGAAATGATACCGTCTATCTGACAAACAATCTGTTCGCTGTTAAAAATGTCATCAAGGAGTTTGACGGGTTGATGCTGGACGTTTTAAAGAAGTAGCCACAGGACCTGCAGTGAAGCCTTTTATCCGTCAAGTGCGGTATTTCCGGGCAATAGCGATAATACCCCGACAAATGATACAATAAGAAAGGAGACTCTTCCTTCACAGCGGTAAAGCTCTGCCGCCTGGGAAAGTCTCCTTTTAACACTGTGATTCGGGGGTGTTGCAAATGAGATACAAAAGAACGGAACGGTTTAAAAAGCTGCGGAGGAAAAAGGCGCGAAAGTTGTTCGTTATGGCGGTCATTATGCCTGCAATATTGATTTTGCTGGGTTATCTGGTTGCATCCATTATTATTTTACCATCAATGATCAGCTGATTTTTGGTGCATCCATCTGATTTGTTAAAGTTGCATAAAAAACAGCTGCATCATTTTAGAAATGTCGTTTATTAGTGATATTACATTGAACATAAATGAGAGCTATAATGAACTCATAGCAATAAACGTAGTTTTCCTCCTTTTTAATATATAGCAAAAGCCGGTTTTGTCGAGGACCGGCTTTTTGTTGTCCAAATACTATTTGATTGTCCTATTCTATTGATTGTCCTGTCCCTATTGATTGTCCTATTCTATTGATTGTCCTGTCCCTATTGATTGTCCTATTCTATTGATTGTCCTGTCCCTATTGATTGTCCGAAGCTTGGGTTCCATCCTCGTTAAGAACAACAGGAATTATATCTCCAAGAAGCTGTCCATCCGGACCAGCCATGTCTTCTCCCTCAACATGGAAACGTACCTTTTCAATTCCACTGATATTTGTCAATGTATCTACAATAGACAGTCTCGAAACAACCCCATCTGCACTGTTCTCCTGTACAAATTCCTTCGAAAGATCCACAGTGGCTACTTTGTCCCTGATTGATATACCCCTCAAAACCGTTCCTTCGGGAATCGTATTCCTGAGGCCTTCTGTCTCCGGGCCTTCCTTCAGAGCGAGTATGCATGCTTTTAATATGGCTCCGTCTGTCACCTGTATTTCACGTTCCTCCTGTTTCAATGCACTGTTGTCTTCAGTTGCAAAGTACAGTGCCACTTTGACAAGCTTGGCATGCGTTGCAGCCTCTTCAGACAATGTTACTGCACTTGCGGAATCTTCACCTGATCCGTCTTCATTGATACTCTCCGACCCCTCCTGCAGATTGCTGACTTGTGGGGTGCCTTCACTTTGTGTCCCTGTTGCTGTGCTGATACCGGGCAAACTGCATGCAGAAACCATGAATATGAGTGAAGCCAAAAGAATTGCAGTGATTGCAGCCTTCATAAATTCCAGTCCTCCTATCCTATATTACCGTATGATCTCTAAAAAAACGGTCATAACAGTATATGACGGAGGACTTGCATTTATGGTACTATTCAATACATGGTTTCTGTCAATTTACACATATAAGATCCTTGATGCTGTCAAATCTGCCCTGCTTTATTCGCGGCACTTTCATGATCTCCTCTATCTTTCTGAAAGGTCCGTTCTTTTCCCTATAGGCAATAATTTCCCGGGCCGTCGCTTCTCCAACGCCTGGCAGCTTGTCCAGTTCTGCAGTATCCGCGGTATTGATGTTTATGATCGTGCTGCCCTCTGCGTCACTATCTTCTCCATTACTGCCGCCGCTGCCCTTCACATCGACACTGCCGCCGCTGTCGCTTACAATTTCCGCGCCCTTGCCCAGGTTGCCCGTTTCCGTGCTCTTGCCTGCAACGCTTTTCATGGCAGTAGTTTCTGAAGCTGGATTTTTTGACGTATCTCCCGACATCTGTACTATTTCTTTTTTTGATTTTATGTAAAGCATTGTATTCTCATTCAGCTTATAAACCATATTTATATTACCTGCATCGGCATCCTCCGTCAGACCCCCGGCCAATCTGACCGCATCATCGATGACCTGTCCCTTTTCAAGAGTAACTATGCCTGGCTTGTTCACACAGCCGACCACATAGACCTTGATCTGTTCAGCAGCCACAGCAGTACCGGTTGTCTGCAGCAAATTCCCGGTGATCGCCGCGGATGTTACTGCCAAGGTACATGGACTGGTCGTTGACTGTGTCAACTGCCCGCCCATGCGTCCTGTTTGACTTCCTGATGCTACAGTTGCAGCAGAGGCACTGTTTTCTATAATTATGTCACTGGTGTCCCTCAAAAACAGGTAACCTGCAAGGCATCCCAGCAATACAAGCACCGCACCGGCAATTACAGCAAACTCGGTTCTCACCTCGACCTGTTTACCAAGTATATTTATTTTCACTATATCACCTTCCATTTATGTTTAATTCTACCTATTTGCCCTAATTCCCTTTTTTTTCTAAAATTATTTTGTACACTTATCTTACAAATAATCTCATAGCATTTTACTGCTGATTCCCGGTATAATTTTTTATATACCCTATATATAATGGATCATTTTCTGATATAATTTAAATGCAAGCTAAATTTCCGGAGGTACTGATGAAAAGGCTGCTGTCATTGGTAGTAACAGTTTTTATTTTATTGATCAATACCAGTATCGCGTTTGCAGAACAGCCACAAATTGATGCAGGCGCCTATATTCTGATAGATTCCAAAACAGGTGATGTCCTTTGCGAAAAAAATTCTCAGAATCAAACCGTCTTCCCCGCAAGTACTACTAAAATTATGACGGCTATACTTGCATTGGAACGCGGCAATCTCAATCAACAAATGACAGCCTCACAATCCGCAATCGATGATATAGGACCTGACGGAAGCAACATAGGCATTATGGCCGGTGAGACAATAAAGCTTGAAAATCTTCTGCAGGCACTGCTAATCAGCTCCGCAAACGAAACCGCAAACATCATTGCCGACAACATATGCCCTACACGTCAGGAATTTGTGGAGCTCATGAATCAGAAGGCAAAGGAACTCGGAGCAACCGGCACTCATTTTGTAAATCCCTGTGGAGCTCATGACCCGCTTCATTATACGACCGCGTCGGATATGTCCAAAATAGCCAGATATGCAATGTCCATCCCAAAATTCAGGGAAATAGTAAGCACTCCCGTCTACCATATGCCCCCAACAAATAAACATCCTGATTGGCCGGAGCTTTCAAACACGAACAAACTCATGGTCACGGATAAAAACGACCTATATGTCATAAATGGCATCAAAACCGGATATACAGGCCCCGCAGGCTTCAATCTGGTTTCCTCGGCAACTGACAGCAGTGGAATGGAATTGATCGCCGTAGTGATGGCTGTCAAAAATGAAGGTGCGCAGGAAAATGTAAGAACATATTCCAAGGAGTTATTGGATTATGGCTTTAACAATTTTAAGAGAGTAAGTCTGATTGAGAAAGACAAGGTTTACCGGAATGTCAAGGTTGATTCCGCAGTGGATACCTTTGGCCTTGACCTGATCATATCCGATAGCTTGATATGTACGCTGGCTAAAAATGCAGTGCTGCAGAACATAAAGGAAATACCATATATCAACGACAATATCTCAGCTCCTGTCAACAAGGGGGATATCATGGGTTATGTCGAGTTTCTGAAGGATGACGTTTCCATCGGCAAGGTTGAATTGACTGCCGGCAGATCGATCGCCCATAAACCGGCGCCTGTCACATTGCAGATGCGGATAACTCAGGCCTTTCGCACTACCTATGTAAGAATCTCCCTTTATGTAGCTGGCTTCCTTATTTTCTTCATGCTCCTGCGCAAAACCCTGAGGCATATTTCCAGAAGAGCCCGTTCCGGCAGATATTAACAGTTGTCACACAGTAAAGCATATGATGTTCTGCTCCCTTATTGTGCTATGAGAAATATTAGTTTATGATATAAGCAAAAGTAGTTATTTATATCTAACATTTCTATCATGGATCAAGTCCGGTGAACGAGGTGAAGACATTGTCCAAAAGTAAAAAAGGGTTCAGTATTTTTTTATCGATCCTTTACATTGTCATTTTATTACCCGGCTGTGGGAACATCCGCGAAGTGGCTGACCTTGCAACGCAAACCGGAAATGAAATAAATGCACCCGAACCAAAACCGGAGAATGGGCAGCTTGTGTTCCGGCTGGCTGATAACTGGTCTGAAGATTATCCTCCTGTCCTTGGGGACAAGGAATTTGCAAGACTGGTTGAGGAAAGAAGCGGGGGAAAGTTGAAAATCATCGTATATCCCGATGCAGTCCTTGGCGATGAGCAGTCCGTCATTGAGCAGGTACAGCTTGGCGGGATCGACTTTGCAAGAGTTAACTCGGCTCCGCTGGTAAGTGTCGACAGCAAGCTGGGAGTATTATGCCTGCCGTATTTGTTTCGTAATTCAGATCACTTGTGGAACGTACTGCTCGGTCCGATCGGGGACGAATTGCTGGAATCCTTGAAACCAGGAGGAATCAGCGGGCTTGCTTACTATGACTCCGGGGCCAGGAGCTTTTATACTAAAGTTCCCGTTAATAACATTTCCGGGTTGAAGGATCTCAGGATCAGGGTTCAGCAAAGTGACCCGTTTTCAAGTTTTATCAAGCTTCTTGGTGCAACACCGGTTCCCCTGAACTTCGGGGATGTCTACAATTCCCTTCAGAAAGATGAGATCGACGGAGCAGAAAACAACTGGTCCAGCTATTACACCACCGGCCATTACAGGCTGGCCAGGTACTATTTTCTGGATGAGCATACAAG
>WSSedL1CaDRAFT_10001695_pt1 | contig 12321 bp, 8 predicted proteins | sample WetSurSL1Cattail_FD_9464 | JGI IMG/M metagenome (IMG submission 9464)
ATTACGAGCCTCTAAAAGCTCAGTAATTCTTGGCAAACCTCCTGTAATATCTCCTGATTTAGAAGAACGACGTGGGATTTTAACCAATACTTTACCTGCTTTAATTTTCTCTCCATTCTCAACCATCAAGTGAGCTCCAACTGGTAAGTTGTAAGAACGAATCAATTCACCATCTTTACCATACACTAATAAAGTAGGGATTAATTTCTTAGCTCTAGATTCAGAAATTACTTTTTCTTGGAAACCAGTTTGCTCATCGATTTCAACCATGAACGATTGTCCTTGCTCTAAATCTTCGTAAGCAATTTTACCAGTAAACTCAGAAACAATAACTCCATTATATGGATCCCATTTACAAATTACATCACCTTTTGCAATAGACTGACCGTCTTTTACAAAAATACTAGAACCGTAAGGAATATTATGAGTATTTAAAACAATACCTGTTTTTTCGTCAACCAATTTCAATTCTGTAGAACGAGAAACAACGATATCTACTTCGTTTCCTTCGTTATCTTCACCTTTTACAGTTTTCAAATCTTCAACTTCAAGTTTTCCTGGGAATTTAGCAATAATACTAGATTCTTCAGAAATACCTCCTGCAACCCCTCCAACGTGGAATGTACGCAATGTTAACTGTGTACCAGGCTCTCCAATAGACTGTGCAGCAATTACACCTACAGCTTCACCTCTTTGAGTCATTTTTCCAGTTGCCAAGTTACGTCCGTAACATTTAGCACAAATACCTTTTAATGCCTCACAAGTTAATGGAGAACGCACTTCAACGCTCTCTAATGGAGAAGCATCGATAGCTTTAACAATTGCTTCAGTGATTTGTTGTCCTGAAGTAGCTAATACTTCATTAGTTAAAGGATTAATAACATCTTGCAATGCAACACGTCCTAAAATTCTTTCTCCTAATGATTCAACAATTTCTTCATTCTTTTTCAATGCTGAAACTTCAACACCTCTTAAAGTACCACAATCTTCGATATTTACAATAACATCTTGAGAAACGTCATGTAATCTACGAGTCAAGTATCCAGCATCTGCTGTTTTAAGAGCTGTATCCGCAAGACCTTTACGAGCACCGTGAGTAGAGATAAAGTACTCAAGGATAGAAAGACCTTCCTTAAAGTTAGAAAGAATCGGGTTTTCAATAATTTCACCACCACCAGCAGTTGATTTTTTAGGCTTAGCCATCAAACCACGCATACCAGTTAACTGACGAATTTGCTCTTTAGATCCACGAGCTCCAGAATCAAGCATCATATACACTGAGTTGAAACCTTGTTGGTCTTCTCTAATGTTTTTCATTGCTAATTCAGTCAATTGTGCATTTGCAGAAGTCCATACGTCAATAACTTGGTTGTAACGCTCGTTATTAGTAATAAGACCCATGTTATAGTTCGCAGAAATTCCTTCTACTTGCTCTCTTGCATCAGCAATTAATTGTGGTTTTTGATCTGGAATTCTAATATCTCCTAATGAGAATGATAATCCTCCGCGGAATGCGAATTTATACCCCATATCTTTCATGTTATCCAAAAAGGCAGCCGTTTCCGGAACACTTGTTGAATTTAATACGTGACCGATAATATCTCTAAGGTTTTTCTTAGTCAATACATCATTGATATATCCTGCAGCTTCTGGTACTACTTCATTAAATAATACACGACCTGCAGTTGTTTGGATAATTTTGTAAACCAATTCTCCAGCTTCATTAAAATCTTTTGCTCTAATTTTCACTCGAGCATTCAATTCTAATCTTCCTTCATTCAATGCAATATTTGTTTCCTCAGCAGAGTAAAAAGTAAGTCCTTCTCCTAAAATTTTCTTTTCTGGAGTTGACAAACGCTCTTTGGTCATATAATAAAGACCCAATACCATGTCCTGAGAAGGTACCGTAATAGGAGCACCATTAGCAGGGTTCAAGATATTGTGAGAAGCCAACATTAATAATTGGGCTTCAAGGATTGCTTCTGGTCCTAATGGCAAGTGAACTGCCATTTGATCCCCATCAAAATCCGCATTGAAAGCCGTACATACTAATGGGTGCAATTGGATTGCTTTTCCTTCAATTAATTTTGGTTGGAAAGCTTGAATACCCAATCTGTGCAAAGTAGGAGCTCGATTCAGTAATACTGGGTGTCCTTTAATTACATTTTCAAGAATATCCCAAACTACTGGCTCTTTTTTATCTATAATTTTTTTAGCAGATTTTACTGTCTTTACAATTCCTCTTTCTATCAATTTACGGATAACAAAAGGTTTGTATAATTCAGCTGCCATATCTTTTGGCAATCCACATTCGAACAATTTCAATTCAGGACCAACAACAATTACAGAACGAGCAGAATAATCCACACGTTTTCCAAGTAAGTTTTGACGGAAACGTCCTTGCTTACCTTTTAAGGAATCAGATAATGATTTTAATGGTCTGTTTGATTCTGTTTTAACAGCAGATGCTTTTCTTGTATTATCGAATAATGAATCTACCGACTCTTGCAACATACGTTTTTCGTTTCTTAAGATAACTTCTGGAGCTTTAATCTCCATTAATCTTTTCAAACGGTTGTTACGAATAATTACACGACGGTATAAGTCATTTAAATCTGAAGTTGCAAAACGACCTCCATCAAGTGGCACAAGTGGACGTAATTCTGGTGGAATAACTGGAACCACTTTCATAATCATCCATTCTGGACGATTTTCGCGGTTTAAGTTAGACTCACGGAAAGATTCAACAACTTGTAATCTCTTTAAAGCTTCAGTTTTACGTTGTTTAGAAGTTTCGTTATTAGCTGAGTGACGCAATTGGTAAGACAATTGATCTAAATCAATACGAGCTAATAAGTCCATAATACATTCTGCTCCCATTTTGGCAACAAATTTATTAGGATCAAAATCATCTAAATATTGGTTGTCTTGAGGAAGTGTATCTAAAATATTCAAATACTCTTCTTCTGTCAAGAAATCTAATCTTTGTAGAGATTCTCCTTCTGCATTTTTAGCAATACCTGCTTGGATAACTACGTATCTTTCGTAGTAAATAATCATATCTAATTTCTTAGATGGAAGACCAAGGATATAACCAATTTTGTTTGGAAGAGAACGGAAATACCAGATATGAGCAATTGGCACAACAAGGTTGATGTGTCCTACTCTATCTCTACGTACTTTTTTCTCAGTAACTTCAACACCACAACGGTCACAGATGATCCCTTTGTAACGTATTCTTTTATATTTCCCACAAGCACATTCAAAATCCTTTACAGGTCCAAATATTCTTTCGCAGAAAAGACCATCACGCTCTGGTTTGTGCGTACGGTAGTTAATAGTTTCTGGTTTCAACACCTCACCTCTTGATTCTTTCAAGATAGATTCTGGTGAAGCAAGACCTATAGATATCTTATTGAATCTTTTTACAGGATTCTTATCTTTATTATTGTTATTATTTCTATTATTCATCATAGTTTTTACTATTGATTTATTGCAATTACAAATTGATATTTTGTTTTTGTCTAAAGTCGGATGTCATAAAGTCTATAAAGTCAGTAAATGACTTTGGTCTTTTGCACTTTCAAACTTTCGACTTAAAACTACCTCGAATTACTTCTCTAAACTTTAATTACTAAAGTGCTAATTATAAAACCTAACGGTTTAAATAAAAAATCGGAACGGTTTACGGGTATAAATCCTAAAAACTTATAAAAAATGAGTAATCAGTTTTCAGACATTACTATCCGAAAACTGATACTACTTAATATTTATTATTCTTCTAAACGAATGTCAAGTCCAAGCCCTTTCAATTCATGCATTAATACATTGAATGATTCAGGTAATCCTGGTTCTGGCATTGATTCTCCCTTAACGATAGCTTCGTAAGTTTTGGCTCTACCAATTACGTCATCCGATTTCACTGTTAAGATTTCACGAAGTGTACTTGATGCTCCATAAGCTTCAAGTGCCCAAACCTCCATCTCTCCAAAACGCTGACCACCAAATTGAGCTTTACCTCCAAGTGGTTGTTGTGTTATAAGTGAGTATGGTCCGATTGAACGTGCGTGCATCTTATCATCAACCATGTGTCCAAGTTTCAACATATAGATTACACCTACTGTTGCTGCTTGATGGAAACGTTCTCCAGTACCACCATCATAAAGATGTGTGTGTCCAAAACGTGGTACACCAGCTTCATCAGTGATTGCATTAATTTGGTCAAGCGATGCACCATCAAAAATTGGTGTTGCATATTTTCTTCCCAAATTCATACCAGCCCAACCAAGAACTGTTTCATAAATCTGACCGATGTTCATACGAGAAGGTACCCCAAGTGGATTCAATACGATATCTACTGGTGTTCCATCCTCTAAGAAAGGCATATCTTCATGACGAACGATACGTGCAACAATACCTTTGTTACCGTGACGTCCCGCCATTTTATCCCCTACTTTCAACTTACGTTTCTTAGCGATATAAACTTTAGCTAATTTCAAAATTCCTGATGGCAATTCATCTCCAACAGTAATTGTGAATTTCTCTCTTCTTAAAGCACCTTGTAAATCGTTCAACTTAATTTTATAGTTATGAATTAAATCATTCACCATTTTATTAGTTGCATCATCAGCTACCCATTGACCTTTGCTTAAGTGAGCAAAATCTTCAACAGCGTAAAGCATTTTTTGAGTATATTTTTTACCTTTTGGTAAAACTTCTTCACCCAAATCATTCATTACACCTTGTGATGTTTTTCCGTTTACGATTAAGAAAAGTTTTTCAATTAACTTATCTTTTAACTCTGTAAATTTAACTTCAAAATCCATTTCAAGTGCTCCTAAAGCATCCTTGTCTTGAGTACGTTTGCGTTTATCTTTTACAGCTCTTGCAAATAATTTTTTGTCTAAAACTACACCGTGTAAAGATGGAGACGCTTTCAATGAAGCATCTTTTACATCACCAGCTTTATCCCCGAAGATTGCACGAAGCAATTTCTCTTCTGGAGTTGGATCAGATTCCCCTTTTGGAGTAATTTTTCCAATAAGAATATCACCAGGTTTAACCTCGGCACCAATTCTAATCATACCGTTTTCATCCAAGTCTTTAGTAGCCTCTTCAGAAACGTTAGGAATATCATTCGTTAATTCTTCGTTACCTAATTTAGTATCTCTTACCTCTAATGAGTAATCGTCTACGTGGATTGAAGTAAAAATATCATCACGAACTACTTTTTCAGAAATTACAATTGCATCCTCAAAGTTATACCCTTTCCATGGCATAAACGCAACTTTAAGGTTTCTACCTAAAGCTAATTCACCATTTTGAGTAGCATATCCTTCAGATAATACTTGACCAGGAATTACTCTGTCCCCTTTTCTTACGATAGGTTTCAAGTTAATACTAGTTCCTTGGTTGGTTTTTCTAAATTTAATTAAGTTGTATGTCTTTTCATCAGTATCAAAACTAACCATTCTTTCTTCCTCAGAACGGTCGTATTTAATAGTAATGATATTAGCATCTACATATTCTACAGTACCATGCCCTTCAGCATTGATTAATACTCTAGAGTCTGAAGCTACTTGACGCTCTAAACCAGTTCCAACAATTGGAGCTTCAGGACGTATTAATGGTACGGCCTGACGCATCATGTTAGATCCCATCAAGGCTCTATTCGCATCATCATGCTCCAAGAAAGGAATCAAAGATGCAGAAATTGAAGCAATTTGGTTCGGTGCAACGTCAGTATAATCTACTTTAGAAGGGTCAACAACTGGGAAATCACCTTCTTCACGCGCAATTACGTTTTCAGCTGTAATTTTTCCAGAATCTTCCATTTGGATGTTGGCTTGTGCAATCAACATTCCTTCTTCTTCTTCAGCACTTAAATAAACTGGAGTAGAAACTAAATCCACAACACCATTAGTTACTTTACGGTAAGGTGTTTCAATGAAACCCATTCCGTTTACTTTAGCATAAACACCAAGAGATGAAATCAAACCAATGTTTGGTCCCTCAGGAGTTTCAATAGGACATAAACGTCCGTAGTGCGTATAGTGAACGTCACGAACCTCAAATCCAGCTCTTTCTCTCGAAAGTCCACCTGGTCCAAGTGCAGATAATCTTCTTTTGTGTGTAATCTCAGCTAGTGGATTCGTTTGATCCATAAATTGAGATAACTGGTTAGTACCAAAGAAAGAGTTGATAACTGAAGATAATGTTTTAGCATTAATCAAATCAATTGGTGTAAACACCTCGTTATCTCTAACGTTCATTCTCTCACGGATAGTTCTAGCCATACGTGCTAAACCAACACCGAATTGTTGAGACAATTGTTCACCAACTGTTCTTACACGACGGTTTGATAAGTGGTCAATATCATCAATATCTGCTTTCGCATTTATCAACTCAATTAAATACTTCACGATAGTTATGATATCTTCTTTGGTAAGCACTTGCTTTTCCATTGGGATATCCAACTGTAATTTTTTGTTCATTCTATAACGACCTACTTCACCTAAGTTGTAACGTTGATCAGAGAAGAATAATTTATCAATAATACCACGAGCAGTTTCTTCATCAGGCGGTTCTGCGTTACGCAATTGCCTGTAGATATGCTCAACAGCTTCTTTTTCAGAGTTTGTTGGATCTTTTTGTAACGTGTTATGGATGATAGCGTAATCAGCTTGATTAGCATCTTCCTTATGTAACAAAATAGATTTAACGTTAGAATCAATGATTTCTTCAACATTATCTTTGTCGATAATGGTATCTCTATCAAGGATAATTTCGTTACGTTCGATAGAAACTACTTCACCAGTATCTTCATCTACGAAATCTTCATGCCATGTATTCAATACACGAGCAGCTAATTTTCTACCGATATATTTTTTAAGTCCTGTTTTAGAAACTTTAATTTCCTCTGCAAGGTCAAAAATCTCAAGGATATCCTTATCTCTTTCGAAACCAATTGCACGGAATAAAGTAGTTACAGGTAATTTTTTCTTTCTATCGATATAAGCATACATTACGCTATTGATATCTGTAGAAAATTCTATCCAAGATCCTTTAAAAGGAATTACTCTGGCAGAATATAATTTTGTTCCATTTGCGTGGAATGATTGTCCGAAGAAAACACCTGGAGATCTGTGAAGTTGAGAAACAACTACACGTTCAGCACCGTTAATAACAAAAGTTCCACTTGGAGTCATGTAAGGAATTGTACCAAGATATACATCTTGAACAATAGTCTCAAAATCTTCGTGTTCAGGATCTGTACAATATAGTTTTAACCTTGCTTTTAAAGGGACACTATGTGTTAAACCTCTTTCTATACATTCTTGAATTGTATAACGTGGTGGATCTACAAAGTAGTCTAGGAATTCCAATACAAAATTATTTCTTGTATCTGTAATTGGAAAATTTTCCATGAAGGTATTATAAAGTCCTTCGTTGCCTCTTTCGTCTGATTTAGTTTCTAATTGAAAAAAATCTTGAAAAGATTTAACCTGAACATCCAAGAAATCTGGATACTGAGGTATATTTTTTGTAGAGGCAAAATTCAATCTTTCAGTTTGATTTGTAATCATCAATGGATAAAATTTTGATTATAAAAGTAATTTTGGCGTATAAATTCAAATGAATTTATACTTTTATTTTACAACCATTACATCTTTAAAAACCAATTTAAGATAACTACTTTCTTATTATCTGTTAATTTTTTTTCCTCGTAATGGGCAAAATGGCATTTATTTTAAAAGACTGTTTTATATCAAAACAAGTCAGACTTTCATTATACGAAAAATGGTTTAGGTCTTTGAGCGACTAAACCCAAGACCTAAACCTATTCTTTAAAACTGTTTGAGACTATTTAAGCTCAACAACAGCTCCAGCTTCTTCTAAAGATTTTTTAAGACCTTCAGCCTCATCTTTAGATACACCTTCTTTAATGTTAGATGGAGCACCATCAACTATATCTTTAGCTTCTTTCAAACCTAAACCAGTTAATTCTTTCACCATTTTCACTACAGCTAATTTAGAAGCACCAGCTTCTTTCAATACAACTGTAAATTCTGTTTGAGCTTCTTCAGCAGCACCTTCACTACCACCAGCAGCAACTACTACAGCTGCAGCAGCTGGTTCGATTCCGTACTCATCTTTTAATATTGTTGCTAATTCGTTAACTTCTTTAACTGTTAAGTTAACTAATTGTTCTGCGAATTGTTTCAAATCTGCCATTTTTTCTATCTTTTAAAATGATTTGTAAAATATAATTTATTATTGTGCGCTAATTTAATTAACAAGGAAATAAATTCCCCTGCTTTGATTATTATGCTTCAACTTCTTCTTCGCTACCAGCGAATTTGTTTTGTAAAGCAGAAATAATTCTTTGTGCTGGAGATTGCAATAATCCAATAAGTTCTCCAATAAGCTCTTCTTTAGATTTGATAGTTGCTAATGCATCTAATTGATCATCACCAATATAAATCTCAGAATTAATGTAAGCTCCTTTTAAAACAGGTTTTGCAGATTTCTTTCTAAAGTCTTTAATAACTTTTCCAGGAGCATTTGCAACATCTGCAATAAGTATAGCACTATTACCAGTCAATACTGAAGGTAAATCACCATAATCATTATCAGAAGCTTCCATAGCTTTAGCAAGCAAAGTGTTTTTTACAACTTCTAATTTAATACCAGCTTTATAACAAGCTCTTCTTAAGTTTGAAGTAGTTTCTGCATCAAGTCCAGAAATATCAGATACATAAATAATATTTGTACCAGCTAACTGTGCAGTTAAATCTTCAATCGCGATTGATTTTTCTTCTCTAGTCATACTAAAAATTTTTAACTACCAATTATACTGCTTTTGGGTCTAATGCAATAGCAGGACTCATTGTGCTTGTAAGGTGAATACCTTTAATGTAGGTACCTTTAGCAGCAGTTGGCTTAAGTTTGATTAATGTTTGAATAATTTCGTGTGCATTGTCATAAATTTGCTCAGCTCCAAAAGAAACTTTACCAATTCCTGCATGTACGATACCAGTTTTGTCAACTTTAAAGTCAATTTTACCAGCTTTTACCTCTGCAACAGCTTTAGCAACATCCATAGTTACAGTACCTGTTTTAGGGTTAGGCATTAAACCTCTAGGTCCTAAAATACGACCTAATGGACCTAATTTACCCATAACAGCTGGCATAGTGATAATTACATCAACATCCGTCCAACCATCTTTAATTTTTTGTAAGTACTCGTCTAATCCAACGTAATCAGCACCAGCCTCTTTAGCTTCAGCTTCTTTATCTGGAGTAACTAATGCTAATACTTTTACATCTTTTCCAGTTCCATGAGGCAATGTTACAACACCTCTCACCATTTGATTCGCTTTTCTTGGATCTACACCCAAACGAACTGCGATATCAACAGACTCATCAAATTTTGCAGAAGCTATCACTTTAATCAATGCAGACGCATCTTTTAAAGAATATAATTTGTTCTTTTCAATTTTTGAAGCAGCCTCTTTTTGCTTTTTTGTCAATTTTGCCATGTCTTTCTCTTAATTAAAAAGGAGCGTCTCCTGATACAGTTATACCCATAGATCTAGCTGTTCCAGCAACCATACTCATAGCTTTCTCAATAGTGAAAGCATTTAAATCTGGCATTTTGTCTTCAGCAATAGCTCTAATTTGTTCCCAAGTAACACTAGCTACTTTTTTACGATTTGGTTCACCTGATCCGGACTTTAGCTTTGCAGCTTCCAATAACTGGACAGCCGCTGGAGGAGTCTTAACAACAAAATCAAATGATTTGTCTTTATACACAGTAATTTGTACTGGGCATATTTTGCCAGCTTTATCTTGTGTTCTAGCATTAAATTGCTTACAGAACTCCATGATATTAACGCCAGCAGCTCCTAAAGCAGGTCCAACCGGTGGCGACGGATTCGCAGCACCTCCCTTAACTTGTAGTTTAACTACCTTACTAATTTCTTTAGCCATTTTTTAAAAAATTTAACACAACAATTTACGGAAGCAATTGAAGTGATTATTATAGTGTAACGAAAATTATACTTTTTCTACTTGCATAAAACTTAATTCTAATGGTGTTTTTCTTCCGAAAATCTTAACCATAACTTCAAGTTTACGCTTTTCATCATTTATTTTTTCAACTGTACCATTGAATCCATTAAAAGGTCCATCAATAACCTTAATCGTTTCACCTAAGTTGAATGGAATTGATTTTGTATCTGTATTAACAGCTAACTCATCAACCTTACCAAGCATTCTATTTACTTCTGAAAGTCTAAGCGGAACAGGCTCCCCTCCTTTAGTTTCTCCTAAAAAACCAATAACACTAGTTACCGATTTAATAATATGAGGAATCTCACCAACTAAATTTGCTTCTATCATAACATAACCAGGGAAATATACTTTTTCCTTGACTAATTTCTTTCCATCCTTTACCGATACTACTTTCTCAGTAGGAACAAGAACTTGAGAAACATAATCAGCCATTCCTAATCTAGAAATTTCTGTTTCTATATATGCTTTTACTTTATTCTCTTGCCCACTTACTGCACGAACAACATACCATTTTTTAACATTATTGTCTGCCATAATAAAAACTATGCTTTTATCCAGTTAAAAAATCCAGCTAATGCTTTTGCAAAAAACTCATCAACTCCCCATGTTGCCAAAGCAAATAGTACTGAAAAAACAGCCACAACAATTGTTAGACGCTGCACCTCAGCCCATTCTGGCCAAGTTACATTTGACTTCAATTCTTCAAATGATTCTGATATGTAATTAACAATTTTTGCCATTGTGATATATTTTTTTTTGCACGGGCGGAGGGATTCGAACCCCCATCAACGGTTTTGGAGACCGCTATTCTACCCTTGAACTACGCCCGTATAAAAACCAGTAACAACCGAAGTGGTTACTGGTTTTAAAATTTATAATTATATAGAATTATGCTACAATCTCAGTTACCTGACCTGCACCTACAGTTCTACCACCTTCACGGATAGCAAAACGTAATCCAACACTCATTGCGATTGGGCTTAACAAAGCAACATTGATTGTTAAGTTATCTCCTGGCATTACCATCTCTACTCCTTCTGGTAAAGTAATAACTCCTGTTACGTCAGTTGTACGAACGTAGAACTGTGGACGGTAGTTATTATGGAATGGAGTATGACGTCCACCTTCTTCTTTTTTCAAGATATAAACCTCTGCTTTAAAAGTAGCGTGTGGTTTAACAGATCCTGGCTTAATGATAACCATTCCTCTTTTGATATCTTCTTTAGCAACACCTCTCAATAACAAACCAACGTTATCTCCAGCTTCACCTCTATCAAGGATTTTACGGAACATCTCAACTCCAGTAATAGTAGAAGTCAATTTATCAGCACCCATACCAATGATTTCAACAGCATCACCTGTATTAGCAACTCCAGTTTCGATACGACCTGTAGCAACAGTTCCACGACCTGTAATTGTAAATACATCCTCAACTGGCATCAAGAAAGGCTTATCAGTATCACGTACTGGCTCTTCGATCCAAGCATCAACAGCTTCCATCAATTCAAGAATTTTAGGAACCCATGCAGCATCATTATTCAATCCACCTAAAGCAGATCCTTGAATAACTGGACAGTTATCTCCATCATATTCATAGAAAGACAATAAGTCTCTAATTTCCATTTCAACAAGTTCTAATAACTCAGCGTCATCAACCATATCCACTTTATTCATGAATACAACGATACGTGGAATACCAACTTGACGCCCTAAAAGGATGTGCTCACGAGTTTGTGGCATTGGTCCATCAGTAGCAGCAACTACCAAGATAGCACCATCCATTTGAGCAGCACCAGTAACCATGTTTTTTACGTAATCTGCGTGACCTGGACAGTCAACGTGAGCGTAGTGACGGTTAGCAGTTTCATACTCTACGTGAGATGTATTAATTGTAATACCTCTTTCTTTTTCTTCTGGAGCGTTATCAATTTGATCAAAAGATTTTGCTTGACAGTATCCTGCATCAGATAACACTTTAGTTATTGCAGCAGTTAATGTAGTTTTTCCATGATCTACGTGTCCGATTGTACCAATGTTTAAGTGTGGTTTCGAACGATTAAAGGTTTCTTTTGCCATTTTACTTAGATTTTAATCTTTATTAATTTATTAGTGTTCAAAATTTTTTAATTGAGCCAATGTCGGGAATTGAACCCGAGACCTCTTCCTTACCAAGGAAGCACTCTACCCCTGAGCTACACCGGCAGAGAGTTCTTACCTAAAAACAGAAATATTTTCAATTCCTGT
>WSSedL1CaDRAFT_10001696_pt1 | contig 12312 bp, 16 predicted proteins | sample WetSurSL1Cattail_FD_9464 | JGI IMG/M metagenome (IMG submission 9464)
TCTGGCTGTCTGTGTAGTAAATCCTTGGTCTTTGCTTCATCTGCAACACTCCTTCTGCTCATGCAGTCTCTAGTGTGTTGCATCGACCGGTTGAATCCAAGCTGCAGACCTGCCACCCACCTGCCCCTGTCAACACCCGGTTGACTTGCAATGTCGTGGCAGCCATGCGAGACAATCGCATGATGACCGTTGATATTCATACCCTGCTTTTAGTGATTGTCCTGATGGGTGCCGTGCTGGCCGTGTCGGTGGCTGTTGTGGCGTATCAAGACCAACGTGATGGCATGCGGTATTGGGCTGTTGCGCTGGCCCTGCATGTTGTTTCCTATGTCTTTTTCAATCGGATCGACGCGCTGGGCCAGTTTGTTGGGTTGCTCTGCTCCAGTTTGCTGCGGGCCTGTGCATGGGCCTTGTTTGCTGAGGGTTTGTTCGAGTTTTACCGGCGGCCTGCACCCAGGACGTTGATCTGGGCTCCGATAGCGGCACAGACCGTGGTTTTTGTGCTTCTTTTTGAGCACGCAATGTATCGTTTTCTGCTTGTCAGCCTGATCTCGGTATTTCAAGCCGTGCTGGCCTTTGGGTTGATGTTGCGAGCGTGTCGTCAGACCCCCGGACGCGGTCAGTACTTTCTGATGACCGGGTTGGCGTTGGTGATGGTTTTGTTGGGGTTCAGGATGCTGGAAGTGATTCGAACAGGGGCAGACGGTATGCTGGCCGCGACGGGCATCAATCCACTTCAGGTTATCAGTTTGTTGGGCGTGTTGGTGACTTTGACCCTGCTCTCGATTGGATTTGTGCTGATGTCCAAAGACCGTGCCGATGACCTGAACCGCCGATTGGCAACCGAGGACGAACTCACCGGGCTGGCCAATCGGCGCCATTTGAACATCGCGCTGACTCAAGAGTGGGCCCGGTTCAAGCGATCAGAGCAGCCGTTTGCGCTGGCAATGATCGATATCGATTACTTCAAACTCTACAACGACCATTACGGCCATTTGGCGGGTGATGAGTGCCTGCGGCACATTGCGCAGGTGATCCAGTCGGGTATGCGGCGCGCAGGTGATCTGGCAGCGCGTTATGGCGGCGAAGAATTTCTGTTGATTCTGCCCAACACCCACGCCCGAGACGGCCACCGTCTGGCTGAAACGGTCCGGCGCTCGGTTGAGCAGTTAAACCTGCCCCATGCCAAGTCCCCGTTGGGCCGAGTCACCATCAGTGTGGGTGTGGCGGCCATGGCTGATGGTCGCTACCCGGACGCCTCAGCGTTGCTCAGTGCGGCAGACGATGCGCTCTACCTCGCCAAACAAGGAGGCCGCAATCAGGTGCAGTTGGCGCACAACGACGCACTGGCGAGCCAGGTGCCCGGCAAGCTGGTGCAATTGGTCTGGCATCCGAGTTATGAAAGTGGTAACCCTGTCATAGATAGCCACCACCGCAGGCTTTTTAATGAAGCCAACACGATCTTGAGCGCGATCGCGGCGGGCCATGATCAGAGCAACATAGCGACACGCTTGGACAACTTTGTGGCGACCATTGCGGAACATTTTCAGGAAGAGGACGTTTTCCTTTTTCAATCCGGCTATCCCGGTGCAGCGGCCCATACGCAATTACACCGTGAACTGCTTGACCAAGCCCATACGCTGACCACGCAGTTCAAGAGTGGTCAATTGTCTGTCGGTGAGTTGTTTGTTTATCTGGCCCAGGACATGGTGGCTCGCCACATACTCACCGCAGACCGTGAGTTCATCGCTTTTCTGCACCCCGAGCATTGAACAAGTTGGCGCCTTGACCCGCCGACCCCCGGAGTCATTACGTCGACACAGCTTGTCCGTAGCTGTGTCAGCTTTGTCGCATCACTGACAAGCCGCCTGGAAGCTGGGTCAGGCAGGGCTGGGTCTGGTGTGCCACAACCGACAAAATCCAAACAAAAGCCCGTGTTTTTGGGTGGCATGGATATCGCTAATCAAGCCTTGAGCGGTCACTGTCCGACTGCATAAAGGATTGCCATGCCAACAAGCGCGCCCACCGGTACCCAACCCGGCACGACCTATGTCAGCATGGGTCATCTCAAACCTCTCAAGATCAAGCTCGAACTGGCTTCCGCTGGTGGCGGTGGCTGCGGTACAACGGGGGGCGAGGGCAAGGCCAGCTGTGGTTCATCCGACGGTCCGCAGGACATGCCTGCCGATGTCTGGGACAAGGTCAAGAACCACCCCTGTTATTCCGAGGAAGCCCACCACCACTTTGCCCGCATGCATGTGGCGGTGGCACCGGCCTGCAACATCCAATGCAATTACTGCAACCGCAAATACGACTGCAGCAACGAGTCGCGCCCGGGTGTGGTGTCGCAAAAACTCACACCTGAGCAGGCAGTAAGAAAAGTGCTGACGGTGGCCAGCGCCATCCCGCAGATGACGGTGCTGGGCATTGCCGGCCCAGGCGATGCCTTGGCCAATCCGAAGAAGACCTTCGACACCATGCGTGAGCTCACAGCGAGGGCGCCAGACATCAAACTTTGCCTGTCCACCAACGGCCTGGCACTGCCGGAGATGGTGGATGAGATCTGCAAACACAACATCGACCACGTCACCATCACCATCAATATGGTGGACCCGGAGATCGGTGCCAAGATCTATCCCTGGATCTTCTGGGACCACCGCCGCATCACCGGCGTGGAGGCCGCCACCATCCTGCATCAGCAGCAGATGAAGGGGCTGGAAATGCTCACCGCACGGGGTGTGTTAACCAAGATCAACTCGGTGCTGATTCCCGGCATCAATGACCAGCACCTGATGGAGGTGAACCGCGAGGTGAAAAAACGCGGCGCTTTCCTGCACAACATCATGCCGCTGATCTCCGAGGCTGAACACGGCACGGTGTTTGGCCTGACGGGCCAACGCGGCCCAAGCGCGCAGGAACTCAAGGCGGTGCAAGACGCCTGCATGGGTGGTGCCAACCTGATGCGTCATTGCCGCCAGTGCCGCGCCGACGCAGTGGGCCTTCTGGGGGAAGACCGCAGCGACGAGTTCACCCTCGACAAGCTCGATGACATGGAGGAAGTGGTCTACGACCTGGAAAAACGCAAGGCCTACCAAGACAAGGTGGAGCTGGAACGCGCCGCCCAACATGCGGCCAAACAGCAAGCCCTGGCCGCTGCGACCGCGCTGGACGCAGCCAAAGACCTCAAGGTGCTGGTGGCCGTGGCCACCAAGGGCGGCGGGCGTGTCAACGAGCACTTTGGCCATGTCACCGAATTCCAGGTGTTTGAAGTGTCTGCCGCCCAGGCCCATTTTGTTGGCCATCGGCGGGTCGACCAGTATTGCCAGGGTGGTGCCGGTGACGATGAACAATTGCCCTCGGTGGTGCGCGCCATCAACGATTGCCACGCGGTGCTGGTGGCCAAGATCGGCGCCTGCCCGCGTGATGAACTGATGCAGGCCGGTGTTGAGCCGGTGGACAGTTATGTGGGTGAATTCATCGAAAAGGCAGCACTTGACTGGTTCAACGACTATCGCGCCCGTGTTGCCAGTGGTGCGGTGCTGCACCAAAGCCGCGGTGACGCCGCCATCCGCCAGGGAGCCTACACCGCGCTGGCAGCCTGACCGCAATCTTTCGCCGCAAATAGATTGGAGATTCACCATGACCCATAAGATCAATTCCGACATGTGTACGTCTTGCGACGCCTGCGAACCGGTTTGTCCGAATGTTGCTATCCGCGTCAAGAGTGGCATCTACACCATTGATCCCAAGAAGTGCAATGACTGCGAAAGCCACTTTGACGACCCGCAGTGTGTGTCCATCTGCCCGGTGGACGACTGCATCACCGAAGTCTGAATCCCCTACTCTGAAAGCGCCAAACATCATGCTGCCCAACGTCACCATCACCCCTGCCGCCGCCAAATTCATCAACCGCGTTGTGCGTTTCTCCGGCTTGGCCGCAGGCGCGGGTTTGCGTCTGGCGGTCAAGCCAGGCGGCTGTTCCGGTTACTCCTCCGAGTTCAGCGCCCAGGCTAGCCCGGCGGCAGACGAACAATTGCTTGAGGTGGGAGGAGTGCGCCTGTTTCTGGCGGCTGAGAGCCGCTTGTTGCTCAATGGCTTGACCGTTGACTTCATTGAAACCGCCACCGAATCCGGCCTGAGCTTCACTGACCCCAACAAAGAGGCCTGTGCTTGCAGTAGTGCTGGCGCGGCTCCTCAAGTTGGCGTAACCCGGATCGACGTCAGTTCGATCGGCCGAGGCCGCCCGGTGGCGCCCGTGCTGCCGTCCTGACTGTTGCCACACCATGCCTGCGGACAGCCTGCGATTTGCCAATGACCTCGCGGCGTTTGCCGACGGTGTCATTGGTGGTGGCCTGAGCCCGCAGGTGGAGGCCTGGATCGCCGAGGCAGGTCGCTGCCGTCATCTGCCGCAACAGGCTTTGCCCTTGCTGGAGCAGGCTCGCGCTGCGGCGCCACGCCACCCGGCTCCGGTGATTGCTTTATATCGCTATTATTTCTATAGTCACCAGCTCAATCAAGCAAAGGGTATGGGCGAGGATGCTATGGCCATTGCTCGCAGCGCCCTGGGTCCTGACTTTGGTGACGAGCCGCCCGATGACGAGGCCACCCGGCACAACGCAGCCGTGCGTTTTTACCTGTTTACGCTCAAAGGGCTGGCCTATCTCAACATGCGCCTGGGCGATTTGGACGAGGCGCGGCTGATGCTGGGCGAGTTGCGTCGCCTGGACCCACAAGACCATGTGGGCGCGGCCCTGTTGTGGCATGTGTTGACCCGCCATGAACATGGCACCCCGGCGGATGCTCCTGCCGATTACCCGGTGCGTGGTTGGGGGAGTGCTATCCCATGAGCCCGATCCTGAGTCCATCTGCGCCTCCTGCCGTGCTGGCTGCTGACAGTGAGGGCGTGCCCGAGGATGGTTTTGCACCACAACATTGGCAAGGCGGCCCCATCAACTGTGTGGATTGTGTCCATGCGTCCATGCGAGTCTTGCCACACCGTCAGGGTTGTGCACCGGGCCACGCCTGTATGCAGGACGTGTATGCAAGACGCATTGACCGATTCTTCCGGTGGCACCCCGCGCTGGCAGACACACAACTGGCGCACCCGTATTTTGAGGTGCGGGCCATTGCCGCCCGGTACGCCAGTGTGTTCCGACTCGGAGGCTTGGTCGACGACCCGGATGAAACCGTGCGTATGCAGGTGGCCTTGCGCCTGCCTTTGGCACAACTGACGCGGCTCGCCGACGACCCACACCGCGAGGTGCGCATCCGTGTGGCGCACCGGTTGCCTGCTGCCGAGTTGGCGCGTATGCGCAGCGATCCTGATTACGGCGTGCGTGAGCGGGTGGCGCAGCGGCTGCCCTTGGCGATTCTGTCGACCATGGTCCATGACCCCGACCGCGCGGTGCGTATGTGTGTGGCGCAGCGCCTGGCCATGCCTGCGCTGTTACGCATGGCTACTGATAGCGAGCCCGAAGTGCGCCGCATTGTGGCCGAGCGCCTGCCCGCACCCCTGTTGTCACAGTTGGCGCACGACGCTGACTGGCGGGTGCGCTGGGAGGTTGCTCAGCGCGCCGATACCGCATTGCTTCGGGTGCTGCAGGACGACCCCGATGAGGAAGTGCGCGAGGCTGTACGTTTGCGCCGTGAACTGGTTTTGACATCTGTTGGAGTGGCCCATGGCTGACATCAACCGCGACGACGCTGAGATGGAAACTGCTTTTCCGCCGCGCTTCACCTATGGCGAGCGGGTGATTGCCCGCTCGGTGGTGCGCAACGATGGCACCTACCGGGGGTACGACGTAGGGGATGTGCTGGTGCACAAAGGTGAGATTGGGTATGTGATCAGCATCGACACCTTTTTGCAGCAGTACTACATCTACGCGGTGGACTTTGTCGAGTCTGGCCACCGCGTGGGCATGCGCGCCAAGGAGCTGTGCACGCTGGACAACCTGCCACCCGAGGTGCTGGCCCAACTGGGCGACAAGGCCGCAGCACTGGCCACCCTGGGCTCGGCCGAACCTTTGGAGGAATCACCATGACCGAATCCACTTTGCCTGGTTTGGAACCCCGCGCGCCCGCCTACGCCTGGGGCCAGCGTGTGATTGCGCTGGACGACCTGGTCAACGACGGCAGTCACCCCGAGCGGGAGCCCGATGCCCTGCTGGCCGCACGCGGCACCGTGGGTGAAATTGTCAACATCGGCCACGCGCCCGAGCTTAATGAGCCGGTCTATCTGGTGCAGTTTGCCGATTGTGTGGTGGGGTGCCTGGAAATCGAACTGGTACCAGCCCCGCTGGGGTTGCTGCCGGAAACCGTGGAGCCTGCGTGAACTCCGGCAGCGCGGTCATGGCGGTGCCCGGCGCCCAGGTGCTGGACTTGATCCAGCACCGCCTGCAACGCGCCTTGCGCGAGCGCCAGCGCTATCGCTATGTCACACCGCGTGTCACAGCCCAGGGCGACGGTTTTCTGGTCCAGAGCCCCTGTTGTTCGCGCAATGTGGACCCGCAGGGTGGTTTGATTGACATTGCCCTGCTGATGCCCGTGGCCTGTGGTCACTGGTGTTTGAGTTCGCGTGACCATGCGGCAGGCATCTGGGTGGAGCGTTTACGCGATCAGCCGTTGGATCCGTTGATTGAAGCTCTGTGTGTAGACACTGAGCGTGTGTTCTGGATCTGAACGATACGTCAGCCAAACATGATTTACCTTGACCACAACGCCACCACACCCATGGCCCCGGGTGTCATCGCTGCCATGCTGCCGGTGATGACTGATGTGTGGGCCAACAGCTCCTCACAACACGGTCCAGGGCAGGATGCTAAACGTGTGTTGGCCAACGCCCGTGCCACGGTGGCTAAGGCGTTGGGTTGTAAACCGGTGGAGGTGATCTTCACTAGCGGCGCCACCGAGTCCAACCACCTGGCGGTGCGTGGCTTGCTGGCCGCAGCTGGGCCAAATCGTCGGCGCGTGTTGTTCAGCAGCGTGGAGCACGCCGCGCATCTGCGGTTAGCCCATGCCCTGGCGGCTGCCGGTGTGTCAGTTGACTTTTTGCCGGTGTTGCCCAGAGGCATGCTGGATTTGACGGCGGCCAAGGCGATGCTGGGGCCGGATGTGGCGCTGGTGTCCATGATGGCGGCCAACAACGAAACCGGTGTGCTGATGCCGGTGGCCGAGGTGGCCAACCTAGTCCACGCGGCGGGGGCTGTGCTGCATCTGGATGCCACCCAGTTCATCGGCAAGTTGCCGTTCCACTTTGCCAGCTGTGGTGCTGATGCGCTGTCGCTGTCGGCGCATAAATTCCGTGGCCCCAAAGGTGTGGGTGCGCTGCTGCTGCGCCAAGGTGTGGCGCTGGCGCCGCAAAGCCTGGGCAGCCAGGAGCGTGGCCGCCGTGGTGGCACCGAAAACCTGCCTGGCATCGTGGGCCTGGCGACCGCGTTGGACTTGCTTGGTGACATGGATGCCGAAGCTGCGCGCCTGACCCAACTGCGCGACATGTTGGAAGCTGGCCTGCAACGCGCCTTGCCCACCACCCATGTCTGGTGTCAGTCGTTGCCACGCCTGCCCGGCACCAGTTATTTGCGTTTTGGCCACTTGTCGGTCGATGTGGTGCTGCAACGCCTGGAGCGTCTACAGGTGGCTGCCTCCAGCGGAGCCGCCTGTTCGTCGGGTGGCAGCGAGCCATCCCATGTACTCACTGCGATGGGGGTGCCTGCTGACGAGGCGCTGGCGGCGGTGCGGTTCTCGCTGGGCACCACCACCACTCTGGAGGACGTAGCGTTTTTGCTGCGTGAACTGCCGCCCCTGCTGGCTCCGCTGTTGCAGGAAGAACTGTTGACGGTGCCCTGAAGCCGCCCCTTACTTTTTTCAAACTCACAGGACACACCGATGAAACTCATGATTCGCAAAGACAGCAAAGGTCTTTTGACCGGTTATGTCCCCAAAAAAGACTTGGAGGAACCGATCATTGCCATGGTCAATCCCGGCATGTGGGGTGGGGTGGTTACCCTGGCCAATGGCTGGCAGTTTGATCTGCCCGACATGCCCGCTGACACTCCGTTGCCGATCACTGTCGAGGCGCGCCGCCTGGCCTTGACCGAAGACGCAGGGGAATAACCATGGCCATCACCCCGGACGATCTTCACAGCGCGGGTCAGTTGCTGGCCTCCGCCAGCACGGTGCGCGAGGCAGCTGCCTCCTGGCGCGTGTCTCACCCTGAACAGCGTGTGGTGGTGGTCGATGCGATGGACATGCGCGGTGAAACCGCAGCGCTGCGCTGCGGCGAGCGCAGCATTTATTTGGCCACGTCCACCGGGCACTGCTGGGCCATCACCGAGCAGCCCGAAGAGGCCACTGCACTGATCTTGACGCAGGATTAATACACGCCATGGAAGTTGATGTCATTTCCCTGTTCGAACCTGAATGCGGCGCACGCGAGCTTGATTTGGTCAGCGCGGTGCTGCAGTCTGGCCGCTGGGGCGACGGCCCAATGGTGGAGGGTTTCGAGCGCGCTTTTGCGGGCTGGGTCGGGCGCAAGCACGCGGTTGCAGTGGGCAGCGGCACATTGGGATGCTGGATCACGCTGCGCGCCTTAGGCATCGGCCCCGGTGACGAGGTGATTTGCACGGCCCACACCTGGCACCAGGTGGCGCAAGCCATCACCCTGACCGGGGCGACCCCGGTATTTGCCGACATCAATTACTGGACCGGCAGCCTGAGCCCCGAGAAGGCGGCGCTGAAGATCACGCCCCACACCCGTGCCTTGTTGGCGGGCAACACCAATGGCCACCCGGCAGCGTGGGACGTACTGCGCCAGTTGGCGGATACCCACGGTCTGCCCTTGATTGAAGACAGCACAGAGGCTTTTGGCTCGCGTTATCAGGGCAAAAGTGTGGGCAGCTTTGGGGATGTGTCGGTGTTTGATTTCTCCGCGCCTTGCGCCTTGTGTACCGGTGAAGGCGGCATGCTGGTCACTGACAACGACGCATTGGTGCATGAGTTGCGTTACCTGCGCCAACGCCGCCTCATTGATCGGGCATCGGTATCGGTGGGCTCGCGGGTGCCGTTGCAGGCGGGCATGAGTGAAATGACTGCCGCACTGGGTCTGGCGCAGCTGGCCTCTCTGGACGAGCGCCTGGTGGCACGGCAACAGGTGGTGGCCTGGTACCACGAGCAGATGCAGAGTTTTGAAGGCATCAAACCACCGTACATCGGCCTGGGTGTGGACGATGTGCACTGGATGCTGTATGTGGTGCATTTGGGTAAACGTTTCTCGGGCAGTGCACGTGCCCAGATGATGGATGACCTGCTGGCCTGCGGCATCGAGTCCGCCGCCTACAGCCACCCGCTGCACCAGCAGTTTTATTACATGAACGCAGGTGAGTCCACCGGTCAGCGCCGCGGTGCACTGATCGACACCGATCGCATCGGCGACCGCGCGCTGGCGCTGCCCCTGCACACCCATCTGGACGAAGAACAGGTCCAGTACATCGTCAAAACCCTCAAGGACACCGCCTCGAATGTCGGCGCCGGTGCGGCTATTTACTGATGAACACCCCAACTGAAAGAAACTTATGACTGATCTGATCAACGACATTGCCAGTCAGCTGGCTACCGGCTCGGTGATTCCTTACATGGGGCCTGAGATGTTGTCCTTGTGCAGCGAGGTGGCGGTGCCGATGACACCGCTGGCGCTGGCTGAGAGCATGACGGCCAAGGTCAGCGTGCCACACAAGATCCGCAAACGCCTGACCCAAACCGCCCAGTTCATCGAGAACTTCAAACACCGCAAATCGGTGGTGCACCTGATGAACGAGGCTTTTGCAACCACACCGGCACCCTCGGCCCTGCAACTGGCTCTTGCAGCCAGTGGCGCCAAGCTGTGGGTGGACACCTGGTACGACGACAGTTTTGCCAGCGCGTTGGTGCAGAGTAAGCAGCCGTGGGTGCAGGTGCAGGGTTTGTCGCAGTCCGAACATTTTGGCCAGTGGACCGGCGCCTACGCCGCCGACGGCACACCACTGGCTGAGTTGTCCAGCGAGCCTGGGCGCCTGCTCTACAAACCTTGGGGTGCTCATGGCCCGGTGGGCAATTACCTGGTGTCGGACAGTGACTATGTGGAGGTGCTGACCGAGATCGACATCCAGACCCCGATCCCGGCGCAGGTACAAGCTTGGCGCACTGGGCGAAATTTTCTGTTTCTGGGCTGCCGGTTTGACGACCAGCTCACCCGCTGTTTTGCCCGCCAGATCATGAAACGCTCCAGCGACCGGCATTGGGCCGTGCTGCCGACGGAACCCACACGCATGGAAGCGCGTTTTCTGGCCGAGCAGAACATCACACGCATCCCTATGCCGCTGGCAGAGTTTGCGCCGCTGTTGATGGCCGCCATGCAGGGCGCCGTGGCCGCCTGATGCTGCCTGATAAATCCCTTTCTTTTCAACCCCCAACAGGCTTCCCGCCTTCGATCACCATGACCGCATTGACCGTTCTCCCCTCTGGCAAAACCTATGACGTTGCCGCTGGCATCACATTGCTCAAAGCTCTGCAAGACGCAGGCGAGCCCATCATTAGCAAATGTGGCGGTGGAGCCAAGTGCGAAAGCTGCCATGTGATGGTGCCTGTGGGGCGCAAGAGCTTGTCCAAAATCCAGCGTGTGGAAAACGAAAAGCTGGACGGTATTGTGGGTGTCGGCTCCGGCTCGCGGCTGGCCTGTCAGGCCATTTTGGGCGATGAGTCCATCACGGTGGAGTTGCTAAAATAGGCTTCTAGCCCAATCAATATCTGGGCTTGATGCTCTATTTTATGGAGCATCCGAGGCCATCCGTGATGCATGGCACCTTTTCAGTTCGGATGGCTTAGGCGGGCTGGATGGGGGTGGTTTGTACCTGCCGCAGCGTGTCGCCCTCCATGCGATCACGTTGTGCGAGGGCTGGGAACAGTTTGAGCCACCCGGCTGCGATCAACAGGGTCCCAACACCACCTACCACGACGGAACCAACGGCACCAAACAGTGCCGCTGTCGCGCCGGACTCGAACTCCCCCAGCTGGTTGGATGCGCCGATAAACATGGAGTTGACCGCCGACACCCGCCCGCGCATTTCGTTCGGTGTTTCCAGCTGAACCAGGGTTGATCGGATCACGACGCTGACGCTGTCAGCCGCACCAGTGATCACCAGTGCCACCAGCGACAGTCCAAAATGGCTCGACCAACCAAAGACCAAAGTGGCCAAGCCAAACACGGCTACTGCGGCCAGCAGGCGGTGCCCCACCTGCCGGACCAATGGCCAGCGCATGATGGCCAAGGACATACACAAGGCCCCCACGGCGGGTGCCGAGCGCAACACGCCTAGACCGATTGGGCCGGTATGCAGGATGTCTCGGGCATAAATGGGCAACAAGGCCGTGGCACCACCGAGCAGCACCGCAAACAGGTCCAACGATGTTGCACCCAGCACCACCTTGTGTTGCCAGACAAAAGAAAAACCGGCCAACACTGTGTGCCAAGTGGTGTTCAGAGGGGCGAGTTGGTGTTGGTAACGCACCATCAAGGCCAGGATGGCCGCAGCCGTCAGCAAAACGGCGCAAGTGACATACACCGTGGTGGCACCGGTGGTGTACAACAGGCCGCCAATCGCCGGTCCACCAATGATGGCCACCTGCATGCCGCTGGAGCTCAGTGCCACGGCGCTTTGCAGCAAGTGCTGCGGTACCAGTTGGGGTACCAGCGCCTGCTGGGCGGGCATCTGAAAGGCCCGTGCCACCCCGAGCAGAATGGAGATGCCCAGAATCAGTTCGCGTGAGGCAAAGTGGAACTGGGTGGCGCCGATCAACACCAGAGCCACCACGCCCTGGAGTCCCATACAGGCCGCAAAGATGCGGGCACGGTGGAATCGGTCGACCGCATGCCCTGCAGGCAGCATCAGCAGCAGAGCGGGCACAAACTGGAACAGCCCCACCAGGCCCAGATCCCAGGCGCTGGAGGTGATGTCATACATGTGCCAGGCCACCGCCACCATCAGCATCTGGTTGGCACTCATGCCAGCGAAACGGGCTAGCCAGAAACGCATGAATTGACGGTGGGTGAACAGACTGCGGACACTGCTTTCGGACATGGGTCTAGCTTACCGCAGGTGGCAGTTGCGCCACTCTGACGGGGTCATTTGGTGCGAGGTCCGCGTCCTTGTCCCCAAAAGGCGGGGCCAAAGCTGTGGACAAACGGCTGGACAACTGTCAGAGCCCGCGCCTGGCTTGGCTTGGCGCGGGGTGTTTAAAAAATGAGCAAGGGTTACAGCCGAGCCATGATTTCTGGAAAGT
>WSSedL1CaDRAFT_10001697_pt1 | contig 12304 bp, 8 predicted proteins | sample WetSurSL1Cattail_FD_9464 | JGI IMG/M metagenome (IMG submission 9464)
CAAAAATAATCGGCGGGCGGACATAGCGCGAGCCGTAGCTTTGCACCCAGGCGTGTTTGGTGAAGGCGTAACCCGATAGTTGCTCGCCGAAATACTGCACCATGTCGTTGCGCTCGAATTCTCCATGCACCAGCACATCAAGACCGATTTCCTCTTGCCAGCGAATGGCGGCCTCGGTTTCCCGGCGCAGGAAGGTATCGTAATCGGAATCGCTCAAAGTTCCCTTGGCATGAGCGGAGCGGGCGTTTCTCACTTCCAATGTCTGCGGGAACGAACCGATAGTCGTCGTGGGAAAACTCGGCAGGTTCAGCACCGATTGTTGCAGCGTATGGCGAACGGCAAAGGGGCTTTTGCGCTTTGCCATATCCGCCGAGATCGCTTTTATGCGGGTGGCAACGTCAGGATCGTTTACCTTGGGCGAGTTCGCGCGGGCGGCTGATGCGGATGTCGAGGCGGCAATTTTGTCTGCGGCGGCATCGCGTCCTTTGGTTAGCGCCAACTTAATCGTCGCAAGTTCGTCCATCTTTTGAACCGCAAATGCGAGCCAGTTTTTCAGATCGGGATCAAGGTCGGTTTCGAGCGCAAGATCGATCGGCACGTGCAGCATCGAACAGGATGGCGCGATCTGTATCCGCTCTGCGCCCCGTGTCTCGATTGCGGGTTCAAAGCGGTGCAGCAGCTTATCCAAATCCGCCCGCCATATATTACGTCCGTCGATAATGCCCAGCGACAGCACGAGTTCTTTCGGAGCCTTGGCCAGCACACTGCCGAACTGTTCCGGTGCGCGCACGAGATCGAGATGCAGCCCGGCAACCGGCAACGACAGTGCGGTGTCGAGGTTGTCGCCCAGCGCGCCGAAATAGGTCGCCAGCAGCAGTTTGATGTGCGGCACCGCATCGGCAAGCGTCGCATACACATAATGCAACGCCTTGCGCGCAACTTCGGTCAAGTCGGTGACGAGGCACGGTTCGTCGATTTGCACCCAGTCGGCGCCTTCGGCCGCAAGGCGTTTCAACACTTCGACGTAAACCGGCAGCAACCCGGGCAGTAGCGAGAGGGGATCGAGCGTCGCGTCCTTGCTCTTGCCGAGCAAAAGGAACGTCACCGGACCGAGCAAAACCGGGCGGGTGTGATAACCCAGTGCCTTGGCTTCGCGAAATTCATCGATTGGTTTGGTGGAGGAAAGCGCAAAACTCTGACCGCGCACAAACTCCGGCACCATGTAGTGATAGTTGGTGTCGAACCATTTGGTCATTTCCTGGGCCGGCAGATCGCCACTTTGGCGCCCGCGCGTACCGCGCGCCATGGCGAAATAGGTGTCGAGCGGCACCCGACCGCCGCGCCATCCATAGAGTTCGGGAACGGCGCCCACCATGACGGACGTATCCAGCACATGGTCGTAAAGCGAGAAATCGTTGCTCGGAATAATATCGATGCCTGCGGCGCGCTGGCGCGCCCAGGCTGCGGCACGCAAGCCCGCCGCCGCCTCGTTCAGCGCGACGGCATCGATTTTCCCTGCCCAATAATTCTCCAGGGCGAATTTGAGTTCGCGCCGGGGGCCGATCCGCGGCACTCCCAACGTGGCAACGACAAGCGAAGAAGCAGACATCGGCAATACCCCAGTGGTTTGGGGCAAAGGCCAAGCGGACGCGAAGAGACAAAGACCGGCAGGTCACCGCCGTTCTTCACGCGCAACCGCCGGGACACCCCGCCCGTGGACGTTAACTTGGTGCATGGTCTGGTCCGAAAACCGGAAACCGTTTTTCGGGACCACGCACTGTCGTCGAGGCAGGTCTCCTGGCTCGCGGGTCATTGCCTCTGCCGGTCTTCCCAGCGCCTTTGCGCCAGTGACATAATCGACAGGGGCTTACCGCTTACAGTTGCGGGGGCAGCGCCGGCATTCCACCGACTTCCCTCTTAGCTCTCGGACGAAAAACGTTCCGAGAGAACCACGACACCGCCATCTATGCGGAAAGCGGGCGGTCCTGTCAATCATATAACAGAATCTTTATATGTTTTTTCGGGTGGCGTTGCAGGCATTCGACCAATTCGAGAATGCGATTGACGGTTCCCCGATACCCGATACCGACGCGAAACGCCGCATCGATCCGATCGACGATGGGGATGCCGCAATCGATTACCGGCACCCCGAAGGGCGCGGCGTAATCGCGGATCGGCGCCGGTCCCGCCAGAATATCCGCCCCAATCGCGGCCTCGGCCAAATCCGCCAAATCGCCGCCCCTCAGCGGGATGCCATCGCATTCGTGTGCGTCCGGCGGTACGCCGCTGCAAACGGCTATCTGCAAATCGATCCCGACCTCGCGCAACCATCCCAATTGTTCGGCCAGCGTATCGGGATCGGCGGCAATGGCCATGCGCCGACGGCATAGACGTTTTCGCGCCTGATCGAGCACGCCGATCAGCGTGTTGCGCTGGCGTTGCAGGACGTCCGGCATGGGGCGGCCCGATATTCGCATCAACCACGCAACAAACCGGTCTGCGGCTTCCAAGCCGGACAGACTGTCGAAAGCCGTAAAGTTGGCACCGGTTTGCGCCTGTAGCGCTTTGGCGGCCAGCCGCATGCTGGCGCCGATTGCAGCGACATCGGCACAGCACGGCAAATCCGCCAAACGGCCTTTTCGCTTTTGCGCCATCGCAACGGTGATGTCCGGTACGAATACGCCTTGCAGCCCAAAGGCAAAGAGGATGTCGCGCAATTCGTCGATATCGCCGGCAGTCAAATGGCTGCCGGTCAAAAGGGCAATGCTTCCCGCCGCAATCCGACTATCTCGTCGCGGCGGTTGAACGGATTCGATCAGACAGCGTGCCGCATCGCCCCAACCGGTCTCGAACGTTCCGCAGAAATCGGATACCGAAATCGGAACGATGGTATTCGTGCAGGTTTGTGCGGCCATTTGCGAAATTATAGCCGGATCGTCGCCTCGAGCCTGCGAAACCGCACTGGTAATAATGCCGATCGGTGCGTTTGGATGCGTGGCGGCAATATCCCTCAACGATTCCTGCAACGCGACATGATCGCCGCGAATGAGCGAAATTTCGTTCATCGCCACGCTATGCAGCGGCATGGCGCGGCGAAAATGGCGTGCCAGCAGCGCCGATCCGGTCACCGCGCACCCTTGCGGTCCGTACAGCAGCGGCACGCCGCCGACGCCCAATACCGCCAGACCAGCCCCGATCGAGGGGCCGAGCCGAAATCCGTCGGCAAGATACGTCTTTTCCGTTTTGAGTGCGTGTCTCATGCCGGCCGGGCGGTTTGGGCTTCCGCCCGCAAAGCGGCGAGCACGGGGCTATCGAGCGCATTCGCCATAGCTTCGGCCAACGCTACGGAGCCGTCGTAGCCGGTTAAAGCAATATGGCGTTCATGGTTGATTTCCACCCACGGCACAAGCAGCCGCTGCACCGTAAACCGGCAACACCCGCCGCCCAGCACCAAATCGATATCGCCGGAAGCCAAGCAGGTCTCGAACGCCTCTTGTTCGATGTCGTCAAACAGCGGACAGCGGCCGGCCACGACGGCTTCGAGCTTGCAGCGATCCTCCGCGCTGGTCTTTTGCGTCGAGACGGCGGCGAGCCGCATCCCCAGCCGCAGCAGCGTATCGGCCAACGACCAGCCTTTCACGCCGCCGGTCATCAGCAGGGCACGCTTGTTGCGAAGACGCGGCAGTATAGGCGCGAGCCGGCGCTGCATCGCAAGTTCGCTGTCGGTAACGATTGCGTCTACCCGCGCCGCCAATTCCGCCGTGGCGCCGCGTTCTATCAGCAATTGTGCAATCCGCCGCAAAGCGTCACTAGTATTGGCCGCTCCGTAGAAGCTGACGGCCGCATAAGGAATGCCGTAACGCTGCATCAAATCCGGCCCCAAACCGGCCACGGATTGGGAACAATGCACAATGCTGGCGCGAGCGCGGTGCGCCCCGGCAATGGCATTAAACCGGCCGTCGCCCGGTATCGAGGCTAAAACCCGTATGCCGCATCGGTTCAACAGCGCCGCGATGGCGCTTGCTTCGCCGGCAACGTTGTTCTCGGCGATCAGCAATACGTCCGTCGACGTGGTGCAGTCGGGTTCGCGCGTGCCGATTACATCGTCGATAAGAACGCGCGCCGCGATTTGTACGCCATCCAGCTTGCCGCCGCTAAAGCCGGGGGCCTCGACCGCGAGGACCGGCCGCTTGAGCCGCACCGTTGCCGCCTTACAGACGGCGCGGATATCGTCGCCGCTCATCGCCGGAACGCAGGTGGAATAGACGAATATCGCCGGTGGATCGTACTTCGCCGCCAGCGCGTCCAGGCTGCGGGCGAGCCGCTTTTCGGCCCCCAAAACGACATCGAGATCGGACAAGGCGGTGGTGAAGCTGATGCGGTGCAACGTGGAGCCGCTTGAGGCGGTAGGACGCGATTGCCAGGAATGCCCCTGACAAACGATCGGCCCATGCACCAGATGCAACGCATCGGTGATCGGCTGCAGATTCAGTTTGGCGCCGCGAAAGGCACAGCCGCCGTTGTTCTGGTCGACCTGCCCGCCGGATGTTGCCGTAGGATCGATGGTGGACGTGCTGCACCGTTGCACGCTATCGCCTCGCCGGTTCGGGAGGAAGACCGCTTACGAACCGGGCGAGTTCTCGATCCGACAGCCGATAGCGATAGAAACGCTGGTAATAAGTGCGGACCTCGGCGGCGAAATCGTAATCGGCAAAGCGTTCGGGATAGAGCTTTTTGGCCATGAACAACATCATCAGAATGCTCTCCGGCCCGCCGTCCCAGTAGAAAACGCCGTTGGGTGCCCGATAGACTTCCTTTCGTTGGACGGCGGCGACCGGCTTCCAGCGCGCATCGTCCAGTACCCGCGACAGCGGATATTGCCGTCCGACGATAACGACATCCGGGTTCCAGGCCAGAACGTCCTCGATGGCAACCGCGCCGGTTCCGCCCAATATCGACGACTTCCGCACAACCATGTTGGCGCCGGCCATGATGCCGAGCCAATACGTATAGCTGCCGATCCCTTGGGTATGAAACGATTGCGGACCGCGCACGTAAAACACCTTGCGACGCTTTTCCTGTGGAATATCCCGCACCCGGTCGGTAACAAAGCGGACGCGTTCGTCGAAATAGGCGCACCAAGTTTCAGCCCGTTTTTTTGCTTCGCCGCCCAACACGTCGCCGAACAGCGTCACCATGCGTTTTGCCAGTACGGCGTATTCCGCCGCGCTGCGGGGGCGGCGCACATACTGTCCGTCGGCATATGGCTGAGAAATCAAACCGGGAATACCAACGGAATTCAGCTTGGCTATCACCTGCTTGGTGTCGTAGAGAAAAAACGCCACATCGATCCGGCGGATCAGCAGATCCTCGATCTGGAAATCGCCGTTGAGTTTGGGGATAGTCCGTACTCGCCGATTGGTCGCCCGCATCCACGGCGCCGGCGTATCGTACATTACCGCGATACGGTCGTCGGCCCCCAGCATGAACATGCGCGAGTAGCATAGGATTTCGAGACAGGCGACGCGTTCAATGCGGTCGGGAACGATGACTTTACGGCCCGACAAGTCGATCACCGTGCGTCCTGCCGCCGCTGCCTGGACCATCATGAAAAGCGATGCCAGCAGGTATCCTGTCGGCTTTAGAGCGCCTATGCGCACGATTGGGTATCCTTGAATGGCGCGGCGACGGCACCGCGCTGTAACGGCAGGCAAAACCGGCGCGTTTCGCCATCCATCTTCATCCGCATAATGCGCGCGCGTACACCGTAGGTTTCGTTTAAATATGCCTCGCTTACGATTTCGGCTGGTTTTCCGACATGCAGCATGCGGTTGCGGTCGATGGCAACCACGGCGGTGGCATAGTCCAGCGCTTGATTGGGATCGTGGGTAGTCATAATGACGCCGATCCCGTACTCCGACGCCAAGCGGCGTATATGACCGAGCACGGCTACCTGATTGCCGTAATCGAGGTTGGAGGTCGGTTCGTCTAGAACCAAAAGATCCGGTTCCTGCGTCAGCGCCCGCGCCACCAGCACCAACTGACGTTCGCCGCCGCTGATTTCGGTGTAGATGCGATCGCGCAAATGGCCGATCGACAGGGCTTCGAGTGCCATCTCTGCATGACTGCGATCTTTGCGCGATGGAGCGGCAAATGTGCCGAGATGTGCGACACGCCCCATCACGACGACGTCAAGGACGGAAAATGAAAACGGCAGAGTGTGTACCTGCGGTACGTAACCGATCATACGGGCAAAACGCCGTGCCGACCATCCAGCGGCATTCTCCCCGCCGATTTTGATAATTCCTGCCAACGGCGGCAACAAACGCAGAATGGTTTTGAACAGTGTCGTTTTGCCGACGCCGTTGGGACCGAGCAGGCATACGAGTTCGCCTTTATCCATCGAAAATTCAATGTCAGCGAGCACCGCGTGCCGATCGTATCCGCAGGCGACGCCAGAAAGTTCGATGAGCGGCGGCAATGCGGCGTTCATGTCCAAGCCCTGGCGGTCTTTAGCAGCAGGTAGAGAAAAATCGGAGCGCCAATCAACGACGAAAGAATGCCGAGGGGAATTTCGCCGCTGCCTAACGTCCGGGCGAGGTCGTCTACAACCAACAAAAAGCCGGCGCCGAATAGCATGCTAGCCGGCAGCAGCAGCGCGTGATTGGGGCCGACGATCATGCGCGTCAAATGCGGCACCACCAAACCGATCAGGCTTACGACACCGGCAACGGCCACCGCTGCGGACGTCATCAGTGTTGCACCTAAAATGACTATGCCGCGAACCGCGCGTACGTTTACCCCCATTGCCTTAGCTTCTTCGTCGCCGAACGACAGGACGTTCAACCGCCAACGCAACAGTGACAGCAGTGCGCAGCCGATCAGAATCGGAACCGCAGCGGCCGTCAGGTCGCGCATCGAGACCGACGCCAGCGACCCCATCAACCAAAAGGTGATTTCAGGTAGGGTACTGTCCGGATCGGCGGCGTATTTGAGCAACGCCACCAAGGCGGAAAAAACTATGTCGACAATAATGCCGACCAGAACGAGCATAAGAACGCCGTCGCTTCTGCCACGCCTTAATACCACGATGGCATAGGTCATCGCCACGGCGAGCAGACCGCTTCCAAAGGCAGCCAACTGAATGACTACGATGTCGGCATTGCACAGAATGGCCAACGACGCGCCGAAGCTAGCGCCCGCAGCAACGCCGAGAATATCGGGAGAGACCATGGGATTGCGAAAAACGCCTTGATAGGCCGCACCCGAGGCCGACAACGCCATGCCGACAAGCAATGCCGCAGTCAGACGCGGCAGACGCACATCCATCACTACAATGTCGGCTACCTTCGGCCAATGCGGCGTTATCGACAATCCCGGCAAATGGGAAAGCAGGATCAGCGGGACGTCCGCGAGATGCAATGGGTAGCGTCCGATCCAGAACGACAGCAAAAAAATGCCGGCAACGGCCGCCGCCAGGCTCAACAGCCTGACGACGGTCGCCATACCGCCTTCGGTCCTGCATTTTTTAATGACCGCTGCCACTACCATCCACTCTTGACGGTAAACGAAACTATCCGCGGCATACCGAGTTGAAGATCGCTCTGTACCCAATAACTGCGATCGAACAAATTCGATGCCGTGAGATTAAAGCTGACTTTGTGTCCGTTTACTTCCGTTTGATAACGCAGTCCCGCGTCGAAGACGACCGCGCCGGGAATAAATTGTTTGTTGTAGACGTCGTAAGCGCGGCGCCCCGAATATTCGGCACCGGCAGAGACAGTCAATGCTGGCAATAGCGGCAGCTTGTATTCGGCATAGAGTTTTCCCAGCGTCTTGGGAACGTCGTAAGGCATCTTCCCTTCGATTGCCGTATTGGCGGTGGCCTTTTCGACATGCGGATCCATCCAGGTAAAGCCGCCGATCAGCGTCACATCGTCAAACAGTTTTCCGGTGGCGGTAATTTCCAGCCCCTGATGAATTTGGCGGCCATCGTGCCTGTAGACATAGTCGGTAGGATCAAGCTCGGCGTTGATTTTATCGATACGAAATAACGCTGCGGTAAGAAACATACCGCCGAGCGTTGTTTTAACGCCAATTTCGTATTGCGAGCTGGAGCTGGGAGAGAGGACTTGATAGGCGTTGACGGCTTTCTTGTTCGTCGTGCTTTCGCCGTTGGACAGCGCTTCCATATAGGAGGCATACACCGACACCTCGGGAACGATCTTGTAGATCAGGGCGTAACTTGGGGTCAGTTTGTTGGCAGAATAATTGCTGGTGCTGATGACCGTACCCGTTCCGGCCGCCTTTTGCTGCAGCATAGCGTAATTGACGCCGACAATGGCGGATAGCGAGTCGGTAAGCAATATCCGGTCGCCAATCATTATGCTATCGCGGAATTGCTCCTGCTGCTGGTTTTTGCCGCCGACCGTGTACGACGATTTGGTGGCGTAATTTGGCGAATAGATGTTCGACGAAACCGAGGGAAGATAAACGTATGCCCCGCGGTCATAATAATAATCGGTCCCGGTGTAACCCGCTGTGATGTTATGCTTGATGCCAAATGTATCGAACGTCGTGTCGGCAAGCAGATAGGCGGAATGGGTTTTTTCGTGCATGCGCGGCATCGTATAGATTTCTTGTATGTAGTTGCCGGCATTGTCGGTGATTTCGTTATCGACATCCATGCTTTCCCGCCACATGTGGCCGAAACGATACCCCCCGCGCACGCTGAGGTAACCGGTAATCCGGCTGTCGAACCCAAAGCCCAACAGTGTTTTTTTTGCCTTGGAATACGTCCAATTTTGACCGTATTGCGTCGAGGCTTTGAATACGTTCGCATGGGGAACGTCGACGCCGTCGTCGATGTAGAAATAATCTTCCAGCCCGCGACGGTAATGATCCTGCATCCAGACATCGGCCCACAGGCTCGTTCCTTCTATCGGTGCATATACGACGCGTCCCGAGATGAAAGTGCGGTTCTGCACGCTGTCGGCGACCGTTGCTTCGCCGTTTTCGTGGTAGACGTTAAGCCGGTATCCGACTTTTCCATTCGTATACGGAACGGGACCGCCGAAATCGCCATGAATGTATCCGATACCCAGGTCGTAAACTCCCGTCGCCAAGCTAAGCTGCGGCGCATCCGTCGGACCCTTGCTGATATAGTTGAGCGAACCGCCTAGTGCCGAAAATCCGTACAGAAACCCGGAAAAACCGTTCAAAACCTCAATGCGGTCGACGTTTTCCATCGGCGGGTAACAGAAACTGCGATCGACCAGGCCGTCGCGCAACTCGCTTTGGTCTGCGGCGGTAAAGCCGCGGATCTTCATGCGGGCCATTGACGATGCGGTACCTGACGACACCAACATCACCGCCGTCGGATTGGTCCGAAGGGCATCTGCCTGACTGTGGGCGTTGGTGTTTTCGATTAATTCGCCGGAAGTAACATTTAGCGAATACGGCGTATCCTGCAGCGGTAAATCGCCTAGCGGTCCTAAGGTACCGACTGAATATTTATAGCCTTTTTCTACTTTGCCGTCGTCCTTAGGACGAATTCCGGTCACGACGACGTTTTCGGGAATTTTTTCTTCCGTCTTATTGTCTTTGGCGGTGTCGGCAACGGCCGGAAATACGGACGCCAACAGTACGGCGATGGAGGCGCAACTTAACAGCGTCGAGCGTATGAAAAAGGTTTGATTTGAACGAGTCGTCATGGCGATCCCCTGGATGCGGTTAGCTACGGTTCGGCGAGTGTCGCGCCGACAAAATGGATTCTTCGCATCAAGGGGAACCGACGCCGCCTTACCCATGCCCCCGCATCCGGAACGCAACGCCGCGCCCCAAAGGCAGTACAGAAGGTTAAACCCTCGGATGCATCGGCTCAGGCCGTTATCCGCTGCCGTTTCAGGTATCGATCAAAGATCGGTCTCGGCAGCTCGTGCGTTTGGTCGAAACGCACCGATATGATTTCAGAATGTATTTGCGCCGGTCAACTATCGCTCAAAGTAAACAGATGGCATTTATGATGATCGGTGCGGTTAGTTCGTCGCACTCGACGCGTTGCGCGTCTCTTGACGCACAGTATTTCAACATGTGCTTTGTATTTCGGCAAAACGTGTTCGTGACAGAATGCGCGGATGCAATCGTCCGCCCAATCCGGCTCGATTGTCTATCTCGAACAGCCCGGCCATGAAGGCAATCTGGTCCAGGCAGGCCTTCAGGAACCACTCGGTGAATTCGGTAAGCGCGCGAAGGGATAGGTTTCCCCGGCCATCCAAATCGCCTTGGCGCGGCATGTCGGCGTGATCCATCATCCGCTTGTATTCGGTGCGGCTCTTTAGCCCCCGCGCCAGCCCGCGCGAAACCGACCACAGGCCGTATGCGCCAATCCCGGCATGAAGTCCCATGGCATGGCTCATCAGGCGGCTGACCCGTCCATTGCCGTCCGGGAAGGGGTGAATGTAGTTCAGGCGATGATGCGTCGCCCCGGATCAAATAGGGGCGCGTGTCCCGGTTGGCCTGCAAACCTTCCTTCAGCCATCGCAGCACGGCGTTCTTGTGAACGCGCAGCGCCTTGGTCGCCTCTTGTACGGTATAGGGCCAGGTTGCCTTGATGCGGTGGAGATTGTAGGTACGCTTGCGCTTGGCCATCGGCGACGCCATCAACCGGCCTTGGCGCGGCTGGCTTCCACCCGCGCGGCGATCCAGGCGTCGATTTCGCTTTCCAGCCAACCAACAGCACGAGCGCCAAGATTGATCGGGCGGGGGAACAGGTCGTCCTTGAGCAAGGCATACGTCATGCTCCGGGTCAGTCCGGTACGCCCCAGCACGGTCTTCAGGCGCAGGATTTTTTCGTTCGGGATGTTCTGCAATGTCCTGGTCCTTCACGGGTGGTTTCGGGACGGACATGGACCTTCGCGGGGCGAGTTATTAGCTGGGCGAGTTTGAAATAACCCCTAGGGAAATCGGCACCTAACCTACCCAGGGGGTGGGGGCTAACCCGCAGGAATTGGGCAGTCTGCGGGCGGCGTTCACGCGCTAAAAATGCAGAAAATCACCGTTTTTTCTGCTTTTTTTGTGGGGTGGGTGGGTTCTTGGAACCTGGGGTACCTGCTTTCTGTAATTTAAGCCGTCATCGCATCGCGAATGGTTTGGAGCAATTCGGTTGCATCTTGGTGATCTTGGGGGAAGTGTTCCGCCGTCCATATACGGAGTGCGTTGAGCACGGCCTCTTCCGCCTGTTTGTAAAGTTGTTGTGCTTCCGCCCCGCCGCTGCGCTTGCCCTGGGAGAAAAGCGCGGTGCCGAGATTGTACTGGGTTGCCGCCCAATCGGCGGGCATTTCGGTTTCGGTATAAACACGTAAGGCGGCGCGATAGGCATCCACCGCCTCGGCCAAAAGCCGCACCCCGTCCGCCCCGTCGCGGCGCATCCCCTGGGAGCCAAGCGCGGCGCCGAGATTGTTCTGGGTCATCGCCCATTGGGCGGGCATTTCGGTTTCGGTGTAGATGCGTAGCGCGGCGCGACAGGCCTCCACCGCTTCGGCCAAAAGCCGCACCCCGTCCGCCCCGCCGCTGCGCATCCCCTGGGAGAAAAGCGCGGCGCCGAGATTGTTCTGGGTCATCGCCCAGTCGGCGGGCATTTCGGTTTCGGTACGGACGCGCAACGCGGCGCGATAGGCCTCCACCGCCTCGGCCAACAGCCGCACACCATCCGCCCCGCCGCCGCGCATCCCCTGGGAGCTAAGCGCGGCGCCGAGATTGTTCTGGGTCGTCGCCCAGTCGGTGGGCATTTTGTCTTCGGTATAAACACGCAAGGCGGCGCGATAGGTCTCCACCGCCTCGGCCAACAGCCGCACCCCGCCCGCCCCGCCGCTGCGCATCCCCTGGGAGCTAAGCGCGTTACCGAGATTGTTCTGGGTCATCGCCCAGCAGGCGGGCATTTCGGTTTCGGTGTAGATGCGTAGTGCGGCGCGAAAGGCGTCCACCGCCTCGGCCAACAGCCGCACCCCGTCAGCCCCGCCGCTGCGCATCCCCTGGGAGCTAAGCGCGTTGCCGAGATTGTTCTGCAAAGAGCCCACCAGTTCGGCTTCGTCCGGGGCGGTTTTTGCCAGCAAAGTGCGCCATCGTGCAATCGCGGCCCGCATTGCGCCGCTGCGGCCAAACCGTTCGCCGAATTGCCGCAATGCCTCGGCGGCATCCCAAACGAGACTTTTCGCCGCCTCACCATCGATGACGGCAAGGCTTTCGGCGGCCTCCGACCAATGGCCGTCCGCCGCCTGCCAATCGAGCGCCATCAGATCGGCTT
>WSSedL1CaDRAFT_10001698_pt1 | contig 12304 bp, 13 predicted proteins | sample WetSurSL1Cattail_FD_9464 | JGI IMG/M metagenome (IMG submission 9464)
ATGGCAACTAAGCCACTTTACACAACGATTAGTGCTGGCAAATACAAGGGTCGGAAGATTCTCCTTCCATCCTTGGAGAGCACACGCAGTACAAAAGCGATTCTTAAAGGTTCTCTTTTTGATCGCCTTCAATATGACATCGTAGGTGAAGTTTTTGTCGAGGTTTTTGGTGGCAGTGGTTCGATTGGCTTAGAAGCTCTTAGTCGTGGAGCTAAAGAGGCTTATTTTATTGAAAAAGACAAAGCCGCCTTTTCCACGCTCAAAAGTAACTGTAAAGTAATCGATGAAGAACATGCCAAACCACTTTTTGGAGACAGTTTTGTGATTTTTCCAACGCTGCTTTCTACGCTTACATGTAAAGCGTATTTTTATTTCGATCCTCCATTTTCTATTCGTGATGGCATGGAATCCATTTATCAAAATGTCATAGACCTCATCGCGTCTATTCCCTTAGCAAAAGCCCATTTGATCGTTGTTGAGCATATGAGTGGCCTCACACTTCCCGAGGTAATTGGCGCGTATACTTTTTCTAAAACAAAAAAATTTGGAAATAGCGCTTTGAGCTATTATGTACCTTATGAAAACTAAAACATTTACCAGCGATATTTCAGGCACATCGTTTCCTCTAAGCGAGCGAATTTCGTCTAAAGCGATCAGGGACTCTATCTTAAAATGTATTCAAGAAGCCAATCCCTCCTTTAATGAAAAAAGTTGTTTAGCCAAGAGTGAACTCAATGTGTTTCGTGAAAAGTACATTACCGATTATTTAACCAAGGAGCTTGGCGAGCTTTCAACTTTAGAGCACAAAGTTATTGACTCCTTTCAAAATCACTCCATACTCACTGATAACATAGAAGATGATGATAAAACGGCTTTAAGTTTTGGACAAAAAATAGCCGATAAAGTGGCAACGTTTGGAGGAAGTTGGACGTTTATTCTCTCTTTTTGTGGGTTTTTGGTAACCTGGATTTTAGTCAACGTTTACTGGTTTCATAACCAAGGGTTTGATCCGTATCCTTATATCTTGCTCAATTTGATTTTGTCGTGTATTGCAGCACTTCAAGCGCCTGTGATTATGATGAGCCAAAACAGGCAAGAGGAGAAAGACCGCATTCGTGCCAAAAATGATTATATGATCAATCTTAAATCCGAACTGGAGATTCGAATGCTCCATGAAAAAATCGACCATCTCATTATGCATCAACAAGAAGAGCTACTGGAAATCCAAAAAGTTCAAATCGATATGATGCAGGATATCTTACAACGGGTCAATCAAAAATAATTATTGGAACATTAATTGCTTTAATTTGGCATGAACGCTAAATTTAAAGGGAATTGATGAAGATTGTTAAACTATCTTTCGTATTAATTTCAGTATTGAGCTCACTGTGTGCCCAAAGAATTGGTGATATTGCCAATGTCATTGGTGTGAGAGAGAATCAACTGATTGGTTATGGTCTGGTAGTAGGACTTAATGGTACAGGAGATGGTTCATCTTCTAAATTTACGTTGCGAGCTCTCTCCAATCTTTTACAAACGGTTAACGTTAAAATTGATCCTGCAGATATCAAATCAAAGAATATTGCAGCGGTTGTTGTGACCGCAAAACTTCCTGCTTTTGCCAGACAAGGTGATAAAGTTGATGTCTCTGTCTCTTCTATTGGTGATGCAAAGTCATTGCAAGGAGGAAATCTTTTACTAACACCGTTAAAAGGTGTGGATGGTAAAATTTACTCGTTAGCCCAAGGATCTTTGACCATTGGAGGAATGAACGGTAAAGAAAAAGGGCAACTTAACCACCCAGCATCTGCTAATATCTTTGGTGGTGCTTTGGTAGAGCGTGAAATCGAAAATAATCTCCATGAGCAAGAATTTGTAGATCTCTCATTAAAAGAAGCCAATTTTAATACAGCTCTGTCCGTGCAAAATGAACTCAATAAAAAATTTGGTAAAAAAATTGCGGTGGCTACGGATTCACGAACGGTTCGTTTGATGAAACCAGAAGGTCACTCAACGGTTGAATTTTTAGCTAAAACGCTCGATGTTGACGTAAAATATGAAAAAGAAGATAAAATTGTCATCGATGAGCGAACAGGAACCATCGTGTCTGGTGTCAATGTCAGGGTTGATCCAGTTGTCGTAACGCATGGTGATATTACAATTAAAATTGAATCGATGGATATTGTAGCCGATGCAGCTAATGTTGATATTGGTGGGGATGTCAAAATTAATGGTGCTGAAAATCGCATCAAAATTAAACAAGAGAGTATGACAGTTGCAAACATTGCACGTGCACTCAATAAACTAGGTGCAAAACCTAAAGATATTATCTCTATTATCGAAAACATCAAACGTTCAGGCGCTATTACAGCCTCTTTGGAGATCATCTAATGCAAGCCGATAGCAGTGTAGCACTCCTAAATGCTAATTATAATAGTTCTTCCTTGGGCGCGCTCAAAAATAACACGACNGAAAGCAGTGATGCTCTTTTAAAAGAGCAAACCGATAAATTTGAAGCCTTTTTTATGAAACAAATATTGGATATTGCATTGAATAGTGATGAGGAGAAAGGACTTTATGAAAAAGATGCCGGTGATAAAATCTACAAGTCAATGTATAACGACACAATCAGTAATGCACTTAGTGGTAATTTGGGTTTAAGTGAAATGCTATACAACTATTTAAAAGAGAATCATTAAAGTTTTATCATTTTGGACGATATAGTTTCTAACGATACCAATCTAACTGTAAAGGGATCCAAATGATTTCAACCATTCAGACGTCAAATATGGCGTATGTACAACCAACTGTTACAAAAGATGACCTATCCAAAGGCATTACAAAAACAGAACAAAGTGAAGGTGTAGATAAAATCTCCGCAATCAAAGAACAGATTGACAATGGAACCTATAAAGTCGATCTTACAAAAACTGCTCAAGCGGCTGCGGAAGAGTTAATCTAGATCCTTACATGTAAAAGGACAAAAGATGTTAACACACTATTTGCAAAATGCGATTAAAGATATTGAAAATCTTATTGAACAGACTAAAAAAGACATTATTGCAATTAAAGCTGCCCAACATAATGATGTTGCTGAGAGTGCTAAGATTAAAGAAGATCTTATTCAATCATTTGAAAATAAAAAATCTCTTCTAGATAATGAACTTTCAAAAATGCTAAAAGAGAGTGGAAAACAATCACTTGAAGAGTTATTAAATACTACTCAAAAAGAACTTTTGTTTCAAATGAAAGCGAAACTTTCAGAACTTAAAATATGCAATAAACAGTATGCACGCTATGTAATTACCATTAGTCAATTTTATAATACATTGCTTGATAGTATCTTTCCAAGAGATTTAGATGGTTATAAAATGGCAAATCGCAAACCATCCTCTTTATTACATATTGAGGCGTGACCATGGGACTTTTTAGCACACTCAATACAGGAACATCCGCTTTAAATGCTGCTCAAGTTGCTGTTGCAATTACCAGTCAAAATATTGCAAATGTTGATAATACTTCTTACAGTAGACAACGTGTAAATTTATCGGCAAGTTCTTCTGTCAGTACGGGCGGTGTGAGCATTGGAACAGGTGTTACTGTTTCTTCCGTTACACGTGTTCATGATGAATTTACCTATGCTCAATTAAAAAGTGCTGCGACTTCTGTTGCTTACGACACGTATAATAGTCAAATATTAGAAGAAATTACCACATATTTTCCTGATTTAGATGATTCAGGTATTGCAAATGATCTTTCATCCTATTTTTCTGCATGGAGTGATTTAGCTTCCAATGCAACCGAAGGCTCTCAAAAAATTGCCTTGGTTCAATCGGCTCTTACCATGGCAACAGATATACAATCCACGAGATCATCACTACGGGATCTTCAAGATTCTGTGAATTCACAAATTAAAACCTCTGTCGATGAAATTAATAGCATTGCCGAAGAAATTGCAGACATTAATAAGCAAATTGATGTTATAGAAGCAGATGAAGGAAATTATGCCAATGATCTAAGAGATCAGCGAGATGAACTTGAATTAACATTATCAAATTTGGTAGGTATTACAGTTTCAAAAGATGATGTTAGTAGCTATACGTCTTCTGTTTCATCGGATTTAAGTTCCTCTGAATCAGGTAGCCAATATTCACTTATGATTAATGGTTACACAATTATCGATGGCTCTACGTATCATGCTTTAGAGGTTAGTAATACTTCTAACGAGAGTGGATATTATTCAATTTATTATGAAACACAAGATGGAACACAATATGATTTGACAGAGCAGATTTCAGGCGGCAAAGTGGGCGCTATGTTAGATCTTCGTGGGCGTGTTCTTAATGGTGAGAATGGCTATCCAACGGATGGAACAATTCAAGAGTATATTGATGAACTAGATACCTTTGCGCAGACACTTATTACAGAAACCAATAACATTTATGCTCAAAGTGCACAATCAAGTATGGAATCTCCTATTCTAGATCTTGAAGGAGACACTTCTCTAAAAAATGCGTATGATAATATTGAATCTGGGACGTTTGATGTTATTGTTTATGATAGTGATGGCGTTGAAGTAGCACGTAAAACGATTACAATTGGTAGCACGACAACGCTTACAGACGATACTTTTTCGGATAGTATCGTAAGCCAAATTAACTCTGAATCTGATGATAATAGCGATAATAACTCTTTAAATGATGTTGATGACTATTTTACAGCAATCTATATGGAAGATGGTACATTCTCTCTCTCTCCAACAAGTACAAATAGTACTTATACGATTGCTATTGAAGATAATGGCACGAATTTTCCAGGTGCTATCGGCATTAGCCAGTTCTTAACGGGAAGCGATGCTTCTGATATTAGTGTAGCGACTGAATATCAAAATGATCCTTCTTCTATGGAAGGATTTTCTGCACCAATTTCTGGTGATAATACTGTTGCTAACGCAATGGTTCAGTTGCAATATGAAACTTTAAATTTCTATAATGATGGTACCGTATCAAGTGAAACACTTGATGGATATTATACGTCACTCACAACGCATATTGCTTCAGATACAAGTGCTGCTGAAAGTAGTCTTTCAACAAATCAAACACTTTATGATACTGCATATGCTGCAAATCAATCTGTAAGTGGTGTTAATGAAGATGAAGAACTTGCGAATTTGATCATGTATCAAGCATCTTATACCGCTGCTGCTAAAATTATTACAACAATTGATGAAATGCTTGATGTCCTCTTAGGTATTAAATCCTAGTGAAACGATTCCCCTTTTTGAGCACCTTGCTTTTGGTGCTCATCCTCTTCTTTTGCTTTATTTTACCCTCTTTTTATACGGGATCAGCGTATGAGATTAATCCAAATACCATTTTATTGCCTCCCAGTTTCGAGCATTTTTTGGGGACGGATAGACTGGGGCGAGATCTTTTAGCGCGTTTAATGGTGGGGGGACAAGTCTCTTTAACGATTGGTATTTTAAGTGCGCTTATTTCGAGTCTTGTGGGGCTTATGATTGGGATTAGTGCAGGCTATTTTCAACGGGGTATCGATAAACTTGTGATTGTCGTGATTGATCTTTTTTTAACATTTCCTACCTTTTTTCTTCTTTTGGCATTAATTAGCTATATGAACGCTTCGGTGTGGGTGCTTATTTTTATTATTTCTATCACAGGTTGGATGGGAATGGCACGCCTTATTCGCTCTGAGAGCTTTGCCATTTCAAATGCTCCATTTATCAAAATTCTTAAACTCTCCAATGTCAATACTTTTAAAATCATCTTCAAATACTTTGCCCCACTGCTAGCTCCTATTTTTTTTATTAGCTTTACCTTTGGGGTGAGTGGCGCAATTTTAGCGGAGAGTGGATTGAGCTTTTTAGGCATAGGTATTACACCTCCACAGATGAGCTGGGGTGTGATTATCAGTGAAGGTAAAGAGGTCATTGACATTGCATGGTGGCTTAGCTTTTTCCCAGGTTTTCTCATTTTTTTAGTGACCTTTTCTTTGATTAATCTCTCCGATTATCTTCAATCAAAAAGTAATGAAAAAGATCTCTTAAATGACGTTTGAAGCTTTTGCCCACCGATTAAAAGAAGAAGCTCACAAACGTAATCATGCCGAAGAGATCACGCAAGAGCGTCCGGATCCTCTATTGATTGCTTCAAGGCATAAAGATGAGTTTATTGCACTTATTTGCGCCCTGTTCGCTTATGGTAATGTTCCTGCTATCATCAAGTTTTTAGAGAGCTTGGATTTTTCACTTTTAGATGCCGATGAAAGCACGATTGAGCAGGCATTGGAGTATCACTATTACCGCTTTCAAAATGCCAAAGATATTCAAGCACTGTTTATCACACTTTCCCGTCTTAAAAAAGAGGTAGGTTCGCTTGAGCCTATTTTTGTTTCAGCGTATCAAAAGCGCTCCAACGTTATGGATGGATTGCGCACGCTGCTGGCATATTTGTACGATAGTAATGCGTATCGTTCACGAGGGTATCAGTTTTTATTGGGTACAATACCTCCTATAAACCCACAATCTCCCTATAAACGATGGCATATGTATCTTAGATGGATGGTTCGTAAAGATCATCTTGATCTTGGTCTTTGGCAGGGCGTTGACACCAAAGATTTACTCGTACCGCTTGATACACATACCTTCTCTTTAGGGAAAAAACTGGGCTTGATTCAGCGAAAATCGTATGATTTTAAGGCTGTTTTGGAGTTGAGTCATGCACTCCAAAAAATTGATCCAAGTGATCCTGTCAAATATGATTTTGCACTCTATCGCTTAGGACAAGAGAAAATTCTTCTTTAAGGCTTCACATGAATGTGAAATATTGGCTTCCCAGGAGCTTTACCATTTTGAGGGAGGGCTACTCTGTTGCAAAATTATCGTCTGACATAGTAGCTGGCTCCACGGTTGCGATTATCGCTTTACCCTTAGCCATGGCATTTGCCATCGCCAGTGGTGTGAGTCCTGAAAAAGGGCTCTTTACAGCGGTTGTCGCAGGGCTCATTATCTCTCTCTTTGGTGGGAGTAGGTATCAGATTGGAGGTCCTACAGGGGCTTTTGTTGTGGTACTCTATGCGGTTATTTTAAAACATGGATACGATGGTTTGGTCATTGCCACATTTTTAGCAGGCATTATGCTCTTTTTCATGGGTGTTTTCAAACTGGGGAATATCATCAAGTACATTCCCTATCCCGTTACCGTAGGTTTTACAACCGGTATTGCGCTGATTATCTTCTCTTCGCAGATCAAAGATTTCTTTGGGTTGCCTATTGAGAAAATGCCAGCGGAGTTTATTGATCAGTGGAAACTGTATTCAACCGTATTCTTACATGTAAACTATTATGCGCTTGGTATTGGGGTGATTAGTATTGCCCTTTTGATTAAGTTGCGTCACCGTTTCCCCCATGTTCCAACGCCTATTATTGTCATTATTCTCTCTGCTCTTGCGGTCTATCTTTTTAAACTTCCGGTGGAAACCATCGGTTCAAAATTTGGCGCACTTCCTTCAACATTACCGTATCCATCCATGCCTGCCTTCTCCTTAGAAAAAATACGGGCGGTGTTTCCTGATGCGATCACCATCGCCCTTTTGGGTGCCATCGAATCTTTGCTTTCATGCGTAGTAGCCGATGGTATGACAGGCGATCGTCACCACTCCAATAAAGAGCTTATGGCGCAAGGGGCTGCCAATATTGCTTCTGTTCTTTTTGGAGGTATTGCTGCCACAGGTGCGATTGCGAGGACGGCTACGAATATTAAAGCAGGTGCCAATAGTCCTATTGCTGGGGTTATTCATGCCTTGATGCTACTTGTCTTTATGTTCTTGTTTTCCAAACTGATTGTACTGATTCCTTTAGCGACACTTGCTGCCATCTTAATTGTCGTAGCATGGAATATGAGTGAATTTCACCACTTTAAAGCGATTGCTCTCAAATCGGAACGTAACGATATGGTCGTACTGTTGATGACGTTTTTTCTAACCGTCTTGATTGACCTTAACACCGGTGTGCAAACAGGTATTATGCTCGCAGGTCTTTTGTTTATCAAACGTATGATTGATGTGACAGGAATTGTTGATACCAAAAATACAATCGGGATGCCTTTGGATGAGGATGACGACGAAACGATGGACGTTGATGATGCGCATGCCATTACGAAAAAAATCGTACCTAAAGAGGTTGAAGTCTACGAGATCGATGGCCCATTTTTCTTTGGTGTTGCCGATCGGCTTAAAAATGTCCTCAGTGAAGTCAGTAATCCTCCTAAAGTCTTTATATTGCGTATGCGCCATGTTCCGATGATTGATGCTACGGGACTTCATGCTTTAGAGGAGTTTTTTGATCTTTGCCAAAGTAACGGAACGATTCTTGTACTTTCAGGAGTCAATGAGCATATTAAGCTTAAAATGCGTCGTCTTGGTTTTGAGAAAAAAATAGGGTTAGACAATATCACCGACAATATTGATATGGCACTTTCGCGTGCCCATCGACTATTAATCAAGGAGTAAAGATGCCTTATGTTAACATCAAAATCACCAAAGAGGGTGCAACAAAAGAGCAAAAAGAGAAGCTCATTCTCTGGGGTGACAGATCTTTTGGTCACGGTTCTTGGTAAAAATCCAGCGACAACGGTTGTCACAATTGACGAAGTTGATATGGATAATTGGGGTATAGGTGGGCAACAGGTTAGCGAACTTCGCAAAAAGCCGAAGCCTTAAACTACTATTAAATGATTTATCGGTAAAATAACTCAAAAAATTAATGAAGGAACTGCGTAATGGGCGAAATGTTTACATTTTTAGGTCTTGTTAACCACTCTCATGAGTTCATCTTTGTATCCCATATTGTTTTGGTTGGTGTGCTTAGTTTTGTGTTAGCAAGACTTGCAACAAGCAAAATGCAATTGGTACCAAGTGGTGTTCAAAATATCATGGAAGCGTATCTTGAAGGCGTCATTGCTATGGGCAAAGATGTCATTGGTGAAGAATTGGCACGTAAATACTTACCCTTAGTGGCAACACTGGGTATTATGGTTTTTCTTGCAAACGTTATTGGTATTATTCCTGGTTTTGAAGCACCTTCAAGCAACCTCAATATGACGTTGACGTTGGCATTGGTAGTATTTTTATACTACAACTTCGAAGGTATCCGTGTAAATGGTGTTGTGAAATACTTTGCGCATTTTATGGGACCATTGAAAATTTTAGCGCCACTGATGTTTCCTATCGAGATTGTCTCTCATTTTTCTCGTATCATCTCTTTAACATTCCGACTTTTTGGTAACATTAAAGGTGACGATCTTTTCCTCGCAGTTGTTTTGATGCTGGCTCCTTGGGTAGCACCACTTCCTGCTTACGCACTTTTAACTTTTTCTGCACTCCTTCAAACGTTTATTTTTATGATTTTGACGTACGTTTACCTTGCAGGTGCCGTATTAGTGAGTGATGAGCACTAAAAAGTACGCTCTTGTTGCAACAACAAACGCGTTTTGAAAAACTCCTCAGCTTCTTGCAAGGTGCCTCTTGGGCTCTTGCAATAGCGGGTGGAGGTTATACCTTCTTACTTTTTCTCCCTTTTGGTACTATCATTGCTTCTATCACGGGGCTTTTTTTCTTTCTAAGTGGATGCTTTTTTGTGATGGTTTTTACAATGTCACAACTCAAATTAGACACATTAGCAGAACTTAAAAAACAGACTCATCTCTTAGAAAAACTTAGCCTCGATGATCAAACGTTATCTCATCACTGATCCCTCTTTTTACACCTCAAATCCAGCCGAAGTTGTTCAAAAACTTTTACATGTAAAGGCACAATATCAGCCTGATTACATCTGTTTACGCGATAAAGTCACCTCTGATTATACTTCAATTGCCAAAGCTGTTGCTAATGCTGGTATACAAGATAATCGAACTAAACTCTATTTACATACCGATTTTGAACTTGCACACGATCTTGGGTGTGATGGCGTTCATTTGCCTTCCAATGCTTTACATGTAACCCAAAAAGCGAAAGCGTTAGGTTTGGAAGTCATTGCAAGTACGCATACCCTCACAGAGATAGAAGAAGCCCAAAAAAGAGGTGCAGATGCGATCACCTTTAGTCCCATTTTTGCAACGCCTAACAAGGGCAAACCGCTTGGTTTAGAGAAGTTAAAAGAAATAAATGATAAAATCCATATCAAATGTTTTGCGCTGGGAGGTATCATCAACAAAGAACAAGTAGACGCTTGTGAGAAAGTTGGTGTGTACGGTTTTGCCTCGATTCGCTTTTTTTTAGATTAATCCCAAAGGGTATTGAATGCAATTTGAAGTTGTCATTGGACTTGAGGTTCATGCTCAGTTAAACACAAAAACCAAGATTTTTTGCAGTTGTCCAACCAGTTTTGGCGACGAACCCAATACCAACGTGTGCGAAGTCTGTTTAGGACTTCCTGGTTCTTTGCCTGTTTTGAACAAAGAGGCGGTGAAAAAAGCCATTGCACTTGGTACTGCTATTAACGCAACAATCAATCAAAAATCTATTTTTAACCGTAAAAACTACTTCTATCCCGATCTTCCGAAGGGCTATCAAATTAGCCAATTTGAGATACCCATCGTTGAAGCAGGTGAGATTAACATCGACTTTGAAGATGGCACAACAAAACGCATTGGTGTGACGCGTGCACACCTTGAAGAGGATGCGGGTAAAAATATTCATCATGGCAATGTCTCACATGTGGACTTGAACCGCGCAGGAACACCGCTTCTTGAAATCGTTAGTGAACCCGATATGCGAAGCAGCGAAGAGGCGATTTTATATCTCAAAAAATTGCATGCCATTTTGCGCTACCTTGACATCAGTGATGCCAATATGCAAGAGGGAAGTTTCCGCTGTGATGCCAACGTCTCGATTCGCCCAAAAGGTGAAACCAAGCTTTATACCAGAGCGGAGATTAAAAACCTAAACTCGTTTAAATTTATCCAAAAAGCGATTGACTACGAGGTCGAGCGTCAAAGTAATGCATGGGAAGATGGCGTGTATGAGAAAGAAGTGGTGCAAGAAACCCGTCTGTACGATACCGAGAAAAATGAAACGAGAAGCATGAGAGGTAAAGAAGATAGCGCTGAGTATCGTTACTTCCCTGATCCTGATTTACTCCCCGTCCTTGTTCCTGATGATATGCTAGCAGAATGTATCCAAATTCCAGAGCTTCCTGATCAAAAACGTGACCGTTTCCTCAAAGAGTTCGGCATCAAAGAGTATGACGCCAATGTGATTACTTCCAGCGTTGAGATGGCGCAGTTTTACGAGACGATGATAAGCGAGGGAGCAGGGGCGAAGAGTGCTGTTACATGGCTCACCGTTGAGCTTCTTGCCCGTCTAAGTCATGGTATGACTCTGATAACTTCGCCTGTGGACGCGGTGAAACTGGCAAGGGTTGTGAAGCGTATTGAAGATGGAACGATCAGTGGAAAAGCGGCGAAAGAGGTGCTGGATTATTTGATGGCAAATAACAGCACTGTTGATGAAGCCATTGAAAAACTAGGTCTGAAACAAGTCAGCGATGATGGCGCTATTTTAACAATTATTGATGCGATCATAAGTGCCAATGCTGATAAAGTTGCAGAGTATCGCAGCGGCAAAGATAAACTCTTTGGCTTCTTTGTCGGTCAAACGATGAAAGAGAGCAAAGGGGCTGCGAATCCTGCTAAAGTGAATGAACTTTTAAAATCCAGACTGGATGTTTAAACGGTTATGGGCGTGAGTATAGCAGTTATTGGAGCTGGAAAATGGGGACAAGCACTTCAGTTTGCGCTCTCTTTTAGCTTTACATGTAAAATAACTTCACGTCAACCCAAAGCTATTGAAAATTTTGTGAGCCTTGATGAAGCGCTAAAGTGTGAATACCTCATTTTCGCACTTCCAGCGCAAGTCGTACGTCATTGGTTGGAAGCGCATTTTACGTTTCAAGGGCAAAAAATTCTGGTCGCTGCCAAAGGCATCGAGCAAGGAAGTGGCGCTTTTCTAAATGAAATTTTTGCACAGCATGTCCCAGAAGAAAATCTCAGTTTTTTATCGGGCCCTTCGTTTGCCTCTGAAGTGATGCAAGGACTTCCTACCGCGGTTGTGATTAATTCAACCAATGAAACACTCTCCAAAGAGTTTGCCGCTTTTTTCCCTTCGTTTATCAAAACCTATACGTCGCACGATGTTATTGGTGCGGAGGTGTGTGGCGCGTATAAAAATGTTCTTGCCATTGCGAGCGGTATTTGTGATGGGCTAGGGCTTGGGAATAATGCTCGTGCGA
>WSSedL1CaDRAFT_10001699_pt1 | contig 12301 bp, 10 predicted proteins | sample WetSurSL1Cattail_FD_9464 | JGI IMG/M metagenome (IMG submission 9464)
CTGCTGATCCTTGACGAGCCGACGAACCACATTGACAACTCGGTCGTAGATTGGCTCGAAAAGATTTTGAACAGCCGCAGAGGTTCGCTGCTGATGGTGACTCACGACAGGTATTTCCTTGACAGGGTGGCCAACAGGATCATTGAACTCGATAACGGGAGGCTTTTCAGTTATCAGGCCAACTACAGCAAATTTCTAGAAATGAAAGCGGAGCGCGAGGAATTGGAGCAGGCGTCGGAACGGAAACGTCAGAATCTATACCGCAGCGAGCTTGCATGGATCAGACAGGGCGCTCAGGCCCGCTCGACCAAGCAGAAAGCCAGGATCGACAGATTTGATAAGCTGGCGGACGAAAAGGCTCCCTCCGCGTATGAAAATATCGAAATCAAAGCTGGTTCAGCACGTCTCGGAAAGAAAATTGTAGAACTTTCCCATGCAGGAAAAAGTTATGAAGATAAATTAATCATAAAGGATTTCAGCTATATCATGCTAAGAGACGATCGGATCGGAATCATCGGTCCGAACGGCGCTGGCAAATCAACGCTGCTCAGGCTGATGGCAGGAATTCTTCCACCTGATCAAGGCAGTGTCGATATTGGCGATACAGTCAAAACAGGTTTCTTCACGCAGGAAAACGAAGAAATGGATGAAACGCGCAAAATTATTGAATATATCAGGGACGAAGCAGAATATATCACCACGCCCGACGGCACCATCAGCGCCTCACAGTTGCTGGAGCGCTTCCTTTTCCCATCCTCGGCGCAATGGACACCCATCTCAAAATTATCCGGCGGAGAAAAAAGAAGGCTCTATTTACTGCGTATATTAATGGGAGCGCCAAATATCCTGCTGCTGGATGAACCTACAAACGATCTCGACATACAGACCCTTGCCATACTCGAAAGCTATCTGGACGATTTTCCCGGAGCCGTAGTCGTAGTTTCACATGACAGGTATTTCCTTGACAGAGTATCTGAAAAGATCTTTTTGCTGGAAGGCAGCGGCGAGGTAGAGAGGTTTGAGGGCAACTATTCCTGGTATGCGGATACAGTGCGGCAAAGAGCTGCAGCAGATAAAGCAGCAGAAGCAAAGACAGCTGGTGGTGCAGGAACAAAAGCAGCTTCCAGTGTCGATTCTGCAGCCTCTGGAATGAACGCCTCCAAAGAAAGCAGCACTTCAGGCTTCAGGAAGAACCGCCCTTTGAAGTTCACCTTCAAGGAACAAAAGGAATTCGAACAAATAGATGACTTAATAGCCGGTCTGGAGAGCAAAATCGGCGATACGGACGCACAAATGGCAGCCGCAGCAACAGATTTTACACGTCTGCAGGAACTGATATCCTCAAAAGCACTGCTGGAGAAACAACTTGAAGAAGCCTTGGAACGCTGGGTCTACCTAAATGAGCTCGCAGAAAAAATTGGACAGAAATAAACCCTCAATTTTAAAATATCTTCATCGTACCTCAGATTCAACAATTAGAAAGTATGCGCAATGAACGTGATGTAATGTAGGAGCGGCCATAGTGCGTGACAAGGGACAGTCCCCTGTCACGGTCGCAAACCAGAGGAACCGTCCCCTTGGTTCCCCCTTGGTTCCAAACCAGAGGAACCGTCCCCTTGGTTCACGAGGAACCGTCCCTTTGGTTCATTTGGTTCATTAGTTTGCAAACTTCTTTCTGAGCAGGAACAATACAAAGAATATTACAGCTGCTATCAGCACGATGGTCGCGCCGGTGGCTGTATTCCAGTAGTAGGACGTGATGAGTCCTGTGATGCCTGCGAACAAGGAGATTCCGACTGAAACGGCATGGTACTGCCGGACATTGTGCGTTACATTTCGCGAGGCTGCAGCAGGTAATACAAGCAGCGAATTGATGATCAGAAGCCCAACCCATTGGATCGTTATTGTCACTATGATCGCAATCGCTGCCGTAAACAGTATCTCGACCAGCAGCGTATTAACACCGCGGCTGGCAGCCAGAGACTGATTGATGCTGATCAGCAGCACACGGTTAAAAATCAGAAGCCACAGTATAATTATCACGATGAATGCAATAAAAAGCATCATGATCTCAAATGGTGCAATGCTGAGCAAATCTCCGACAAGATAGGAGGAATATTTGTTGAAATTCCCGCCCAGAGACATGATTACAAGACCAACGGCTACGGCAGTGGAGGAAAATACTCCAATGATCGTATCAGTAGATGCCCTGCTTTTATTTTTTATTACTGTAATCGTGATGGCAAAAAGGATGGAGAACAGAATCGCGCCCCAGATTGGCTGTATACCGGCCAGCAACGCTCCAAGCGCTATGCCTGTAAAAGCGCCGTGACCGATGGAGTCGGAGAAGAAAGCCATCCTGTTGCTGACCACCATCGTACCCAGAAGCCCAAACAGGGGTGTTAAAAGAAGGATGGCGAGAAGCGCATTCTTCATAAATTCATGATTTGTCCACTCAAAGGGAAGGATAAAATCTACAATACGATACCACAGCTCAAGCATCAGGCCTTCCCCCCTTCATGATCTCCATTGACTTCAGGTCCGGAATTCTGGAGCAGATAAGAAATTCCAAAGGATTTCAACGTCCGCTCATCGCTGAATACCTGCTTTGGCGTGCCGCTGCTGATAACGGTTTTATTGAGCAGGACCACGCGGTCGGCATACTTTGCGACAAGATCAAGATCATGGGATATGAGGATGATGGAAAGATCGTAATTCTGCCTCAGTTCCGATACGGTATTGTAAAACAGCTCAAGGCCGCCCTGATCAATACCTGAAACAGGTTCATCCAACAGCAACAGGTTCGGTACCGGGTCAAGCGCCAGCGCCAGCATGACCCTCTGCAGCTCGCCCCCGGATAAAGCGCCGAGCCTGCGGTCTGTCAAATGCTCCGCTTTTACCTTGGAGAGACCTTCCAGCGCCTTTTTCTTTACTTTCGCAGGCTTGAATATCCAGGCAGGCATTCTTGAACGGCTCGCAATAAACAAATCAAGCACACTTGTTGGTGAACCGCGGTCAAAGCTAAGCTGCTGCGGCACATAGCCTATCAACGGTTTATCGCTTTTGGATCCCTTTGCGTCAAGATATTTCAACTCCCCCGTATGAGGTATTTCCCCGAGCAGCGCCTTCAGGAGTGTACTTTTGCCTGCGCCGTTCGGTCCGATGATCGCAGTGAGCTCACCGCAGTGTATGTGTATATTCACATTTTCAAGAATGATCATCGGTCCCCTGGCTACACCGAAGTTTTCAATCTTCGTACAGCACAGACCGCAGCATTCACCTTCGCATTTCATATGTTTCGGGTTCGCCATATCCTACCTCCGGTTTCACAGAGAATTACTTCAAAGCTTCCTGCAGTGTCTTCTTATTCAACTCCATTGCATCTATATAGGCATCATAAGCATCGGCGCTCATATCTCCTGTTACGACAGGATCAAGCTCATATACTTTGGCTCCCGTTTCGCGCGCTATCGCGTTCGCAGCTTTTGAGGAGTACTGCGGCTCTGCGAACAGGGCTTTGATTTCTGACTTCCCAATCATATCGATCATATCGCCCAACTCTTTGGGCGTCGGCTCCGACCCGGGTTCCCGCTCTATGACGGCTGCGATACGGAGGTTGAATTCCTGTGCAAAATACGGAAATGCCTCATGAAAGGTAATGATATCCCGGGTCTTCAATCCGTCGATCGCGCTGTGCATATCCTTCTTCAGGATTTCAAGCTTTTGAACATAAGCAGCTGCATTTGCCTTGTAACCGTCTGCATGGGCAGTGTCCAGCACGGAGAGCTGCGAGGCGATATTGTTAACATAAGTGACCGCATTTGAAATACCGACCCATACATGTGGATTGTCAACGCCATTATCGTCTTTTAAAAGCTTGATCCCGCTGCTGGCTTCAACAATTTTCAAGTTCTTCTGCTGTTTGATCACACTGTCAAGAAAGGCCTCCATGCCAGCTCCATTAACAATGAATGCATCCGCCTTTTCAAGAGTCTTCAAATCATCGGGCATCAGTGAATAGTCATGCAGGCACCCTGTCTGCGGCTTTGTCATGTTTTTGACTGTAACGCCGGGTATGTCCCTTGTAATATTTATTGTAGCGATATAAACCGGATAGAACGAAGTAACTATATTAAATTCCGAATCGCTGATTTCAGATAATCCGGTTGTTTCTCCCGTAGTATTTCCCGCTGCCCGTCCACACCCGGTCAATACAACAGCACCTATAAAAACAACGGCTAAAAGCCGTCTTATCTTCAAATGCATCAAACTCCTCCCTGGCCTGCTAAACATTTAGAGTTAAAATAAAAAGTATAATATAAAAGCAAATAATAATTATTTGCTTTTATATTATACGCAAAATCTGGGCAGATTAACAGATATTTATTTCAGCTTAACGATTCCGTTCAAACACTTCGTCAATTCATTAGCCACAAGCTTGTTACGGAAGCTTGTTTCCCGCGGCTCTGTATAGCTCATACCATTCAGGTCTGCTAAGCTTGATATCCGAAGCTTTGCATATATCCTTCAAACGGTTGGGATTCATTGTCCCCAATATAGGCTGGATCCTCGCAGGATGCCTTAAAATCCAGGCTATTGCGATTGCTGTATTGGGTACGCCTTTCAGCTTAACCAGTTCGTCGATCTTCTTATTTATTTCCGGGAACTTGTCATTATCAAGGAACACTCCCTCAAAAAAGCCATATTGGAACGGTGACCATGCCTGGATCGTGATATCCTTCAAGCGGCAATAATCCAAAATACTATTATCCCTGTCGACAGATGCGTCAATTTTCATATTTACATTGATGCCGGCATCGATCATTCCCGTATTTGTAATACTGAATTGCAGTTGATTGATGACAAGCTTCTGCTTGACATACCTGCTGAGCAGTTCGATCTGCATGGGATTCTGGTTGCTCACGCCGAAATATTTGACCTTGCCGCTGTCCTTCAGCTTTGTAAAGGTCTCCGCGACCTCCTCCGGCTCTACAAGCGCATCCGGGCGATGAAGGAGCAGAACGTCGATATAATCCGTTTTCAGCCGTTTTAGACTGCCGTCAACAGCTGCCAATATGTTCTCTTTTGAAAAATCCCAATAACCCTGTTTTATCCCGCATTTCGTCTGCAAGAAGATTTTCTCGCGCTTACCAGGCTTCATATCAATTGCCTGGGCAAATACTTCTTCCGATTTCCCACCGCCATAGATATCCGCATGGTCAAAGAAGTCAATCCCCTCTTCCAATGCCGTGCTTACAACAACAGCCGCTTCTTTGACCGAAATACCCGCCATTCTCATGCATCCGAGCGAGATCTCCGAGACATTGAGGTCCGTATTGGCAATTTTAATTTTATTCATCAGTATATCCCTCTTTTCATGTGGCAAATTCTCTTTTATATAGTATCCCCATTTTCTCTTCCTGCAGCAATTGCCTGAACTGCAGCTTTGACCGCCTGCTTTTTATAATCGTTATTCCATCTGTTGACACCGATATAGTCAAATATGATCGCGCCCGTATGTCTGCAGAAACGATCCATTTGATCCAGACAAGTCAGCAGGCCGTTTCCCGAGCCTCCCGGGCATGCTATGATCAATACCTGTTTGTCGCGAAGTGTTCCTGTATTATTGAATTCGCACCTGCGTAATTTATCGATGAAGCTTTTAAACGCTTCCGTAGTTTCCCCCCAGTAAACCGGCGTTGCGAGAACGATCGCATCACATGCCGCAAGACGTGCTTTGGCCTCGTCAAACCCGTCCGAACCGAAGGAACAGTAGTTTTCAGTGCGGCACGTTCCCCATCCGTCGCCGCAAATCTTGCATCGGTTCATTTCATAATCACAGAGTCTGATTTCGTCCACTTCCGCGCCGCCTGCTCTTGCGCCCTCCGCGGCAGCACCGATAACTGACTGGCACAGACCCTCCTGCTTGGGGTTTCCTGACAGAATAGCTATTTTCATTATCATGTTCCTTTCCTCGAAATATACCGTCTGATACACTCTGACAGTGGAATGGTTCGTAGTATATTATACCATTCTCTCCAAAGATGAATCACACATTTTTACAAAAGCGCCATACCTAATAAAATACCGTGTCCAATCGTTTGACGATATCATCAAGCGATTGGACACGGCTGCCTTTCCTGTAAACGATGTCTGTATCAGCAATAACAGTGTCATTGCTGAATTTATGTCTTCATCCTGCTGTCTACCTTGCGAGCCAGCCTCCGTCAATTGCCACAGTATAGCCGTTTATATAATTGGATGCATTGGAAGCCAGGAAGACCACAGGTCCCATTACATCGTCCGGTGTTCCCCATCTGCCTGCAGGAATCCTCTCGAGAATCGCCGCGCTTCTTTCCTCGTCAGCGCGAAGCGGTGCGGTGTTGTTCGTTGCCATGTAACCGGGTGCAATCGCATTTACATTGATATTATGTTTTGCCCACTCATTCGCCATTGCTCTTGTAATACCCATAACACCGCTCTTGCTGGCCGTATAGGACGGTACCCTTATTCCCCCCTGAAAGGAGAGCATGGAAGCAACACTGATGATCTTTCCGCCGGTGCCTTGCTTTATATACTGTCTGGCTGCAGCCTGACTGAAGAAGAAAACCGTCTTGACATTAATATTCATGACATCGTCCCAGTTCTTTTCAGAGAATTCAACCGCGTCTTCCCTTCTGATGATACCTGCATTATTGATCAATATATCAATTCTGCCGAATTCTTTCAAAGCAGCTTCGATAATTCCATCAATCGGTTCAATTGTCATCAGATTCGCTTTTATGCCAAGAAATCTTTTCCCCATTCCTTCAATCGTCGCCTTTGTTTCCGGCATGTCTACATAATCGACACCAACTACATTTGCGCCTGCATCCGCCAGAGCTATGGACATGCCCTGTCCCAGGCCGGTACTGGCTCCTGTTACGATTGCCACTTTGTTATCAAGCTTGAAATTATCCAATATCATAATAAACACCTCCAAATAATTTTTATTTTAAAGCGGTCATGGCTACTGCATCCATATCGGCAAACACCTGGTTCTCACCGGCCATTCCCCAGATAAAGGTGTAATTTCTTGTTCCGCACCCGGAATGTATGGACCAGCTTGGTGAAATGACAGCTTCTTCATTCCTGACAATGATATGCCTTGTTTCCGAGGGCTCGCCCATAAAATGGGATACAACGGCATTATCCGGCATGTCGAAATAAAGGTATACCTCCATGCGTCTTTCATGGGTGTGACAGGGCATCGTATTCCAAACACTCCCGGGTTCCAGTTCCGTCATCCCCATGACAAGCTGGCAGCTCCTGACACCCTTCAGGTGAATGTATCTGTGAATAGTCCTTGCATTGGATTGCTCAAGTGAGCCGAGCTTCTCCGTCTCCGCTTCAGCAGCCCTTATCCGGACTGTCGGGTATGTCTTGTGAGCCGGCGTACTATTGAAATAGAATTTTGCAGGTTTGTCCGTATTGATGCTTTCAAATGAGACTTGTTTAGTACCCATACCAATATATAGTCCATCCTTGTTTCCAAGTACATATTCAACGCTATCTGCAATAACCTTTCCTTCTCCGCCTATATTGATGATGCCGATTTCCCGCCTCTCAAGGAAAAAATCCGCTCTCAGTTCGCTTCCGGCCTCCAGCCTGACAGGCTTTACAGGTACGATACCCCCGGTAATGATCCTGTCGATATGGCTGTACACCATTCTCACTTCATTTTGAACAAAAAGATTCTGCAATAAAAAATCAGTTCGCAGCCTGTCTGTAGTGTAATTCTTAAAATCCAAAGGATTGCATGCATTTCTTGTTTCCATTTTATAACCTCCCATATAATTTAATATGTTCTGTTTCCTGTTATATTCTGTCTCCCGCTATGTTCTTTCTCCTGTTATTTCCCGGAAATACCTGTCACCGCTGCACCCGTCCGGAGCCATCTCCGCCCATAAGCGCCTTGACCTCTGAAAGTGTGGCATGGTTGAAGTCGCCTTCTATGGAGTGTTTCAAACACGAAGCAGCTGTTGCGAATTCAATGGTGTCCGCAGGCGAATAACCGTTTGAAAGCGCGTAAATCAGCCCACCGCCGAAGGAATCACCGCCGCCGACCCTATCTACAATATGTACCGGATAACTCTTTGAGAAATAATAATCGGTTCCGTCATAAAGCATGGCCGCCCATATGTTGTCCGATGCTGAAATACTGCCCCTGAGTGTGATTGCAACTTTTTCGAAGCCAAATCTGCGCCTCAGCTCCGCAGCTACCTTTTTATATCCGCCGTGGTTGAGTTTACCGCCTGAAATGTCAGTATCATCAGCTTTTATTCCGAATACCTTCTCTGCATCCTCTTCATTGGCAATACATACATCAACATACTGCATCAGCTCGCCCATCACACTGCCGGCCTTTACAGGACTCCAAAGGTTTTTCCGGAAGTTCAGGTCGCAGCTTACTTTAACGCCCATTTCCTTTGCACATTTCAATGCCTCAAGAGTCAGCGCCGCAGGCTGATCGCCCAATGCCGGAGTAATTCCGGTGAAATGGAACCATGAAGCGCCTTCAAAAACAGCCATCCAGTCAATGTCGCCCGGTTTTGCTTCCGATATCGCAGAATACTTTCGGTCGTAGACAACCTTGGACGCCCTCTGCGACGCGCCTTTTTCAAGAAAATAGATTCCAAGCCTGTCACCGCCTCTGGAAACAAACTGCGTATCGACGCCAAATCTCCTTAACTCATTTACCGCACTATCCCCGATGGGATTTTCCGGGACTCTGGTGACAAATGCTGCATTCATACCGTAATTAGCCAGAGATACACTTACATTCGCCTCTCCTCCCCCGTATACAACATCAAAGGAATTGGCTTGTACAAACCTCAAATAACCGGGCGGAGACAGCCTGAGCATTATTTCCCCAAAACATACAATCCTCGACATGAACAATACCTCCAACTATAAAAAATTATTTGTATCCCATTCTTTTTGAAATAACCAGTGCAGTTTCCTTAACCATTTTAGCCGTTTCATTGTCATTCTTCTGCAGGAAGACTGAAGCAGGGCCGGCCACACTGACCGAGGCTATGACTTTACCTCTGTAGTCCCTCACAGGCACTGCAATGCAACGTATCCCTTCATCATGCTCCTCGTCGTCAACTGCATATCCATCGGTAGTTACCGCTCTGACCTGGCGTAAAAGCTCTTCCCTGGTCAATGTTTTTGCCGTGAACTTTATAAAGCTGCTCTTTTGCACGATCTCATCTATTTCACCTTCGTGCAGTCCGGACAGCAGGCATTTGCCAAGTGCCGAGCAGTAGACCGGAATCCTCCGTCCAATCTGTGAATACAGCCTTATGTTGTTTAGCACGTCAACCTTCTCAATATATACGGCATCGGTACCATCAAGAATAGCAAGGTGAGTAGGTTGTCCAAGTTTTGACGTAAGCTCCCGCAGATAGGGCGTCGCTTCAGTTTTCAGTTCAACGCTGTTAAGATAGACGCTGCTGATTTCAACGAATTTCAGGCCAACCTTGTACACACTCCGTTCAGGAACCTTTTCTATGTAGCCGCGTTCCGCCAGTGCGCTTACAATTCTGTGAACCGTACTCTTGTGCAGGCTCGTCCTGTTGGCAATATCAGTGACACCAAGCCCATCCTTTTCAAGAGTCAGCAATTCTACTATATCAAGCAGCCTGTCAATCAGCTGAGCACCTTTTTCTGACATACACACCTCGTTTTACATTGTGGAACGTTGTATCATAATATGATTTTACCATAAAAAATGATCAGAATCAATCCATTATTTAAATTCATCAAGCTGTTTCTGTATCTCATCGATTATATTTTGGACACCATTTTCCTTCTGTTCCTTTATAAAATCATCAATATCATTCTTTCCCAATATCCCATTGTAGACCTTCTGATCCAATTCGGTAAATCCCAACCTTCTCATTGTAATTAAGTCCGATACAGCTGAAAAATCCGGTAAAAAACCTATAGAGGGCAGGTACTTGGTTTTCTCCTCTATTACCTTGTTGTAGCGCACAACCTCCTCCTTCAATCCGCTGAAATTGGCACGCTCATATTCTATATTTCTAAAAGGTGCCCTCCATCCCCAATTAAAGAAGGAATCCTGCTCATCAACATCTTCTGGTGGAACGATATAGTCCCCCATATCGGTATAATTCCTGCCTTTCACTCCATACATCAGCAGGTCATAATTTTCCTGTTTGGACTGAAGCCAGTTGATGAACATCAAAACCCTGTCTGATTGTGCTGATTTTGGATTGATCACGAGCGCATTTTCCAATGGGGAATTTCTTGGAGAGATTCCGTTATACAGTGGATATGCAATATATTTGTAATTCCTGATGCCGCCCAATGCCAATATACCATTATAGTTGAACTCATCACCCCAGTTGCCTATGAAAGATGCCCATTTTCCGCTTGTTATCATGTTTTCATCTATTTGTGCAATACCCATGTTCTGAATCAGATATTGCTTGTCATACCAGTCCTGTATCGTTCTAATGCCATCGGCAAAATCCGGTGTCTGTTCCCACGCCATCACTTTCATAGAGGGATCATCCCACTTGTAAACCAGTCCTATTTCATAATCCAGCACCGCATATCCGTTGATTTCGGAAAAGAGTCCAAGGGTCGTATCCCAATAATTCAATGGAATCAGGTCGGGGTCATTTTTTTTCACGGCATTGAGGTAAACCTCGAAATCTTTATAGCTTTTGATTTCCGGTATGTTGTACCTGGTCATTAAGTCATCTCTTACAATTGCGCACTTTATGCTGGCTGCCGGTATCCTGTATGGAATTGCATATATCTTTCCGTCCGTGGAAATTGCCTTAATATCCTCACTGGAGAATTTACCGATATAATTGGGCGCATATTTGGTCAGATCACTGGTCAGTTCCCTGGCAAGGCCATCCTTTGCAAGTTGTCCCAAGGATGCGGGGAAATAGGAAGAATAGGAAAAAGCATCACATGGTTTGCCCGCAGCCATATCCTCTTTTATTTTTGCATAATACTGATCGGGATTCTCCCATATCATTTCAAATGCAAGTTCCGTTTTCAGTTCCGAACGAAGTTTCTCATTGACTGCAGCAAGTACATCAGGCATTACAGTATTCGCTCTGTTTTCAAAGTATATCGTGATTTTTTCATCTTTCAGTCTACTGACATCAAGTTTGCCGGCTGAAGGGATAAACTCCTCGTCTTCACTGGCTTGAACCCCCCTGTTTATTAAATAAACGGCCAGAGCACCGGCAAGTCCTGCCACAACAAGGATTGCCACAATGATAAGGATTAGCTTTTTTTTCATGTACAATACCTCTTAAATAAAATACTGTAAACATTACCTGTAAACATTATTATACCTAATAAAAACCATTTGTGGGACGATTTATTTCAGCTTTCAAGAGTTTTTTTACCGGCACCCTGCACATTCCTGTGAACGATTTCATAGAATGAATGAAATTATCATACTTTGTGGTGAACCTCACATGCCATTTTTGAATACACCGGACATCACGATTCAAGCCATGCAGCAGCCGCTCAACCCAAGCGCCGGACAGAGACGGGTAATGGAGATGAATGCTCTTTTAAGGAACCGGCACCCAGAGGACTTCCCATATATTTCATCCGTTTTAGCTCCATCTCCTGATATAAACAACATTGTCGCTGCCGGAAGCTGCCGTGGTAAAAAGGTTGGCATCATCGGCGGCGGACTGGCTGGAATGGCAGCCGCATTCGAGTTGAGGAAGGCCGGGTTTGATATAACCATTTTTGAAGCAAATTCCGAACGCATCGGCGGCAGGATCTATACATACTACTTTGATCAGGAGAAAAGGCTTTATGGTGAGTTCGGCGCCATGCGTCTGCCAGTGGGACATGAAACAGTCTGGCACTATATCGACCTGTTTGCTCTGAACACCAGACCGTTTATCCAGACAAACCCCGCAGCTTTCATCTATCTGCAGAATATAAGGGTACGCAATGACCCTGACGGTGAAAGTGTACGAAGATATATTTATCCCACCTATGCCATGAATCCCTGGGAAACGGCACAATCCTGGCAGCAGCTTGGGTTCTATGGGATAGAGGCTCCCGTACTTCAGGCGCCTCCATGTGTCCGAAGGGAAATACTTGAGGTTCTGCCTGCATATTCACCGCAAACATTATTCTGGGACGGACTTGATACCAGACAGGCAATGGAACGGCAGGGGCTGAGCCAGGGAGCCATAAGCCTGCTGTCAAACCTGTTCCCGATCGGCGGCAGATTCCTTTATAACAA
>WSSedL1CaDRAFT_10001700_pt1 | contig 12301 bp, 16 predicted proteins | sample WetSurSL1Cattail_FD_9464 | JGI IMG/M metagenome (IMG submission 9464)
ATAAGGTATGTTGCAATGCTGTGGTTCGTCCTCTTTAAGTTTCCATATTACACCAGATAAAATACCTTCCGCCGATGGTATAAAAAATGGGTCTTTTTGACTTGCTCCATTTTGAGTGTTTTCAAAAAGAATATGCGCAAACTCTTTAGCATAGGCAGGACTGATAAGTAGTTTAGGATCTAATGGATTTACCTTGTTAGTCAAGTTTAAATCCACAAAATCTATTACTTTGACAGGAATTGTTGTTTCACTATAATTAGTATATACTGTTTTAGTTAGGTCTAATCGTTTATAATCATATACGATACCTGGTAAACCTAACTTTGCAAACTGCTGGATAGTTGGTTTTACAAATGTTAATGTTTTTCCGGAACCGGGCCCGGCACAAACAAAAATACCATTAAATGGATTATAATTTATTATTTTCTTTCCTGACGTAGTAATGTATTCCAGTGAAATTCCCCAAGGATTACTGACTTTTGGGGTTTGATCCTTGGAAGGAAAAACCAGGTATAAAATAACTGCAAATACTAAGGATGGCAAAATATATAATAAACAATGAACTTTAATGTTATAAACACTAATTTTCATAAGCATTAAGCCAAATAATAAATGCAAAAAGAAAATAAATACGATCTGTAAATATTTCTGTAGTTTAAAAATAAAAAACTGAATGGTCGCTAAAACAATAATGCTCACCCCTATAAATAACTTGGTAGTTAAATTTGATTCTAATAGATTATTAATTATTTCCATTAAACTTGATTTTATAATTCTATTCCGTGGCCAATATCTTTTATTTTTCCAATAACCCTTGTTAATGCTTTAAAAACTGTATAACCCGGATTTATTAAAGCCCCTGAAACAATATCATTTGCTAATTTTAAATCTTTAGCCACAATTTTGACCTTATTGATAGAGTTAGTAACCAGTAGTATTGAATTTGATTGGTCTGCGCCTAATACTTGTTGTATAACTTTACCTTGTAATTTACCTTTTATCATTCCAACATAAGGATTGTAATCTCTAAACTTTTCTCCTTTTTCCCTTTGATAATTATAATGAAAGTCAAATTCACGCTCGGAATATTCCTTAAAGGTATCACGGTTAAAACCTACCCTGACACTTTTCCCGTTTAATTGGTGTTTCTCGCTGCCTCGGCTATTAGCTAAAGGGGACAAACTTTTTTTCATGTCTTTATCCATACGGCTTACAATAACATGTGCATGGGTTTGTAGACCCGGTTTTTTACTGCCGGCTTGAACTAAACCTCCTTTTACTTCTATATCAATACCTTTGAATGTTCTCTCTTGCTCGATTTTTGCATAATAAACCAAATTTTCTTTTGATAAACCTCTGTCAAAATTTTTTGCATAAACATCCATTGTTTTATTTACATATTCTTTAAAATAAGAATTATAGCTTTTTATTTCTTCCGAGCTCATCTCCCAAACTACTGTTATATCCCTACCCGTAGCTTGTCTTGCCATGTATTTTAATTCTTTTGGGGATGGATTAATCGAGATCATATAAAATTTGTCTTGGCTTTCTTTTAATCCCTTAACATTGTTGTCTATACTAAATATTACCTTTGATGACAAAACGTTATTTTGCTCATAGTTAAAAAATAACTCGCTCTCTAACAAATTTTTACTTTCATTCTCTTTTTCCAAATAATCAACCAAAACTGCACAACTTCCGGTATTAACATAACTATCCCTTTTTTGCTTTTTGTGTACCTTAACAAACATATTTACAACTGGTTAAATAACTGCTTATAATGCTCCAGAGTTTTTTCCTCAAACATAATATGGTTTCCAAAAGTAGCTTTTTTCCCGTGGTTAAGAAATTCACTAAATAACTGCCTAGCTCTTTTATTAGTATTTTGAATATCAAGGTCTGAAATTACAGGCTTCTTTTCTTCTGTTAGAGTTGGTATAGGAGCAAGAACTGGTTTTATATCCTTTAGTTTTTGAATATCATCTTTTGTAGGTGCCTCATTTTTAAGGTAATTCAGCAATTCATTGCCAATATCCTGGATATTATTAGCGATTGGTGCCAGTTTTTTCGATTCCATTTCACGGATAAAAGAAATATAAGTATCTCTGGTTTCCTTCATCTGCTTAACCATATCTTTTCGTAAAACGTCCAGTTCATCCCCGAAAGATTTAAATTGTGTTTTAGGGTCTACTCCCGTTTGCTGAAAATAATCAATAGCCAGGTGCAAATATGATACTAAACTTTCATTTGCTTTTTCGGCCAAACCATCAAGTATTTTCTTATGATCGGGGTCACATTTAACAGAAGTATAAATTGCCATATAGTGGAATTTTATTAATTTTATATTCAATAGTTTAACATGGGGTGTTCTACAATTAAAAAGCCAAAGTGATACTTATAAGTATCACTTTTATTGACCGTAAATATACAGTATATGATTACTTTATAATATCCATGTAACACATTATGTAACACTTTTTATTAACAATAATTGTTAATTTACTGGAAAACAGTATAATTAATTTTTATAATCACACTCTGTGTGATTCCGGCTCGCTTTACCTATCTCCGCCCATAAGCTTTTGGTAAAATTGATAATTTTTCCACAAAACAATGGGGAGGTAAACTTTTTATTACAAAATGGAAAACTTACGGCGAATATTAAAATTTGAAGATAAATTCGAAACATTTGGAGAATTCTTGTAAACTATAAAGTTTTCTGTTATCATGGTAAGAAAATTAGAAATACAAATTCTAATAAAACAACGATAGTTTTAAAAGAAAACCAAAAGAAATAACGGCGAACTTCATAGTCCACCATTACTAAAATAATTATAATTGTATTATTAACACAAATTTAAATAAACTACTTAATGGCTGACACATGAAATACAACGTTTTATTAATTAGCTTTCTAGTAATATTTTCAGGCCAAAATAACATTACTTATACTCAGAGAATAGTACTATTATTAAAGTAACACAGAAGAAACAATTGTTTTTCAAACTGAAGAAAGGAAGTTTAAAAATCAGTATGAAGGGGATTGATGCCCCATAATAAAGATTTATTTTATGAGGATGACATTAGTACAGTTGAAGTAATAAAGAGAAAATTTTATTGATAAAGTGTTGGTTGGGGGGTGATAAATTTTTCTGTAATTACCAGCCATTATTCAAGTTCATTACCGGCATAATAGGTTGTATTTAAATTGTTTTAATCGTTATTTTGCGGATAGAAAACGGATGCCACCACTATTCCCCATTGGGCTTTTAATTGTAGTAGCACCCTTTTAAAATTCATTTCACCATTATTCTTTCTTCCATTTTTCAATTTCATGAACAACATGCTTTGTTTCACGGAAAATATGGGGAGCAAAAGGAAAAAAAGCAAACATTGTCCCAGTAATAAGAACACCGATAGCAACTTCTCCCAATGTTCCTACAACTTCTTTAACCTTACGTTCATCTTCCTTATTCATAATATGACCTCCTTTAAAATTAAAAAATTATGGATTTTTTTAAATGTTGCCAAGGCTATCCTAGAGATTATACTATAATATTCATAAATATTATAGTATAATCCATTCTATAACATTACTTTGTAGTATTTAGTATGGACGCTAGGGATACTACAATTCAGTCAAATATTTTAGACAATAAATACAATGCCCCTAACCCAATTGCAACTGGAGCCACAATTGGAGAAAATGTTGCAATCGCAATTCCAATTTGTCCTGCTGTTGGTATAGCCGCTGCAGAACTTAATGTTGTTAATGCTGGACCGATTGTAGTAGCCGTTGCTAAAGTTGCACTACCTCCAACAATAGCTCCTGCTGCAAGCTGGGTGTCTTTTTCTTCAAAATCTAGTTCTTTCATGGCATAAGTTTTTTAGGTAAGACAAATAATATAAAACTATATTGATACAAAAACTGATATTATTTTTATAATAAAAATACACCGAATCAATGTTATCAGCAAGTAATTGATACTTTAATATTTTATTAATCCTATTACTAAAATATATAGTAAATTTTTGTAATATTTACTATATTCACCATTCTATTAAACATTGATTATTTATGAATGAGAAACAAATAATTGAAAAATTAAAAAAAATTGGAATAAGCCAAACACGAATTTCAGATGAAGCTCATATCTCTCAATCAACCATTTCAAATATTCTAAGTGGGAAAAAAAGGGTTTCAAGAAATATGCGTGAAAAATTAATTGCATTTATAAATAGTATTCCTGATTCTTGTGATAGCCTTGAAAAGTTTAATGAAGAATTTAATTCCAATTTAAAGAAGAATATTAAAGGTATTAGTAAATATTTTAAAGATGGTATATATAAATGCTACTATTGTGATGTAAATGGGAATGTAGGGTTATCAAAATTTGAGGTTAACAATTTTTTGAACGAAATTAATATAAAATTAAACTTTGAAAACAATGAGTACTTAACAGATCGGGAAACGAAATCTATCTATTTAAGAGAATTTGAACATTACATAGAAATTCATTTAACATTTGAAAAACTTAAAAATATCCATCTTTTTATTAACTGCACAGAATTTCCAATAGAATTTAGTCTTGGTATGTTATTTTATGTCAAAAATAGAGCCCCGTTAACGTCTAAAGTCATTATTGAATTTATTGGAAAAACCTCGAATGACTATATTGATGCAGACATTAAACGATTTTTCAATAACAAATATTTAAGTACTCTTAAATTACCAGGATATTCCATACTCAACAAAAGTGAATTAAAAACAAATCTTTGGGCAATTCAGAAGAATAAAAACAAGGGATGGAAACCTATTTATTTTTATGATAATACCGCTGATTTTTGCAAGTATGACTTATATATTTCTACACCTATAAATAGTATAACTTACCTCCAACTTGAAAAAGTGAAAAATGGTATAACTGAAATTATGAATTTATTTAAGAAAAAATATAAATATGAAAATATATTTTGTAAAACTATTAATATAGATAGGGAGGCTTATGAATATAGAGAAGGAAGGAAAAGGAATTTAGATAAAAGCTCTCAAGACCATAGTTTTTTTGTTCAAGAAGTAAAAAATGCAATTAAGAATTCAAGTAGGTTTTTATTTATTGATATTGAAAAAAAGGATTCGAAAGATTATCAATCTGCCCAAATTTTTCAAATGGGTTGGGCGTTAGGTCATAGTTCCGAAAATCTGGTATATTATTTTGTAAATAAACTAGAGAATGTGCCTGTTCTTATTCAAAACGAAAATTTAAAAAACTTCAAGATTATTGAAGCATCACGTTATGAAGATATTTTAAAATATTTCCAAGATGCCCCATTGAATGTATATTCAATAGAAGCAATGGAAGAAGAACCTCCGGTTTAGGGGTAGCTTCAGTGAAGCTGTAACCAGGGGCAAAGTAAATGATAATAAACATTTTACAATCTTACTTTGCAGTACAAAACACAGATGCTGGTACTACCCCTACTTAAGAAACCATAATAGGTTAGGAGACTTTAAAGCCTATTTTTTTTACCAATTTTCGAGTCTAGTTTTCCTCTACCTATTGCTTTCTTTATTGAACCTCTTTTTGATACGATTCCCTGTTATAGCCGTGCTTTGTTCTTTACCACTAAATTTATCAACCTCACTTTCAAAATCTTCGTTATCATCATCAAATCCAACAGTCTCTGTTACAGCTATCAAGCTATTTTTCTTTACTCCTTTAGGAACTATCATATTTGTTGGGGGAACTGCCATTCCATGTCGAATTCCTCCAAATACTATGCCTTCTTGCATTTCATTTTTAGTCCATGAAAACTTTTTATTCCTAGGGGAAGTATTTTGAATTTCTTGAGATATTTCCTTCTTTTTAGCCATTAAATGCTTATCTATCAAAACTGAAGTTTTTGCTTGAATTGCTTGAAAAGTAGAAATATCTTTTGTTGGAATAGACTTAATACTACTAAAATCAAAAGATTCTAAAAGTAACATAGAAGTACTTAAACCTAATTCAACACTAATCTTTTCAATAAGTTTAAGCTCCGGTATTTTTTGTCCATTTTCAATTTGACAAAGGTAGCTTTGAGTAATTCCTACTTTTCTAGCTAAATCCTTTTGCTTAGCGCCAATTTTTGTTCTAGAAAGTTTAATTGTTTTTCCAAGATTCTTTGTTAATTCTTTAACTTCCTTATTCATATAATGTTAATTTAATAACCTTAATAAAAAACAGGTAATTTTTTTACGAAAAATACGTAATAAAGTTTTATTATAAATGATAAAAATTTAACCCAAAGTAAAATTATTTTATTATTAAAAAAAATAATTTATCAAGATATTTTGTATCAATAAAATATTAAATTTGTCAATAATAGACTACAACTAACAATGGCACGACAATTTTATCCTCCAATATATTGTAAAGACTGTCCTTTTAGAGGTTGGATAGAAAAACCGTTAATACTTAATGATAAAAACATTATTGATATAACCAATAATTGCGAAGAAGCCAATAAAGATTTCCAAAAAAAATATTCTAAATCGGGCGTTGATATAGTCTCAACAATAATTAATGAATTTTGTATTAGTTGTAAAAATGAGGCTCTATTAAACAAAAAACATATTCCCCAAAAACAACTAGAAAATAAAACAGAAAATTTAGTTGAAATAAATGAGGTATCTGATATAGACCTAATAAATAAACCAAAGAACTTACTAAAAGTTAACTTTAACGAGGTAAAAGATATCGAAACTGAAAATATTAAACCCAAAAAAACTCGCCCAATAATAATTCCTAGGTAATTATGCCCGAAAATAATCAAACACAAGGTGATAAAAAATTTTTAAATGAAATTTCCAAAGCTATCTCAGACCATACAGATAAAATTACTCAATTAATTAATACCCTTGCTTTATCTGGAGTAGCAATTGTTTGGCTTTTTATTGATAAAGTTAACGGAAATATGTCCGCTAATATTTTAATGATTATTGCTCTTACACTATTTATAATTAGCATATTATTAACTTTGACTCAATTATTATTAGGACTAATAGCATTCCAATCATTATGGAATAATCCTGATAGTCCTCTCAAAAATATCTCATTATTTACTTGGATTCTGTTTTATTTAAAAGTAGGAATTCTTTTTATAGGATTCGTATGTTTAGCTATTGCATTTATATCTAAAATACACATAACAGGCTGGTTAAATTGATTTTGTCAAAAAAATATAAAACTTGAATTAAAGCTAACAATAACAGTATGGTACTTTAGCGTAAATAATTTCAATATTTTTAAACAAGCAAAAAATACAGGACATTCAATTATCTCACCAGTCTGCTGGTCAATATAAAACAATTTCTTGCCTGCAAAATCCACGAAGAGTTTTTCACCCGGTTTATGTGTTAAAACCATCGATGGTTTGCGGGCTATCAATTGCTGGTTTAATGATAGCAAAACTGTGTATAACCATATCCCCCAGGATATGATATCCGGTATTCTTCACATAAAACCCATTATTTACGCCAACCTTCTTTAGCTCCTTCTCATAATAACACAGATGGTCTTTCTTGTACTCGAAACGGTTGTCTTTATACGCAGGGTTGCCATCATGGAACTTCTTTTCCCATAACGGACATCGAGTGATAACAAATCATCAATGCTGATCTTCGATTGAAAGAGCTGTTACATATATGACTTAACTTATTTTTTTGCAAACTTCATGTAAGTTAGGTATGCTTTTTAAGGTAAGTAAAGGCATCTATTGGGTCACTACCAGCATCTGTGCTCTGTACTGCAAAGTAATCTTGCAAATATTTGAAAATTATTTTATTATATCCTTAGCGTGAGTTTTGTAGGAAATGTTGGCGACACCCCAAGGTGAGTAATTATATGACCCTTAAAAAACGCATAAGTTTGTATCTTACAATATTATGTTTATTTAGACTAAATAAACATATTTTAATATTTCCGAGCGTGTAAATGCTAAGAAAATCCAATCTCCCCCTTTGGGGGTTGGGGGGAAATCCGTCGGAGACACCTTTTATTTCCCCCTTTGAGGGGGTTAGGGGGTGTAAAACAATGCATCGCAGATACCATTTATAATATTTATTATCCTTTATAATATGGTGAGTGATTACATGACCTTTGAGTTTTTTAATGTTCTGAGTATCAGGTATACATTTATGTGGCTTGGTGAGCGATTACATGACCCTTACCCCTTAAAGTGAGCGATTACATGACCCTTAAAATGCCAAAGTGAGCAATTACATGACCCTTTACCCTCGAAAGTGAACGATTACATGACCCTTAAAAATATCATGGTGAGCAATTACATGACCCTTAAAATGCCAAAGTGAGCAATTACATGACCCTTAAAATGTACTTTCTAGAGGCAAAGTGAGCGATTACATGACCCTTAAAGATATCATGGTGAGCAATTACATGACCCTTTAACATTATTGGATATCATTAAGTGAATTAATCGCCTGTAACTTCAAAAAGAAAGAATCTTTCATACTGTCAATGAACTGGGATATTTTTCCATATGTTTTAAAATGTGCCGTTTCGTAGGCTAATTTCTTTTCCTTTTCATTAGCCGTGGCATCTTTCAGCCATTTTATAAAGAGTCCATCACGGTTATCAGAATAGTATTCTGCCCCCTTACATATCCTGAAGGCTTCCAATAACTCATGTGATAACCTGGTTTTAAAAACACTCTTCTTTTCCTCAATCAAATCCACCTTCTGTAACTCAAAAATAAAAATAGGAATGTATGACCAACGATCCCCCGGATTTTTAATCCATCGAAATTCAAATTTTAACTCGGATTTCTGGTTTATTTCCTTTAAACACTTTATTAAATCACGCTTCCGATATTTATTATCATAAGGTTCCCCATTCTCCTTTACACTCTTTATATTGGCTATACGGCATAAAAGCTCAAAACCGGGCGTTTCTTCCCTTGTTGTTTGGTTCTTACTTTTTATTGCCAGAGTATTTTTTAGATTCGATAAATACAAATAAAGATCATCTAATGAGCTTTTTCGAAGTTGAATAAGGGATTCCCTAACACCCTTTAAATAATAATGTGATAAGTTTTCTATAAAGGACCTGTCCAGGGAATATTGATAAACAACCTTTCCTCCTTGGTTACCACGTAATTTTTTACTTGCCTGGTTCTCCTTTAATATTTTACTTACCGTTTTAATGCTCAGCTGTTGTACTATCAAATAACTATTAGAATCCGATGTATATGTGATCTCATTATTTTTGTAGTCCACTGTTTTTGCACCCCTCACAAAAACAATAGGCTTTGTATGCAAAATATAAAGGGCATTTTCAATGATAGAATCATAAATCTTAAAATTAAGATCCTCATCCTGCCTTTTATACAGTTGTTCAATTTCACCTTCTGTCTTGCCTTTAAACTGCTCCGGTTCGGGATGCCTCCCTTTTAAATAATGCTCACTATAGCCAAATTTAGTTGAGAAATCAACAACATCCAATGTACCATAATTGAACAGATTATTCTGGTAGGAATGACAAAAATAATAAATAAGGTTCTTAACAAGGCCAGAATCACTATTGACTAAATTTCTATCATTAGAATACTTACTAATGTAATCAATGTTATGTGCAATGTTCTTATCTATTCGAAAAGAGTCAGGAGAATTCATAGTAACGGGGTTTAAGAAGGTTAATATTAAATATCTGGGGTATTCCCTCGTAAAAGCTTAATCGCTTCACCTAAAGCTTCCTTTTGGGTAAATTCGGTATCTCCATTCATACGTCTGTATTTAACATATTTCTTTATATAGTTAAAATCTGCTTCTATTATTGTGAAGGTTTTTATTATATAATCCTTATTGGATGTATCTCTTGATTTTTCTTTGGTTGAATCTTGTATGAGGGTACTAAGGCCTCCCATATTATCGGTTTTATCCAAATTCCCAAATTTTTTTGCCATTGCGCTTAATTTTTTAAAATTTCAGTAATCAGTTTATTGTAGTCTTTCGCTCCATTACAATTCTTATCATATTCAAAAATATCTTTTCCATTTGCTTGGCTATCAACAATTGCAACATTTTCCCGTATTTCTGTTTCAAAAAGCATATTTCCAAGGTGTTTTTTTACTTCATCACGGATCGCACCGGTAATACTCCGGCGGTCTTTTACTTTTGTTAAAAATACACCCTTGATAGTGATAGAAGCATTCAGCACATCTTTAACCTTTTTAATAACATTGAATATGCTGTCCAACCCTTGGAAAGCATAAAATTCAGCTTCCAAAGGGATTAGCACTTCATTAGCTGCCGTAAGTGCATTAATTGTTATAAGCTGCACACTTGGGGGACAATCTAGAAAACAATAATCAAACTGTCCATTTAAGCCGGACAATAACCTTTGAAGAACTTTTTCCCTACCCATTTCGCTGGCTAATTCAACTTCAACAGCTCCAAAATCTTGACTTGAAGGAACAAGAAATAAATTCTTTTTAATCTGCTGGATGGGCAACGCTTCTCCCTTGCGAAATGAATTATAAATTGTTTTTTCGGCATTAAATATTCCGAAACCTTTAGTGAGGTTGGCTTGGGGGTCAAGGTCTATCATCAATATTTTTTTACCCTTTGCAGCCATGCCTGCAGATATATTTTGTACGGAAGTAGTTTTTGCTACCCCGCCTTTATGATTTACTATTGCTATCGTTTTCATATTTTTAATAAGATATTATAATATAATACATCTAATATAATATTATATGTATTAATTAATTTATTGTTAATGTTTTATTAATTTCATTGGCTAATTTTAAAAGTTCATCCGGAGAGAAGGATTTATCTTTAAGTTTCCGGGCGAAAGTGAGTCTGGAAATTCCAACAGATTCAGCGAACCGTTTTTTTTCTAGAAGGCCATCAATAAAAAGCTTTTCTATTTTCTGTTGTAAGTCAATAAAATCTGATATTATTTTTGTGTCTACTACCATAATTTAAGTATAAATATTGTACACAAACGTATAAAAATGTTACCACGAAAGAAAATAATTTTATCAACAAAAAGACCTAATATTATGAACAACAAATAAAAAAACCCGGCTTCCTTAAGACCGGGTTAAGCTATGAAAACAAGCTGATTAAAATTGATACTGATTGGTATCCAGTTTACAGATATTTAACCATAGCTTGGGATAATACAACTTTGGATTTATAGCCAAAAATTGACCCTTTTTGTGTCACCTGGGTTTTAAATTCACCGTAAGGCTGAAAACCTTCTTTAATTTTATCATTAACGAGTTTACTAAATGAAAGCTCGTCAATTGGCTTTGCAAAAACACCCCTATTTTCGAGGGTTACCGATATTACAGTATATTCAGTAATTTTTTGGTTCATTGATTATAATTATTTATTATTCCCTGTTTCATTTCGAACGGAGTTAAATGTTGGAGACACACAAATTATGACTATTTTGTTTTATAAGATTAGTATTTAATTCAAATACAAGTTCTAACATATCATTACCAATATTTTGTAAGGAATATAATCCGATATTCATTTGGCAATTTAAGCTAAATGAATAAAATAAAGACTATTATCACGGGTATTTATAACCTTTTTTTCTTCATATCCAGCAGTACGAATACAGGATTTCTCATCAACATTAATAAAACTATCAACGTATCATGCTTGAAATATCGAATATTCAGTACCTTTTCAGCGGTTTCCTTACTGAATGAAATGGTGTACGAATCTCGCCTTAAATGGCGAATACTGGTAAACCCAAAAAATTAGGAAATTATGACTTGTTGCATGGGTAACCGAGCTGCTCCATATTATAAGTCTTTAGTCAGTTGGAGATTATGTTTATTTATATTTCGTTAATCATGCCACCCATCCTTAATGTCTGTATCATTATTGTTATCAATCTTAGGATTTCTAAAAATCTTAATTAATCCTAAAATGATGGCCCAATAAATAAAAAATAAGATTAATTGAGTAAAAATAATCCATAAAATTGGGTTTTCAGTCGTAAATATTATACTAATCATTATAAAGGAGGAGGGAAAAATAATAATCCATAAAATATCATAAATAGATTTATTTTCAACATTATTATAACCACTCCAAAAAGCTAGACCAAATATAGTTCCTAATACTATATAAATTATGGAAATAATCAACGATAATTTGACATTTGACATACTAAATTATTATTAAACGATTTAAAGATATCAAAATCCATATATAATTGAAAATTTTCAGCAAGAATTGTTAAAGATATATAATTCATCTGTAAATCGATCGTAATGT
>WSSedL1CaDRAFT_10001701_pt1 | contig 12298 bp, 11 predicted proteins | sample WetSurSL1Cattail_FD_9464 | JGI IMG/M metagenome (IMG submission 9464)
TATAAAATATAGGAGAAATGTTTTGACTGATTCAGTAGAATTGAGTTTGGTTTCTATATGTGAAAATATTTCAGAACGTTATGAGATTCATTTTGTTGAAATTGAAGCAGATGAGAATTACGTTCATTTTTTGATACAAAGTGTTCTGAAAATTTCAGTTGAAATAATTGTTAGAACAGTAAAAAGTATTATAGCTAAAGAGATTTTCAGATTACATCCTGAGGTTAAGAATAAGTTGTGGGGAGGTAATTTATGGACTAGTGGATATTATGTGAATACTGTTGGTCAATATGGAAATGAGGATGTGATTCGGAAATACATTCAAAACCAAGGCGAAGAAAAAACAGTTTGTAAAGCGTTTAATACAAAACAATTGCGGTTATCTTTCGAGTGACGCTATACCTCAAGGCTCTGCCTCGGGGTAATTCATTAATAATTCTAATCAAAAAGTAATTTGCTCTTTTATTTAGTAAAAGCTTAACCTTACTTTTAAATTGTATCCGATTCCTGCCAAGAGTGCATTATGAACATCTATATTGATACCTTGTAAATAAAGAGTTTTTCTTTTCAAGTGTGAGATTGTGCTCTAAAAACCTCTGTCTGTAATAGTTATTTTAAACCTTGTACCAAGAATTTTTATTCACATTCGTTCACTTTGAGCTAATGAATCTTCTATAGTTTGCTATCGTGTGGATTTTCAGAAATTCTTTAACATCTGTAATTATTCCTGCATTTCAACCATTTACAACTTTTATTCCAAACTCATAAGCTTTATGCGCTTTACTTTAAGCAATGCAGCCAGTTTGTTGTTCGTGTAAAATAGAAATTTTGCCTTATATTGCTCTTGCAAGAACAGAGGTAATATTCTATAATTCCCCAAACATCTCTGAAGTGAATAGGTCTTAATTTTTTTCTTGCCATTACGTTTTTTAGGATATAGGACAAATGGTTAGTCTTTGCTAATTACATTCTTTAATTTGCTTATTTTGAGCTACTCAGATATTTTAAGACAATATATTATTGAAGTAATATGATGGAGTTTCTTTCTTAATACGCTTAAAAGCATTTATAAATGTGCTTCTAGAATTAAAGCCAGCTTCATAGCATAATCCTTCTAATGAAAGTGCTAAATATGGAGGTTCATGTCGATTTGCTATGATAAAATCTATCCTATTTTGATTGATAAAGTCACTATAATTAGTATTGTATTTTTTCTTAATTACAGTAGATAGGTGATGTACAGGCATGTCACAATCTGAAGCAAAATCTTTTATGGAGTATTTTTTTCTTAAAAATACTTTTTCATTTTTTATTAATGTTTCAATTCTGATAGTGTATTCGGCTATTTTAGAATCTGAAAGGATAAACGTATTATTTTGTCCTTCACTTTTGATTGAACTTCGCTTTTTTTCTATGGATTTTTCAGATGTATTACTTTGATTAATGTCACGATTAGATATTCCCCTTAAAGAGGAATGCAAACTATATAGTATATTTGGTTTAAAAAATAGTAGAAAGACAGTAATTGATAGGCTAACAGTAATTAGTAAATCATCGTTAATATAAAATTTTTCATGATGTAATAAATATAAAATATAAGTAAAATGGGGTTCTATTCCGTAAAAAATAGAAACTTGAAGAGGATACGTGAAAATTTGTTCACGATTATTTTTTGTTAATAATTTCAGCTCGAAAAATAAATATACTGAATTAATGACTACTTGTAATAAAAGATTAAAAATGGCTAAATTAATTTGAAGTTTATTAGCTAGAATTTCAATTTTAATAAAAATGATATCGATATTATAATTATATTTAGAGTATGCTAGCATAAAAATTAAAGATGGTAAAGTGGTGAATAAAAAAAGATGCAACCAATCTTGTTTTTTAAATTTAATGAATTTAGTTGTACTTGATTTAATATATAAATAAAGCAGAGGAATCTTAAAGTAGCTCAGTGCATTTTTGATAGCACCAAAATAAATGGCATTATTTTGAATAAAAGTAGTTCGGGAAAAAGCATTTATCAGAATCCATACAGAAATGGTTAAAAGATAAGTACCTAATAGTTTATTGGTTAATTTTTTATTCTTACTAAATGTAATCAGGATTATAGCTTGTATTATCCCTAGTGTACCAATACATATGTTAAAGTTGCAAAGTAAATAGAAGTATCCTTGATTTACCACTGTGTTTAGTTTATTTTTAATTCATTATTTATAAAGTTTTAATTTAAAAATTATATTTAGGGGGTTAGATATAATTTTTAAATTTTAGTTAGTAGGTATTTGTAGATTTAAAAATAAGGGCTCAGATTATTAAGGAGGATAGATATGATTTATCATTTTATATAAATTAAAAAAAGGTGAATTAATTTTTAACATTGTTATTGCAATACTACTTTTAGGTTTTCAACTATTTCATATTTAATTCCAAGGCAGTCAATAACAGTTAAATTGCTAAAACCAGTTAAGAGTTTTTTCATCTTTACTGAGTGATTACAGACTAGCAATCTTGATCCAGTGGCATATACTCTAAATAAATCAATTAAATCATCTTCAGAATATAATATGAATAAAATAAGTGGAAATTCACTGGATTTTTCGTGTAGTATTACAGTATTATGTATACATACAAAGTTAATGTTTTTAAATGCGGTTTTTAAAAATCTTGAAAAATAATGACATTTATCAAAAACTAATAATTCCTCTGTTTTTGTATTTGTATTCATGTTTTTGGTTATTTGTTGTTTTTATTATTTCGTTTTTAATAAAAAAAAACAGTTTAGCTAATTTCGGTTGAAATTAAATTACAATGATTTTTCTTAATTTTTTCTAAAGTAATAATCTTTATTTTGTATGTAATAAATGAGTTTATTTTAGATTTAAATATTAATCTGAAATACTACAATTTCATGTATTAATGTATTTCTATTTTTTTGATTTAAAAAACAACTGAATTGTATTTACTTACTTACTTACTTACTTACTTACTTACTTACTTACTTACTTACTGGAAGTAATACCATTAATTGTCATATAAATTGTAGATATTATTGGTTCAAATTAAAATTGACTAAAAGGTGTTTTTTAAATAAAAATTTATCTCTGTTTTATGATAAATTATTTGAATTAAGAGATTTTTATATGCTTATTTCTATAGTTTATGCAAGGGCACAGTTATGATATTGCCCCAAATCTATTTTACAAACTGCACCCTATACATAAACTTTCAAAAAACGAACAAAACAACTATTAAAACTTTAGGCATTTATTTTATGATTTAGATATTTAAGGTATGTAAAAAAATGATTGCATACTTAGCATCTGTGGGTTCAGCAATAATTTCATTATTTTCATTGAGGATATAGAATACGGGAAATAGCTTGTTAGTGTTTTTAAAATTAAAATTATTTATTAATGTTTCCACAAATAAAGCTTTATTACTTGTAATATACTTCGTATTCTTATCATTTGTTGAAATATATAATATGTCTGTATCATAAGCTTCTTTTAAAGCAGGGATACATTCGTTTAATTGTTGTAGTTCTTTTTGGGTTTCAGTACACCAAGTAGTACCCATAATAACTAGTTTATATTTGGTTTTTATGCCTAATAGCTTTTGATAATTATCTTTAAATCCAGAAAAAAAAAGCATGTCTGTTATTTTGTTTTTTCTACTCATGATGGTATAGTATTAGAAATAAAAACAGTACTATTAGTTGATAATTATTTTTTTATGACGAAGAATCGATTCTAAATCTTGTGTTGCATTTGTTAAATTGTAAAAGTGATATTGTTTTGATAAATAGTTGCAATATTCTATTTGTAGCTCTAGACAACTTTTCGACTTTAAATAAACAAAATAAGAAAATTTGTTTAACAATGGTTCTAGAGTTTTCTTATCGTATTTTTCAAATAATAGTTGTAAAAATAGCTTTATAAGTATTTTAACTAATCTAGGATGCGATATCAAGTTTTCATTGATGTCTAATTTTTTGAATGAACGCACTACATCATTTGTATGATCAATTTCAGAAATAATTGCCCGACATTGAAAATAGTATATGATATAATTTTGGATATGTTTAATTGTTTTCATGTGCTGTTGTTTTAAAAAGCTACTTGAATTGATTTTATACTATTTTTTTCAGTTCCTATGGACTAATAATCTAGTTTTTTCCCTGTAAGACTACTTTTTTTTAAACCTAAGTTAAGATGCAATCTATGAGACACCTCTATAATTAACTAATTCGGATTACACCTCCAACTTAGGTTTTCTTGAAAAAAAATAATTGATATAAATACTACTGAATCATAATTTTGAAAAGGCTATTAGCCAGTTTAAAATAGATTTAGTTTTGTTTATTGTTCTATTTATAACTTAGTTTTTCAAGGCTAAGTTTTTTAGCCTTAAATAAACTCAAGCTTTTATTCATTTTTAAAGCTATTTATTTTATTTAGCTCATTTAAGAATACAATTACTTCATAAGTATTGATAGGTTTAGCTACAATTTTATTTTGATTATCAATAATAAAAAAAGTAGGAAGCTTATAAATATTGTAGTTTTTTATATTTTCACTTTCCCAGTCTTTGCCATCGCAGGATGTAATGAATTTATACTTCTTTATTAATTGAGAATAATTTTTAATTTTCCTATCTAGGCTAACCATGATAATCTGGCTATTGTATTCCATCTCTAGTTTTTTTTGATACACTTGTAATAAGTCTAATTCCTTACTACTATCTTCTGACCAAGATGCTGTAAAAACTAGAATTTTATGTGATGCACTTATTTCATGAATTGCTCTATAATGGCTATTGCTATTGCTCAAAATTATCCAAGGTGCAAAACTGCCAATTGCTAATTTTCGGTAATGTTCAAATAAATTAATACATGTTTGATTTAGTCTATAAATATGATTGTCTAGGAGGTAAACAGCTAGATATTCGGCGGCATTTATTGCCTGTTGTTGTTCGTATTTGTTGAACAAGTACTCCATATATCTATTGAGATAAATGGTGTCACATTTACAGCAGTCAGCAAGATGGCGAGTAAGTTTGTTTAGCGCTAAATTAATTAGCTCCTCAGTATATTTATTAATAAATACCTCTACATATTCCTTAAGGATTTCCTGTATTAATTCGGTATGATACAGGGTGGCATCATCAAAATCAAGTTTTGAAAGTTCCTCATCCAGATCAATTGTTTTAAATTCTTTTGTTTTTAAGTTTTTTAAATTTTCTCTGTATTTAAAATATTTTGCAACATACATCGTGTAAGAATAGCGCTTGGGATAATTGTGTAATTCATGATTGCTTTCTATCTCTAGTTGTTCTTTAAAATCAATATTCACATCTTTAATAGTTTGCTCATTTTTTTTAGTTTTAACTTTACTAGCAATGACTTTGTATTCTATTGTGTGTTTATTCATTTTTATTGGTATTAGGTCTCATTTTAATAATATAGTTGTGCTTCTATAGTACGTTATAAAATAATAATTCGATTGTTTTTTTTAGCCAATTTATAGTTTTAACGTAATATAATGCTAAACTGTAAAATCTTATTTTTTAACTAACTATATTGTATCAATAAAAATATTACAATAAGTATTAATAATAGTATTATCATTTTTATTTGTTATTTCGATTTTTATTATGCTAATTTACTTATATTATTTATTCGTAATTAACAGTTTTCATATTGATGTAATATTCGAAGTTTATTATGTAATAATTGTAAAGATTATTTATTTTTAAACGGAAATAACTGATTAATATCATTTGTTATTAGTAAACATTTAATTATACTACAATTACCTTTCTTAGAGTTTTATAGTTATTTAAATAATAGTTTAGTTGCTGTTTTTTTTCTTGTAAAATCTTAAAAATTAATATTTTAATTTTTTATTGTGCGGTATTTTTTTACAATTTATTTTTGTTTTATTGAAAGAACATTCTTATATTTAACATTTAAATTCGTTTCATTGTAAATTATTGAGCTATGCAAGAAAAAAAACAGCATCTTTATGCAAGTTCCAATGGCAGTAAATCTAGTAATATTAGGGTTCAGATTGACGAAGAATGGTACCATAATGCCGATTTAATGCAACTGTTAAAAATTACGGACAGAACCTTATCTCGATACCGAAAAAACGGGATTTTACCTTTTAAAAAAATAGGCGGAAGGATTTATTACCCCAAGTCCTATTTTAACAAAACCATTATTAGGAGTATTCTAGTGGGGGATTTTAAACCCATTCCAGAATAGGTTTTAGTGGTAATTGCCAAAAAAAATAGCGTCATCCTCAAAGCATAATGGAATGTTTTGAGGATTTTTTTTTGCTACAAAAAGATGATAACTGCAGTATTTAGCCTAGGTTTCTTTAGTTCTATTCTAATGTGCTATCGCTTTAGATAGGCATTAATTGGGTTAAAATCTATTTTTGCAAAGTGCACTCGAACAAAACCCAAACAAAACCCAAACAAAACTCCTATTTTTTAGCATAAAAAGGACAAGTCTAGACAATAAAGGATAATGGCAGACAATTCCAGACAAAACAGGACAATTCAAACCGTTTTTTTTAGCTGTCCTAAAGCCTTTGTATTTTAGTGCTATAATTGACTGATGGCAAGGTGCTTATCGGTTTTAACCCCTAAATAAGATAAAATTATGGGAGTGTACAACAAAGGAATTTTGGGCTCGTTTTCAGGAAAAGTAGGTCCAGTAGTAGGAGCAAGTTGGAGAGGCAAAGAGGTGATGCGAAGTTTGCCTAGGAAGTCGGGCAAGATACCAACGGATAAACAAATGGAACAACGCGAAAAGTTTAGTGTTGTGAGTCAGTTTTTAGCACCTTTGCAGGGGGGCATTAGCCAGTATTTTGGGCTGCCACAGGGGGATAAGTCCAGATCTAATTTGGCTATGGCTTACCATTTGAAAGAGGCGGTAGCTTTTAACGGTACTAGTTATGAAATGCTGTACGATAAGGTATTGGTTACCAAAGGCGATTTGATTTTCCCACCTGATTTATCAAGACTTTCGGATGCGGGTGGTATTTTACGGTTCAATTGGACTGATAATTCTGGACAGGGGAATGCTTTGCCTACGGATGAGTTGCTTGTGGTGATTTATGATCCTCAGGCTAAAGCAACTGCTATCCATTATAATGTTGCCACACGTGCCGATGGTGTAGGTTCTATTACTATGCCTGGGTATGATTTTGGGCATTTAATGAACTGCTGGGTGGGTTTTATCTCTGCCGATGAAAAACGAAATACAACTAGTGTTTATACGGGTGAGTTTACGCCGTATTAGCTTGTAGGGCAAGTGGAGGGTGGGTGGGGTTTTTAGTGTTCAGTGCTCAGTGTTCAGTGTTCAGTGCTCAGTGTTCAGTGCTCAGTGTTCAGTGCTCAGTGTTTGTTTTTTAGTAAGACTTTTCATTAAAGACTACTCACTCCTCTATACATCTTACAGAAAAGCCATTGGCACGGTGACGATAGCCCACATAAGATGTTTTGTTGTCAAATCCTAGGAAATAGGCAAAGCCTTTAGTTTCGGATATTGTACTACTCCAGTAGTTTCCATTGATACCAGTAGAGGATAGGCTTCCGCTTATTCTGCTACGATAACCTGCTGCTGGAAGACTTAGGGTTTGGGTATATTTGTCGGGACCAAAGTGAAGGGTACTACTATAATTGCTGTTGTCTTGAAGCCAACTGCCACTTCGGCTTATGGTATTGCTGCTTCTTATCGCTTCCCATTCGGTTTTAGTGGGAATTCGAAAACCGCTAGGACAGGGGTCATTTTTAGTTTTAATGCTAGCATTCCATATATTATTAGCCAAATAGTTTTTTTGCCAATTAGGTATATTGGTGGCTTGGGTATTTGCCGTGGCTACTTCATTCTTTCGTCCCCATTGATAATAGTTGCCATGGATGCCTTGTACATTTGTATTAGGGTTTAGCTCAGTATTTGCTCCGAGGTTATGACACATAAAGATATTAAAGACTTCTTTAGCAACATAAGCACCACATTGATAGATGGTTCTAGTGAGGACAATATTTTGTCTTCCGAGGCTAATGTTAAAATAGGCAGTGCCTGTAGTGGTTGGTATTCCTTTTATGGTATAGATTAATTTTCCCTTGCCATTTGCTAATTTCCCTGCGGGCAAGGTAGCGGTGAGCCCTTTTATTCCTGTAGAGTGAATGTTTTGTTCAGTATATATGCCACCATTTCCTTGAGTATAAGGAATTATTGATTGTACTGTTGTTGTTTCGATATTTTTAAGTAAGGTACCCTTATGTTGGGTGGCTTCATAATTAAGTACTGCTGTTTGTGCCCTAAGTTTAGTAGGGGAGCAGCATAGTATGTTAAGAATGAGCTGCATTAAAATAAGAGGTATTTTTATAGGTACTTTTTTCATTAAAATGCCATGTAACAACTTTGGTCAGTTATGTGTTGTTTGTTATCGTTTATCGGCGTTTACTAATCACTATTCTGCAATACATCGGATGGAAAAGCCAGATGAGCGATAGTTGTTGTTTATTTCTATGTTGTTGTTAAGGTTTATATAGTAGGATTGACTAGAAGAACTAAGTTTGCTGCTACTCCAGTAGTTTCCAGAAAAACCTCTATTGTATAGTACCCCTTTTTTATGATCTCGATATCCAGCCGCTGGTAAAAAGAGGGTTTTAGAAGTAGCATTTTGTCCTATTAAGACCGCACAGCCATAATTGCTACTATTAGAAAACCAACTTCCTATACGGTTTTGCAGATTTAAAGTGGTATTAGCTACGGCTTCCCATTGGGCTTTTGTAGGTACTCTATAGCCTTTTGGACAGGGATCCGTAATTGTTTTTTTGTAATTATTCCATGCTCCATCATGAGCCTGGGTAGTGTTCCATCCCACTATTTCACCTTCGGGGGTAGCAGCATTTGCAACAGGATTCTTGCGCCCCCACTGGTAATAGTTACCATGGATACCCTGAGCAGGAGTATTAGGGTCTAAGCTGGTATTAGCTCCCAGATTATGACACATAAAGGGTTTAAATACATTAGGAGCTATATAGGCACCACAGGAATAGACCGTTCGGCTTAATATCCCAGTTTGTTTTCCTATACTGAGGGCAAAGCGGGCTGTACCCGTTGTAGTAGGTGTTCCTGTAATGGTATATATAAGTTGCCCTCCACCAATGGCCAATTGTCCTTCAGCTAATGTGGCGGTGAGTCCAGTTACTCCTGTAGAGGGGATGCTTTGTGAAGCATAAGTACTGCCATTTCCATGAGTGTAGGGGATTGTTGATTGTACTGTTGTTGCTTCGATACCTTTTAGTAAGCTGCCTTTGTGTTTAGAGGCTTCATAGTTTACTACTACTTTTGTTTGCGACCAAGAGTAGTAACTGTTTATAAGAAGGAATAGTAGTACTATTTTTTTTAGGGTAATCATTTATGAATTACGAATTACGAATTGTGAATTATGAGTTACGAATTATGAGTAGTTCTTAGTGAATAGTAGTAATCGTTAACTGATAACTAATCTTCCTTCGTTTATCGTCAACATTATACGCTATCATTCGTGCGCCATTTTTAAAATGGGTATAATAAGTAAAGGATAGTCTATTACTAATTACTAAGGATTACTTTTTAAGTAAATTTATTTCCAATGTATTTCTAAATCTCTGTATTCAAAATTGCTGGCATCAAAAATGCCTACCTGATAAGATACCAGATTTAAAATTTTAAACATTCTTGTAATAGGTAAAACATTACTAAATTTTACTTTTACTACTATAGGAACATCAGTAAATAACTTGTTCCTAACACCACTATTTCCTATACTAATTTCGGAGGTTTTGTATTCATTACCCTGAATATCGATTGCTTGTACAGCAGCTTCAAATTGAAATTCATCATTTGCCTTGTGATTGGTTAGCAGTAGTGTAACGGTTAGGGTTTGCTCTTTTATACTTCCATCCACTTTTGTTATTTTTAATTCTACTCCATTTTGAACTATATTTTGGATAGGTTCCATCATACCTAAGGTTTGTTTGAGGTAGTCATTTTCTTGTTTGATTTTTTGGTTTTCCAGTTTTAAAGTATTGCAATTTGTTTCTTGTGAAAAAGCATTGTTTATAACTGCTAATAGTAAAATAGTACTACTAATTAATTTTAGTTGTTTCATTTTTATAGGTTTATTGTAATTTAGTGTTCGGTAATGAGTTATCAGTTATCAGCATTTGCTAAGGACTCTGGATTATGCACTAATACTACTCACTGATGCTCACTCCAGCTTATTAGCTGGTCTATGGTGGCTATTTTTTGGATAATGATTCCTTTGTTGTCTAAAAGAAACATAGTAGGAGTACCCAGAACCCCATAATTTTTAAAATTGATACCGCTTATTCCTTTAAAATCGCAGTAATTGTCAGTCCACGGCAATTCGGCTATGGTTTTTTGGTAAACAGCCTCTTCGGTATCGGCAGAGATGGTGATTATTTTTAGATTTTTGGCCACTACCTTTTTGTAGTTCTTTTTTAAGGCGGCTAGGGCATCCTCACAAAAACCGCAACCTGATTCGAAAAAAACTAATAAACTGTATTGGGATTCTAAATGATCCGTTTTTAAAATACTGGTACTGCTACTAGTTGTCTCCTTTCTTTGAATGTTGCTAATAATTAAATCAGGTGCTTTACTGGATAAGCTAACTTGATAAACACTCAGTGAACCTTCAAAATTCAACAGTTTTTTGCTGCTTGTTACAGCTGTTTTTAGGGCTTCAATCACATAGTCTTTTCCAGCTCTGCTCAGTTCTTTGGTGAGTGTGGCTACATAACTGGTATAGACTTTGTTGCTCTGGATGCGGCTTAGAATGGTTTTTGCATCAGCTATCATTTGGTTATCGTCTTTAAAAATGGTGGTTTGCAGTTGCACCCAATTGTTAATCACACCACCCCAGTGGTTTGAGGTGTAGAGTACCTCATAATCCAACTCATTGACCATAAACTCATTAATATTGTTGGCTTTTTCTTTTTCGTCTAGCGTAATGATACTGCCAATGCCTATAGTGAGATTGACTATTTGCCTGAACTTGGCAGCATATAAGGGGCTGTTGCTTAAGGATTTTGAATAGGTTTCATACTCTTTTAAAATCCTTGCATATTCTTTTGAAGCTAATTGGTAGAGTTTAGTATCAGATGGGTAAGCTCTTGTAGTAGCTAACATCGCATCGTGTTTCTCAAAGAGTTGTTGTTGCTGCTGGTATTTTTCTTTGTCGTAAATGTTTTCTTGGGTGTCTTTATAGACAATGCTTAGGTTGGTGGGTACAGAGTCTAAACAGGAAACGGAGAAGTTTTCGTTGTTAAGGATTAAATCGAGTCCTCCGCCTGTTTGGCTGTTGGTCAGGTACCATTGTGCTATGCCCTTGTAGCCTTTGTATTCTTCAGGGATAGTGAGTTGTACTTTGCCTCCTTTTGGGATGGTATCTTCCTGTAGGGTGATTTGTTTTTCTCCCTGGAAAATTTTAAACTCATAGGTTTGCTCTGCAAAATACGGAAACTCTAAGTGGATGGTTTGGGCAGGGCTAGTAAAAAAAGCTGCTAGCAGAAGGATTAGGAAATACTTCTTTTTCATATTTTGAGTGGTTGTGGGTTCAGTGTTCAGTATTCAGTATTCAGTATTCAGTATTCAGTGCTCAGTGCTCAGTATTCAGTGCTCAGTATTCAGTGTTCAGTATTCAGTGTTCAGTATTCAGTGCTCAGTATTCAGTGCTCAGTATTCAGTACTCAGTATTCAGTGTTCAGTATTCTATAAGCACACAGCCCATAACTCATAATTCATAATTCATAACTCCTGCAATAAGACGAATTATTCTGAGATACAACGAATAGGGATGCCGTAGAGAAAAGCTCTAGTTGAGATGCTGTTAGTAGTTTGGCGGATTAACACGTTGTAGGCACTAGTGCCAGTCACCGTACTGCTCCAGTAGTAGCCTTGGCTGCCAAGGTTAGCCAATTGACCATTGGTGTTCCAGCGGAAGCCAGCAACCGGCAGAGTCAGGGTTTTGGTGCTGGCATCAGGGCCATAGTGGATAGCAGTAGTAAAATTATTACTAGTCCAACTACCTGTTCTAGATGCGGTATTGTTAGTAATTACACCATTCCATTGCGCCTGTGTAGGTACTCTATAGCCTGTAGGGCAGGGGTCGTTAGCCGTTTTAGCAGTATCTGACCAAGAGCCATTAGGGGCAGCGGTAGTGTTCCAGCCGCTTATGACTGCTGCTGAGGTATAAGCATCGGCTAC
>WSSedL1CaDRAFT_10001702_pt1 | contig 12292 bp, 9 predicted proteins | sample WetSurSL1Cattail_FD_9464 | JGI IMG/M metagenome (IMG submission 9464)
CGGTCGGAGGCCTCATCCTCGCGGGCCTCGGGCTGGCGGCCGGCCTCTACCTCGGGGCACGGACGGCCTCGTAGCGGCTCAAGGCCTCCGCGCCCATTTTCTGCATCATGCGCCAGAGCGTGGTCCTGCTAATGCCTAAACGCTCGGCGGCCGCCTTTTGGTTGCCGTGCTCTTCGGCTAAGACGATCCTTAGTATGTTCAAGTTGATCGCCTCTAGATTCCCGCTCAAGTCTATCGGCAGGACATTGTCGGAGCCGGAGCCATAGAAGAGAGCTTGCTCCTTGCGCAAGAGCCCCCTTACGTCCTTGCTGCTTATGTAAGGCGAGTCGGTGACCCTGACCAGTTCGTGGATTATTCGCTTAAACTGATCATAGTTGTTCGGCCAGTCGAGGGCCTGGAGCAACCGCATGGCTTCGGGCTCGAACCCGATTACCTGTTTTACCAGCTCCATGTTCAGAATGCTGATATAGATGCTCGCCAGGTTCGGGATGTCCTCCTTATGGCTCCGCAGCGGGGGCATTGTGACTGTTCGACAAGCGTAGTGGTTGACGAGGTACTGCGCGCGCCGGCCTATACCCGCCTTCGAGTCAAGGGTATGTACGAAGTAGAGCCGATTCTGCCGGTGGCAGCTGGTATTGTCGATTTCAGCTATCAGCTCCTGGAACTGTGAGTCCGAGAGTTCCTCGACTCGCTTAATGTATATGGAGTTATCCCTGTCGCAAAGCGGCGAATTGTCGCTCTCCATCAGGAATTTCCATCCACGCTCGTGCAGGCGCGTACAATCGATCGTGATCAGCGGGTTGCCGCTCCATTTGCTTTGCGCGTAGATGAGGCGGAGCATCTGTTCCTTGCCGGTCCCCTCCTCTCCAAGGATTATCAGCGGCTGCTGCCCTTCGAGGCATTGCTCGATCGTACGGCCTATGGCCGAGGTTGATTGGGTGATGCCGTAGAAGCTGCCGAAGAACTCGTCAAATGCTTCTTCCTTGTCGCTGTATGAGAACCCGTTCTTGCTTAAGGTAAGGGGCATTTTCCTGGCGCTCGTCTCGAAGACCGCATAAATATCGTCACTCAAGGTCAGGCGGGATCCGGATATCGAGTATTGCGTGTCCTCGACCTCCACCGTGAGGACCTTCTGCCTGCCGGACAGAACTGAGTCTATAGCGCTCGCCATCTTCTCCGCCACAGGCGCCGGAGGCGGTTGGTCGTCGGGCGTGAAGGACGGCTTGCCCTCGCTCCCATACGCGTAGATTCGATGCCTAGCCCCGCTTAAGAGCGCCTTATAAAAGGCGATCTGGTCGATCAGGCCTTTGTATGTCCGCTTGGTCTGTATCGCCTGTTCGAAAGCGCTTTCGATGCTCTCGGTGCCGGATGTAATGAGAATTGCGGGTATGCCCTGCCGTTGCGCCAGAGAATTCGTGATCATGTCGCAGAGGACCAGATTGCAATTGCTGGCGACGATTTCCCTCAGGGCCGACTCAGCCTCGCTCTGATTATGGATCGTATAGATGGCCAGGTCGTAACGAAGCACGTCGCAGAGGAAATGAGCGCTTTGCGTGATGGCCGGGAAGCCTACGATAGCGAATTTGTTATTGTTTTCCGCGAGCTTGATCGAGCGCAGGATGTCATAGAGGGACAGGGGTATCTCGACGATGGGCAGGCTGGTTCTCTGCCGTATCATTTCCGCCGTGCCGCCGCGGGAGATGATGACGTCGAAATCGGATGCAGAGTATTTAGCCGCGATGTCGGCTCCTTCCTGAAGGTCTCCGACGTAGGCCACGAGGTCGATGTCGTCGCGCTTCCTGATAATCTGTTCCATCAAGCGCTTCATGCCTTCATACGGGACAATGCCAAGGACGCGGGTTTTTTCTGACATTTCACGATCCTCCCGGTGATGATCCATATGTTTCAAAATGGGAACTTTATTATATAAACATGGTAACTTATTGTATATATTGAAAAAGTTCCAATATGCAACATTTTTGTATGAAAATCTCTATTGGCGATGTTGTATTCTGAAATTTTCCCTTCTATCCTAGCAACGGTTCCTAAATATTTGTGTTGAGTATACTTTTCCTGGCCATATGGGAGTCCATAGTGTTGCTTGCTTTGATATCGGATGATTTCACAGGAGCTTTGGATGCAGGAATTCAATTCGCCAAATATGGTATGCGGGTTTCCGTCATCGTCGCCGATGAGGCGGATCTCGGTCTGAGGGGTTTGGACGGCGTCGAGGTGTTCGTCATCGACGCGGAGACTCGTCATTTCGACCCGAGTCGGGCCTACGTAAAGACGCTGCGGATTGCGAAGGAAGCGATCGACGCGGGCGCGCGCCACCTGTTCGTGAAGACCGATTCCGGCCTGCGCGGAAATATCGGCAGCATGCTAAAGGCGGCCCTCGACCTGAGCTCCGGGCATTTCCTCGCGTTTCTGCCGGCTTACCCCGATAGCAACCGCATCACCGAGGGTGGCATCCAGTATATCGATGGCGTCCCAATCGATCGGAGCTTCTTCGGTTCGGATCCTTTCAATCCAGTCGCTTCTCCTTACGTAAAAGACCTCTTCGTTGGTATCGACGCCCAGATCGTCGAGGTGCCGCTCGGGCTCGAGTATCGGACCTCCTTCGTCCGGCCCACGATCGCCGTTTTCGACGCGCGGACCAACGGAGACCTGCTGAGGATCGCCGAATACCTGCGAACCAACGGGCAGCTGGGCGTGGTCGCGGGATGCGCCGGTTTCGCCCAGGTGCTTCCTGAGGTCCTGTCCATACCGAAGCGGAAAGTCGATCCCCCTCGGCTGGATGCGTCCCTGCTCGTCGTGTGCGGAAGCCTGCACCCCGTCGCGAGAGCTCAGATAGAATGCGCCGAGCGATCCGGGTTCGTTCACGTGGTCCTAGAGCCCTACCAGCAGCTGGAATGTGGTTATCTCGATAGCGATCAGGGCAGTCGTTGGGTCGATTCCCTCGAGGCGCTATTTTCAGGCGAGGACGATATCGTGATCGATACCGGGATCTCTCGCCAGTGGAAGATGCAGGAGTACCTGGAGGGGGAGGGGATGGACAAGGAATGCGCTCGGGAACGAATAGCCGCCTTTTTAGGCTCCTTGACCAAGCGGTTGTTCGAGTGCGGCTACGCCAAGCGACGCGCTTTGGTGTTCATCGGCGGTGACACTTTCCTGAGCTCTTATCAGGCGCTTGGCTGCTCCGAGATCGAGTTAGTCTGCGAGCTGGACCTCGGTACGGTCCTCTCGTCCTGCAGGGTCGGCGGCGAAGCGTTACGAATCATTTCGAAATCGGGTGGCCTGGGGGACGAATCTCTCCTCGTCCGATTGGCGAAGCGTCGTGAGGCCTTGTCAGGGGCTAGGCCATGATGGGGCGCTACGCACTCAAGGCGCCAAGGTCCGTTTTCTGCGGCGTGAATTCGCTCGATGAGATCGTCCCATTCGTTAAGGGCAAGCATCGGAGAGCCGCCGTCTTCACGGACCGCGGCGTCCGCGAGTCGGGAATATTGGAGCTTCCTCTCGACCGCTTGCGGCTTGCCGATGCGGACGTGGAAATATTTGATGATCTCGTCCCGGAGCCCAGCTGCGACCAGGCCCAGGGCGTCATCGACCGCTTCAGGGGTTCGAGGGCCGACCTGATAATCGCGGTTGGCGGCGGTAGCGTGATGGACGTCGCGAAGCTCGCCTCGATATCCTGCGGCGACCATGGCGTCCGAGACCTGCTCCGCGACCCGGCTCTGGGGAAGAAGTCCGTGCCGACCATGATGATCCCGACGACCTCGGGTACTGGCGCCGAGGCGACGTGCAATAGTGTCGTGGCCGTGCCCGAAGAGGAGGTGAAAACAGGCATCGTGAACGACGAGATGATGGCAGACGCCGTCATCCTCGACGTCGAGATGATACGCCGGCTACCGAAACGCATCGCGGCCTTTTCGGGCGTCGACGCGCTATGCCACGCCATTGAGTGCTATACCTCGAAGCGGGCGAACCCCTTCAGTGACGTGCTCGCGATGGAGGCGCTGCGGCTTATATTGCCGAGCATCGTCCGTGCATGCGAGGACGGCGGGGCCATGGAGCAGAAGGAGGCGATGCTGCGAGGCTCGTTCTACGCAGGCGCGGCCATCGCCGCTTCGGGTACGACGGCCGTTCACGCTCTCTCGTATCCCTTGGGGGGGAAATACCATATTCCGCATGGGGCGGCTAATGCGATCATGTTGATGCCCGTCATGCGCTTCAACCTCCCCGCCTGTTTGGTCGAATTCGGCGAGGTGTACGATGCCTTGTGCCTCGGGAACGCCTCATCGGACGCGGCGAAGGCCGATGCGTTGCTCGACCTGATGGGATCCATCGTGTCACGCCTTGGGATTCCGGCTTCGGTAAAGGATTACGACGTGCCGCTCGGGGATCTCGACGGCCTTGTCGCGGCCGGATTGGGAGTCCGGCGGCTGTTGTCCAACAACAAGCGCGAGTTGTCCGCCGAGGATGTCCGCGGGCTTTATCGGGAAATACTCTAGGAGGCGGTATGGGAAGCATTCATGGGATCATCGCCCCGATCGTCACTCCGATGTTCGAGGACGAGTCGATCAATGAGGGCGAGCTCCGAAGACAGGTCGATCGCATGATCACTGCGGGAATCCACGGGATCTTCGCCTTCGGGACCAACGGGGAAGGCTATATCCTCTCGGCCGAGGAAAAGGAGTTCGTCCTGTCGGTCGCGATAGACCAGACGAAGGGTCGCGTCCCTGTCTACGCCGGTACTGGCTGCATCGGGACGATGGATACTATCGCCCTGTCCCGTAGGGCCGAGGCCCTCGGCGCCGATTATCTATCGATAATAACGCCGTCATTCGCTGCGGCCTCGCAGGATGAGCTTTTCGAGCATTACGCGGCTATCGCGGGAGCCGTGAATACCCCGATAGTCCTCTATAATATCCCGGCCAGGACCGGGAACGCCTTGGCCGCCTCGACTGTCCGTCGCCTTTCGGAGGTCGAGGGCATCGTCGGTATCAAGGATTCAAGTGGGAATTTCGACAACATGCTCCAATACATCGAGGCGGTCGGGGGGGAAGATTTCGCGGTGCTCTCGGGGAATGATTCTCTTATCCTGTGGAACCTGCTCGCTGGCGGGGCTGGGGGCATTGCCGGTTGCGCAAATGTCTTTCCGGAGAACATGGTCGCAATATACGAGTCCTTCGCATCGGGGGATATCGAGGCGGCCAAGCGGAGCCAAGAGAATATCCGCAGCTTCCGCGACTGCTTTCAGTACGGGAACCCAAACACCATCGTGAAGGTGGCCGTTGCTTTGCTGGGCCATCCGGTGGGCCCATGTAGGAAACCCTTCGGCCGGATTTCGCCGCAAGGCCTCGAGGCTGTTCGGAACGCGCTCGTCGAAAGCGCTACGGCGGGGATTCGCTGATGGCGACCGAATTAAGGAAACTCCCGTTGATCGCCATCACGATGGGCGATCCGTCGAGCATCGGACCCGAAATAACGCTCAAGGCCTTGAGCGACCCCTCCCTGGCTGGCAAGTGCAGGCCCCTGGTAATTGGGGACATCACTGTACTGCGGGAGGCACTCGGATTTGCAGGGATGCCCCGACTCGCCCTGCACGCCGTTCGAGACGCGGGTCAGGCGCGGTTTGAGGGCGGAACCGTGGATGTCCTGGACATGGGAATCGTTGGGGCGAGCGAGTTGGAATGGGGAAAGGTGTCCCCTCTCGCCGGCGACGCCGCCTTCCACTACGTGACCAAGGCAATCGAGCTTGCCATGGCACGCGAGGTGGATGCCATGGTCACTAATGCGCTCAATAAAGAGGCCATGAATCTCGCGGGGCATCGATACTCGGGCCATACCGAGATACTGGCTGAATACACCCATACCCAGAGGTATTCGATGATGTTGGCCTTGGGTGACTTACGCGTGGTGCACGTGTCCACCCATGTATCTCTTCGCGAGGCATGCAATCGGGTTAAGCGGGCGCGGGTCCTGGAGGCCATTACTCTTGCGGCTGACGCTTGCGCCGGCCTGGGGATCGCCTCGCCGAGGATCGGTGTCGCGGGCCTAAATCCGCACTGCGGGGAGAACGGGCTCTTTGGCAGGGAGGAGATGGAGGAGATCGCCCCAGCGATTGCGGATGCGAGGGCCTCCGGGATCGACGCCTTGGGTCCAGTACCTGCGGACACGATCTTCTCGAAGGCCTTGGGAGGCTGGTACGACATCGTGGTTGCTATGTACCACGATCAGGGACACATACCCATGAAGACGCTCGGCTTCTCATTCGATCGTGAAACCGGGCTCTGGGAGTCCGTCGAGGGCGTGAACGTCACGCTCGGCTTGCCGATCATTCGTTCCTCGGTGGACCACGGTACGGCCTTCGATCAGGCGGGGCTCGGAACGGCGAACCCGCTCAGTCTGCGGAACGCCATCGATTATGCATGCTGCTTCGCGCTTGGCCGAAGGGGCCCAACGCAAGCATGAGGGTAAGGCGAGAGAGAATCAATATGGAGGTTTCGATGAAGATGCTCAAGAGAGTTGTGATGCTGACGCTCGTCGCCGCGTCCGTCGGCGCGGTTCTGCTGACGGGATGCCAGGGCGGGCAAGGCGCTGCGGGGATCAAATCAGGCAAGGGCTATTCCATGTTCATGCGCTCGACCTATATCGATTGGATAAAGGAATTGAAATGGTACGACGAGGCAGAGAAGAGAACGGGCATCCATGTCGAGTACGTGCGCGGTCCTGAGGAATTCGCCGACTGCTATTCAGAGGTCGACCAACGCATTATCAGCAAGAACCTCCCCGATGCGGTCATGACCAAGCTGACCCAGACGAACGTCTACGGGCCGCAGGGCGTCTTCGCGAACTTGGCGCCCTACATTAAGAAGTACGCCCCGAACCTGCAGGCTTATATCGATGCCAATCCCGACTACCGCAAGCTGGTGACCAGCCCTGATGGTGCTATCTATGGCTTGTGCAAGGAAACGCCGATCTTCGCCGATTTTATCGGGTACCGTGCGGACCAGTTCGCCAAGGCGGGTGTCGATGCCTCGAAGATCAAGACCGTCGAGGACTTTACCGATGCGCTTCGGGCGCTGAAGAAACATTTTGGCAAGGATAACCGAAACTACTACCCGCTCTGTGGACGGGACAGCGTCCTGCGATTCGCCGCTTGGTTCGGCTGCGCGAGCAGTATTTCGGCGGAGAAGTCGGGCGGAGTGTACATCAACGGTCACTACAAGGACGGTTCCTTCGACATCATGAACGAGGATGCCTATGCCATGATGCAGACCATGAATCAGTGGTACGCGGAAGGCCTTATCAATCCCGAATGGGTGGCTGGCACGACTAGCGAGGCCGACTGGGAGTCAGCGATGCTCAACGGAAACGGATCGGTCTTCTATGACTACTACAACCGCGCGGAGTGGTTTATGGAGAACGGCGGTCCCAATTCTGACCCCGACTACAAGATGGCGGTCCTCGATTTTCTAGAGGACGGAAAGGGCAACCCGATGAAGGTAACCACCAGCTTGAAGTACAACGACGAGGTCGTGACGGCCGTGAACGCAAAGGTCAGCGAGGCGACCATCAAGGCCATCCTTAAGTTCATCGATTATTTCTACGGAAAGGACGGCATAATCCTCGCGAACTACGGCGTGGAAGGCCAGAGCTTTAAGCTTGCGGCTGACGGGAGCAAGGAGTTCATCGTCGACTACGCCAAGGAGGAAGCCGCGGCTGCGGGCGATAAGCGCTGGTCGTTCCTGAGCGACCGCCTCACTGTCTGCAAGCCTGTCGACAACGTCGCTTTCTTCAAGTGGAACGCCCCCCTAATATCGGAGGCCGCCGGTCGGCTCCTGGTGGACAAAAACCTGCTGAAATCATATACGCTCAAGTTCTCCGAGGCCGACTCGAAGGAGCTCTCCAACCTGGTCGCTTCCGTGTATGCAGCCGAGACCGCCGGTATGGTCACCTTCATCAATGGTTCGTCCAAGCTGACGCCCAAGAGCTGGGCCGCATTCCAGGACACGATGAACAAGAAGGGCCTTCGTCGGATCGAGGAGATCCAGCACGAGGCTTTCGTAACTACGTACACGAAATAGGCCTCTGCCGGCGCGGACATGCACGAGTCGGTCCGCGCCTTTGGCGCCTGTGGGGGGGGACGCGAATGCCTAGCAAAGACAACCGGCGCGACGGAGCGACTGTACGCGAAGAAAGCTTTCTTCGGCGAGCGATTCGGGATATCGGCAAGAACCGTATTCTCTATCTGCTAATGATCCCTGGCTTCGCCATGCTCGTACTGTTCAAGATCGGCCCAGTGTTCGCAATGGTCATTTCCCTGCAGGACTATAGTGCGGCCCAGGGTGTCCTCGGAAGCCGGTGGGTTGCGCTCGATAATTATATCCGTGTTTTCAAGGATCCCTATATTCTTACGATCGTGAAGAACACGCTCATCCTGGCCGTGTTGTCGATCGTCGTCGTGTTCCCCCTGCCGATTATCTTTTCCCTGTTCCTCAACGAGGTGCGGCGAAAATGGGTCCATAGCGCCGTACAGGCGCTAAGCTTCCTGCCGTATTTCATCTCAGCAGCGGTCATGGTCAGCATCACCTACACGCTATTGTCGCCGAGCTACGGTATTGTGAACGAGGTCATTGTCGCTTGCGGCGGCACGGCCATTAATTTCATGGCCAAGCCCAGCTGGTTCAGGCCTATCTACGTGATCCTCGAGATCTGGCAGACTTTCGGCTACTCCTCTATCATCTATCTCGCCTCGATGACCGCGATCGATCTCGAGATATACGAGGCCGCCGAAGTAGATGGCGCCAATCGATGGTCGAAGATGGTTCATGTGACCCTGCCCTCGATCCTGCCCTCGGTAATCGTGATGCTCATCATCAGCGTCGGTAATATCTTCACTGTCAACCTCGACAGGATCCTCCTGATGTACAATCCCAGCGTCTATCCCACGGCGGATGTGATTCAGACCTACGTTTACCGAATCGCCTTCCAGTCGACTGGTTTCCCTGATTATAGCTACGGGACGTCGGTCAACGTCCTGAAATCGCTCATCGCCTTCGCCCTCGTCGTCGGCGTCAATAAGCTGGCCGCGAAATTCGCGGAGACTCGCCTTTTCTAGGGAGTGCCGCCATGAAATATAGCAGGAGTGACAAGGCCTTCGATGCAATGAATAGCGCGGCGCTGCTCTTGATCGCGGCGCTCTGCGTTTATCCCTTTCTTTACGTCCTGTTCCTGGCAATGAGCGACGGGAAATACCTTTCGAGGGGGGAGGTTACGTTCCTCCCCAAAGGCGCTAGCCTCGAGGCATTCAGGTACATACTGGCCAATCCGAGGTTTAACGTGCTGTCGGGCCTGACGAACTCATTTCTGTATACAATTGTGGGGACTTTGGTTTCAATTTTCTGCACGTATATAACGGCCTTTGTGCTTTCGAGGACGAGGTTCCGGCATCGCAACTGGATAATGTCGTTCTTCATCATAACCTGGGTTTTCGAGGCCGGGATAATCCCCCAATATATCGTTTACAGCCGGTTCGGCTTCGTGGACAATCCCGCCGTGATGATCATACCAGGCGCCATCAACGTGCAGTTCCTCATTATCGCCAGGTCCTTTCTCGAGAGCGTACCCAAGGAGCTAGAGGAGGCCGCCTTCGTAGACGGTGCTAACGATTGGGTCATCCTCACAAGGATCTTCGTGCCCCTGTCGTCCACGATAATCGCGACCTTGGGGACCTTCTACGCAGTGTCGATTTGGAACCAGTACTTGATCCCCCAGATATACCTCAAGAGCAGTGGCCTACAGACCGTTCAACAAGTGCTGAAGAACGTGGTGATAACGGATTCAGCCTCCGGGACCACGTTCAGGAACCTCATCCAGAACGGGATTATCCTCAATCAGCAGAACCTCAAGTCGGCGGCAATATTCATCAGCATGCTGCCTATCGTCTGCGTCTACCCCTTCGTGATGAAGTACTTCAAGAAAGGGATCATGATCGGCGCCGTAAAGGGCTGATGCGAAAAAGGAGTCGTGCATGGATTCGAGATATATAGAAATGATGGCTCTCGCCAACGATGGAAGGCTATACCACAACTGCGCGCTCGATACGGTCGAATCGCTCATTCCGAATCCCTTTACGAGCTGCCATGCGGCCGATCTGCTCGAGCTGCCCAACGAGGATATCCTGTGCTGTTGGTTCGCGGGATCCGACGAGGGTAACGCTGACATCAGTATCGTCATGTCAAGGCTAAAACGCGGGGCTAGCGAATGGCTGCCTCCGGTAAAGATTTCGGATGACCCGGCCAGATCGGAACAGAACCCTTCGTTGTTCCTGGCTCCCGGAGAGGAACTGTGGGTCGTATACACCGCGCAGGCCGCGAGGACGCAAGATATGCGGCAAGGCTTTAATTTGCAGTATACGGCCGAAATACGCCGGAAGCGCTCGCGCGACGGAGGAAGTACTTGGGGCCCAACCGAGGTGATGTTCGCCCGTCCCGGATCATTTTGCCGCCAGAAGATTCAAGTCCTGTCGAGCGGGCGATGGATTTTTGGGAATTGGATATGCTTTCCCGACGAAACCCGGAATGGCAGCGACCTCCCTGTCATGCAGGTATCAGACGACCGGGGGTGCACATGGCGCGAGGTCGATATTCCATCCAGTAGGGGAAGGGTACACGCAAATGTGGTGGAACTCGGACCGGGCAGGCTGGTCGCCTTCCTGCGAAGTCGCTTCGCGGACAGAATCTATCTGGTGAATTCTCGCGATGACGGGAACAGTTGGTCGGCTCCCGTCCGGACCGAGCTGAGGAATAATAACGCGGGGATCTCCGCCATTCGGCTCAAGAGTGGCGGGATCGCCATCGCCTACAACGACGTCAGCTTTAATGACGACATGGCGAGGACGGTTTGGCCCAATCAACGTTGCCCCGTTACTGTCGCGCTCTCCGAGGACGAGGGGGCGACCTGGCCTTGGCGGCGCGTTGTGGAGCATGGCGAGGGATTTACGGGGCCATGGAATGACGTCAATAACCGCCGCTATGAGTATCCCGTGATCATGCAGGGCGCCGATGATCGCTTGCATATCGCCTATAGCTGGGGAAATCGCAAGAATATCAAGTACATGAGGGTCGACGAGGGCTGGATCCGAGGCCGCGCGACGTGCTACGGCGCGGAGAACGACGGGTCGATGCCCTGCCGTCGATGAGTCGAGCCGGATTGGAACGCGGGGAATCCCGAATAGACGCGATCGGCCTCTACCTCGGGGCCCGGACGGCCTCGTAGCGGCCCAAGGCCTCCGCGCCCATCCCGAAGGAGGGCAGCCTCGGCACGAGGCGCTCGTCCACGATCTTCGAGATGCGCTCGGCTATCGCGGAGAAGACGAAGTACCCGGCGTCGGCCCAGGAGTAGGGCACGCAGATCTTGTAGTCGTGGCCGTCGCGGTAGATGAGCTCGTAGGCGAAGTCCGGGGGGTAGAGCTCGAGCTCAGGCGTCTTGCCCGCGAGGCAGCGGTCCCGGGCCTTGGCGGCGATCTTCTGCTCGAGGAGGCGGTACCTCTCCCGGTCGCTCATGTAGAGCAGGTCCCCGCGCGCGATCATCCCGTCGAAGTCCCGCCTGAACTTGTCGCCGCCCAGCTCCATGAAGGAGAGGAAGCGCGCGCGGGAGATGTAGCTGTAGTCGCTGTCCTCGTTGTAGGTGGGCATCGCGATCGTGATGAGCTCCTGCAGGTAGAGCATGAGCTTGTGAGCGTTGCGCAGGTAGCGATAGTCGGGGTCCAGGCCGGTACGCGCGCGCCTCGAAGAGGAGGCCCGCTCGTCCAGGTCGGGATCGGGCGTGTCGAAGCCGATCTCCTCGAGGCCATGGCCGAGGTTGCGCATGGCGGCGACGTAGTCGTAGACGCGGTTGACGAAGTACTTCATGGAGAAGTGCCAATCGGGGGGCGAGAGGAAGTGCCTGCGCGGGAAGAGGCGCTTGCAATAGGCGTCGAAGGGCTTCGAGCCGATCACCGAGGCCGAGGCGACCTCCTGGCCGCCCTCCGCCACGAGCCGGAGCCTCTCGCCGACGCGCAGCTTCGCGTAGCTCTGCTTTCCCGACTCGAGGCCGAGGTAGTTCTCGAAGAGCCTCGAGTCGGGCTCGGAGCGGACGCGGGAGAAGAGGCGTTCGCGCATCTCGCCCTGGTCCTGGATCACGCTGATGCTGCCCTCGTTGCTCTTGTAGAAGCGCCGGTTGGCCTCGCGGATCCCCTCGTCCTCGTGGCCGAGGCGGGCCGCCACCTCGCCCTCGCGGAGGAGCG
>WSSedL1CaDRAFT_10001703_pt1 | contig 12290 bp, 8 predicted proteins | sample WetSurSL1Cattail_FD_9464 | JGI IMG/M metagenome (IMG submission 9464)
ATGCGTTATAAGTACACCAGCCGTAATCAGGATGTCCCTGCATATTTCTTTCGAATGCGCCAAATGCCCATGTAGTATCGGAGTTATATAATACCGGCTTAGCATATAACCCGGTTGTATCAACTACAGTATTCCAAATTGCACTATCAGTACCTTGTTTAAATTCGTATAATAGAACTCCTTCTGCATCATTGGTAATAATTGTGGAGCTATAGGTATTGGTATTAAATGCAATATCCCAGTTGTTACGGGGGGCTGTGGCTATTTGCCCTTTGCTGAGGCTGTAATATATTTCGTTGGCATAATTGCTACCCATCGAGAGAGATTCACTTTTAACGATGGTATCATTTTTATTGTCTTTCTTGCATGAAAAAAGTAACACAGTGCACAGCACCATGCTTGTTAAAAGGAATTTCATAATTTTCAAAAATTAAAAGTTTATAAATTATCGTTTATGAGAGTACAAAATTGAACCATTTTTTGATAAAAAAAACACATCAGCTAATATTTCTGATATGTTTAATGTTAATTGGAACGTTTTTATACCTTGGTTTGTTTAATTAAGATGTTTTTTTCTTCGATAACATCACTTCATTACCTTATCACTTCATTACCTCATCACTTCATCATTCTGTTGTTTGTTATGTAAATTTCAATTAGGTTTGAAAACTATTTAGAATGGACGATGCAAGATAAATTAGATCATAAAGATGCTTACGCCGTGCTGAAAATCAGAGATTTCAGGTGGTTCATTTTTGCACGATTTTTCTTCACCCTGGGAATTCAAATGCAGTCAGTAATTGTTGGTTGGCAAATATACAGCCTTACACATGATGCTTTATCGCTTGGACTCATTGGTTTGTCGGAAGCCATACCTTATTTATGTATTGCATTATTTGCAGGACACGTTGCTGACGTAATGAATCGAAAAAAAATCATTATGTTATCCACATCTGTTTATTTTGTATGCACCATTGCTCTTTTTGTAATTGCGGCAAGATTTCAAAACGCATTGATAATGTTTGGGCCTTTTCCTATCTACCTTGTAATATTCATCACTGGCTTGGCCAGGGGTTTTTTATCTCCGGCCATCAGTGCTTTGGCTGCACAATTGGTTCCCAGGGAGTTATATGGAAATGCTTCGACATGGAACAGTATGGCATGGCAAACTGCTGCTGTTGCAGGACCTGCAATTGGTGGGTTAATCTATGGCTTTTTTGGAATTGAAATATCCTATCAGGTGGTGATGTGTTTAACCGCCGTTGGTCTGTTATGCTTTATCATTATCCAAAACCAACCAATGCCTGAAAGAACCAAAGAAGAGAATATTTTTCAGAGTCTTAAAACGGGTTTAAAATTTGTGTATCATAATCAAATTCTACTTAGTGCTCTGAGCCTTGATATGTTTGCTGTATTTTTTGGAGGTGCGGTTTCTGTGTTACCTATTTTTGCAGATCAAATATTACATACCGGAGCCAAAGGCCTTGGTTTTTTAAGGGCTGCCCCTGCATTTGGCGCAATTATAATGTCAATGCTTCAGGTATACTGGCCTCCATTTAAGCACGCAGGACGAAACCTGTTATATTGTGTTTTTGGCTTCGGCCTGATGATGATAATGTTTGCCATTTCCAAAAACTTCTGGCTAACTATGTTTTGTTTAATATTAAGCGGAATGTTCGATAATGTAAGCGTTATCATTCGGGCTACCATTGTTCAGTTGTATACTCCCAACGAAATGCGTGGACGCGTCTCTGCTATCAATGGCATATTTATAGGTTCTTCCAACGAATTGGGCTCATTTGAGTCTGGAGTGGCAGCAAAATTAATGGGATTGATTCCTTCTGTTATTTTTGGTGGAGGTATGACATTGGCAGTTGTTGGAGCTGTTAGAAACCTGGCGCCAAAGTTAAGGAAATTGAGTATTTGATTGGCTTTTCTGATGTCATTGATAATTCAGAAATTATGACTAACTTAATTGCAGAAAATTAAGAAGGTTCCAATCAAATCTTAAACTATGAAAAAAGCTTTACTAGTATTTTCTTTAGCGGTAATATTTTGTTTTGTAACAGTTTCGGTTTTTGCACAAAACGAAAAGTTTAAGGCGCTATTTGTTTACAACTTCACCAATTATATTGAATGGTCTGGCGGATCTGGAAAATCATTTGTTATTGCAGTTTTTGGTGATTCTCCTATTCTTGGCGAACTACAAGCAATTTCAAAAATTAAAAAAGTAGGAGCCCTTCCTATTGATGTTGTTAAAGTCAATTCGGCAGTTGAGATTACGAATGCTCAAATTGTTTTTATCCCTGCCGGAAAGAAGAAAGTTTTGCCGGAAGTCGCAAAAGCCATTAGTGGCAGACCTATACTAATTATCAGCGATAATGCCCAGGGTGAATTTGGAATTAATTTCATTGAAGTGGATCAAAAACAATCTTTCCAGATTTCGAAATTAAATATCGAATTACGCAAATTGAAGGTGAACTCTTCATTGCTGGCATTGGGTATTCCGGTTAATTAAATTGATGTCGAACGAAAAATCATTAACTATGAAGCCATACTTTACTCTTGCACTACTGTTATTATTGACCTTTTTTATTATGAGTCCGGCGTTCGGTCAGCAACCGGAACATAAGAAACCTCCTACCAAAGAACAAGTTCTTGAAATGACATATGAACAACTGTTAAACATGCCTTTTGAAGATTTGATCAATTTGGCAAACATTGTTGGTGTTAGTGCAGAAGAGCTCCTTCAAATGATTTTAAATAAAGAGGTGTCTTCGGCCTCAAAATCTAAAGAAACGGTGTTCCAATCACCCTTATCCACTACTGTTATATCCAAGGAAGAACTCAAGGCTTCAGGTGCCCTTAATATTGCTGAAGCATTAAGGATGGTACCAGGCATGGTTATACGTGAAAAAACCCCTGGTAATTTCGATGTCCATATAAGGGGCAATGATAATATCCCTCCCAAAAACATGTATGTGTACTCCGAAGATGCTATGTCGTTAATTATGATTGATGGCCGACCGGTTTATAATTACGCATTTGGTGGCACGTTTTGGGAAACGCTTCCCATAGACCTCAATGATGTGGAAAGGATTGAAGTTATCCGTGGGCCTTCAAGCGCACTCTACGGACCAAATGCTGTAGCTGGCGTAGTTAACATCATTACAAAACAGCCTGAAAAGAACAAAATAACCGGCGATGCAAATATTCAAATGGGTAATCAACAGGCTCGTATACTCAATGGAAGTATTGCAGGTGGCGTTGGCACTAAATTAAAATTCAGGGTTTGCGGAAACTATCAATTACTGGATAGATTTGAGAAAGACTTTTATGTTTTCGATATAAACCAGAGGCTAAGTTTCGATCAACTTGATACCCTTCATAGCTACTGGGATCCAACACCAGCCCGCCGCACAATGCCGGCCGAATTCAACGTAAAGGATGCCATTCCCGATCCAGGCAGAGGCACAGATAAATATGGAGTGAATGCCTTCTTATTCTTCGACTTAACAAAAAAAATCCATATTGATTTTTCAACTGGTATACAACAATCAGCAATATTATCAACAACACTTGGTAACCATTCGATACCATTGATCGGGCGTACTTCCCATACCAAATATGTAAACCTACATTCAAAAATATATGGTTTCGATTTCCAAACCAATTACATGTATGGCGATCAGGAAATTGAGCAGGGAAACCCCGCATGGCATATTGACCCAAAAATTTCCAACACCCAATTGGAATATGAATACCGGGTTGGGACATTTGTACTGAGGCCGGGGATTGCGTACCAAAATACCATTTATTCTGATAAGCGCTATGTTGACATTACCCAAAATGAAGGTTTCTTAAATGGCGATAAGAAATTAAATGACATATCAGGTTTTATCCGAAGTGAATATACAGCCTTTGATAAACTCAGGCTTATTGCGGCTCTCAGGGCTGATAAATATAATGTGCCCGATAAAGCATATTTTACCTATCAGTTTATTTCCACATTTAACCTGAATGAAAACAACCTGATTCGTGGTGTTGTTTCCCGTGCAAACCGCGGACCTTTTATTGTAGACTCGTATGCTGATTTTAACTGGGTATTGGTTCCTGGAAATACCTATGCTACCGGACCTAAAAATTATTATTCGTTACACTGGGAAGGAACTAAGGACCTTAAACTTCCTGTAATGAATATGATTGAATTGGGTTTCCGCACCAAGCCCATCAAAAATCTTATGGTTGATATTGAGGGATTTCGCACTGTTACGAAGGATTTTAGTTATTTTTTACCCGACTCCATGTATTTGAATGCTGACCTAGCCCCTATGATGAGCGGTCAGAGTCCGGCTGTTACAGGTATTCAAGGCAGTGTAAGGTATTATAACTTCGACTTGAAAACGATACAAACGGGCATTACCTGCAATATCAGTGTAGCCATCAATAGCAAATTAAACTTCAGGGTATTTGGTACCTTGCAGCAAACCAAGCTATATAATTTTTATCCAAAAACCATTTGGAATAATTTCACGAGCATGAGCGCTCAGGCACAGCAGGGATTGATGGGAGACGTGGGGAAAATAATGGGTGGCGACAATTCTCCTTTTGCAAATCCATATAAAGTTTATACAGGGAGCAATACTGTTAACCCAGATAGCCTTGTAGATACGGAACATAAAAACACACCAACTTTTTTTGGCGGAGCCACCATAGATTTTTCGCCAATAAAGAGATTGGGTATATTTACAACACTATATTATTATACGGCACAAACTATCTTATTGAGTAAAGTTGATGTAACGGATGCTTATGGGGCCTCGGATATGTATAAAGTACAGCCAAAACTGATCATGAGCCTTAAAATCAATTTTAAGGTATGGAAAGAAAACAGCATTTTCTTTAACGCCCGAAATCTTTTGAACAGCAATAAGAAGGAGTTTGCTTATACTGATAAAATAGGGGGGGTATACATGGTAGGTATCAGCCTTAAATTTTAAAGCGTACAATGTGCTAACATTATAGGGTATTGAAGTTAAAGAATTTATTCTACTTTGGTACCCTTTCTTTTTTAATCTTATTAGAATCCTCTTTGTCTTTTAGCCTCGAAAATTAATATGGCTGCGGAAGTAGCAACATTAAGCGAATCCACCTTACCATTCATTGGAATTTTTACCATTTCATCTGCGTTTTTGAGCCATGTGTTGCTAAGTCCATTGGCCTCAGAGCCCATTACAATGGCGCAAGGGACATTAAAATCTGTTTCATGATAAAAACAAGTTGCTGTTAATGCCGCGGCATAGGTTTTAATCCCTTTGGACTTCAGAAAGGAAAGAGCCTCGGTTGTACCACAGGTAATTATTTGCTGGGTAAACACACACCCTAAGCTTGACCGGATAACATTCGGATTGTATATATCAGTTTGTGGGTCACATATAATAATGGTATCCAGCGCTGCTGCATCGGAAGTTCGTAACATAGCTCCCAAATTTCCTGGTTTTTCAACGGATTCGAGCACCAATACAAGTGGTTTGCTTGACAATATAAGATCATCTGCCTTTTTATATTTGGGAGTAACCAAGGCAATAAGTCCATCCGAGTTATCCCTGTATGCCATTTTTTCAAACACAGCTTTGGTTACTTCTGCAATTCTAACTTCAGGTGACAACTGTTGCATCAAATCAGCTGATCTCTGATGAATTGTTACCTCACGTGAAAAATATAGTTCCTTTATTTCGAAATTTGCCTTGTATGCCATCGATATTTCGCGAAACCCTTCTACTACCATCAGGTTTTGCTTTTGTCGCTCGCTGGCTTTTAATAAATGGATAATGTTTTTAATTCGCGGGTTTTGCAGGCTTGTAATTTTTTCAATCATTGATACAATTATAGATGGAGTAAATATAAAGATTTTTGTTTGCGTGATGAAGAAAATAAGTGATGAAGTGATGAGGTAATTTAGCGATGAGGTAATGAAGTGATTAAGATAATTACTAACTATCTTAATACATTTAATTTATCAAATCCTCAATTTTGTTTTTTCAACAAGTTCATTGAAAATTCAATAATAATTAGTAATTTAAATGAAAGAATTAAAGAAGTTAAAAATCAAACCTATCTCTATGAAAAAAGTTCAATTGTTGATTTGTGTTGTAGGGCTGTTTTGCTTTATAACAGTTTTTGGGCAAAACGAAAAGTTTAAAGCCTTGTTTATTTACAATTTTACCAATTACATTGAATGGCCGGGAGGGTCAAATAAAACATTTGTAATTGCAGTAATTGGAGATTCTCCAATTCTTGGTGAGTTGCAGGCAATATCTAAAATTAAAAAAGTAGGAAGTTTGCCTATAGAAGTACTCAAAGTAAATTCACCGGTAGAAGCTACGAATGCTCAAATTGTTTTTGTTCCGGGAGCAAAAAAGAAATCTTTACCGGAAATCTCCAAAGCACTCAGTGGCAAGCCAGTGCTTATCATAAGTGACAATGCTCAGGGTGAGTTCGGAATTAATTTCATAGAAATTGATCAGAAACAATCTTTTCAAATTTCGAAATTAAATATCGAATTACGCAAAATGAAAGTGAACTCTGCGTTGCTGGCATTAGGTATTCCGGTTAATTAATTTATGTCGAACAAAAAAATCAGTAATTATGAAATCATATAAGAAAATTTCTTTTAAAGCAATTTTGTTATTTCTGGCCTTTCTTATCATAAGTCCGACCTTTGGTCAACAACAACCTGATAAGAACAAGAAACAACCAACGAAAGACCAAATCCTAGATATGACATATGAACAGTTATTAAATATGCCATTTGAGGATCTTATCAACTTAGCTAACATTGTAGGTGTAAGTGCTGAAGAACTTCTCCAGATGATTCTGAATAAAGAAGTAACCACAGCATCTAAGTTTAAGGAAACTATTTTTGACTCCCCGCTTTCAACTTCAGCTATTTCAGCGGAGGAAATAAGGATGTCAGGAGCAAACACTATTGAAGAGGCTTTACGATTGATCCCGGGCATGATTGTAAGGGAGAAAACCAATGGAAATTACGATGTACAAATTCGTGGTTTTGACAATGTGCCTCCTGAGGGTTTTGAGTATTTTTCTGAAAATACAATCTCCCTGGTCATGATTGACGGAATTCCCGTATACAATAATGTAAATGGCGGAACTTTTTGGGAAACATTGCCAATATCCATTAATCAGGTTGAACGTATAGATGTGGTAAGAGGTCCGGCTAGTGCATTGTATGGACCCAATGCTGCTTCTGGTGTTATAAATATCATTACCAAACAGAGTGGCAATAAAAAAATTAATGTAAGTTTTGATGATCGCATAGGCAACTTTAATACCTATCTGGGTGATTTATATGTTTCTTCTAAGCTTTCAGATAAGTTTAAAATTACTTTTGGCGGTAAATATGATTATCGTGATAGGTATGATGATAAATACTATAGTTTTTTAGAAGGCAACTATATACCATTAGAGGATAGTTTGCGTCAAATCTCAGGGTTGAAATATAATGGTGTATATAATCAATCCCTTAATAAAAATGAGGCAAGAAAAGTACTTGGTGCTAATATTAACTTACTGTATGATTTGAATAAGGATATAAAATTCAGGCTTTCAGGAGGTATTCAGGATTCGAAAATTCAAACTGCATTTTTTGAAAATCTGGCTACACCTTTTTCTGTGAGATTATCCAATATTGGGTTTTTGAGTTTTCAGGGCAATGTTAAAAATTTAGCCGCTACTGTATCCTATCAGGGTGGACATCAAAATTTGTCAGAAGGAGCATTATCGCCAGTACTTGAATATAAAATGAGTAACATTAATGCCAATTTGGAATACAATTTTATATTTAAAAATCTTTCGGTCAGACCAGGGGTTAATTATCAAAGTGCCTCCTATAACGATTCCAAGTATGAACAAGAACAGAGGTTGGCCCAAAATAATAATAGTGTCAGTGGCCTTTTTCATGGTGCAAAAACAACTGGATTAATAGCCGGTAGTTTGCGAGCCGATTACAAGGCATTCGATAAGCTTAGGCTTATTGCCGCCGCCCGTATTGACAATTATGATTATATTAAAAAGAATAGTCTATCCTACCAGTTAATTGCTTCGTACAAGTTAAACGATAACAATCTCATAAGGGCTTCCTATGCCCAGGCAAATCGTGGAGCATTTGTAGGCGATATGCATGCCAATTTTACAAATCCCATTATGGATAACTCCGTTGCTGGTTTAATTCCTCATGCTAGTATTGCTGCATATGGAGCATATATCGGGCCATTGGCAGCTTTGTTACCAAAAGGTGATACAATCGTTACCGCAAGCTATAACCAATATTATAGAGGAAGTAATGTTAGTAACTATGATCTTAAACTATTAACTATAAATACTATAGAATTAGGATGGAGAAGTAAACTTGGCAGTAAATTCCAGGTTGATATTGAAGGTTTTATGTCCAAAGCTAAAGATTTCGATGCTTTAGTGGGTACTGTTGTTAAAGCCGATACAACTTTCTATACAATTGCGGAATTGACTCATGGAGTTGGTCCAGCAAACAAAACTCCATTCCCGAAACATCTTCAATTTGAAGATACTTTATTTTATCACAATTTGCCCTTAGAAGCTACACAATATGGCGTATCGGCTACAGTTAATATTTCAGTAAGTAAAAAATTGCAGTTTAAACTTTTTGGTACCTGGCAACAAACCAAATTGAAAAACCAAATTAATCTGGATCAGGATACCGTTGATATTATTCACAAAAATACTCCTGCATTCTATGGAGGAATTACAGCGATTTTTGCTCCGACTCCAAAATGGAACTTTTATTTAGGATCTTATTTCTATTCCAATCAGGTTTATACCAGGTACTGGAGATCGTCTGCAACATTACCTGCAACGACAGCCAAGGAATATGCAACAGATCATCTTAATGGTAAAATTATTTTAGATGCTAAAATATCTTATAAATTCTGGAAAGATAATCGTGTCTATATTCAAGGTAAAAACCTTTTGTTTGACAATCATCGTGAATTTGGTTTTACTGATCCAATTAAATCGCTTATATTACTTGGAGTGAATTTTAATTTTTAATAGTTATATTATTAGTAAAGACTAGTTCTAATTATAAAAATAAAAGACCCGCTTGATTTGCGGGTTTTTTATTTTTATACTGCGAAGGACTTACCTTCCGGGTTAAATATGAATCTCGAATCTCTGGTGTAACTGGGATAGATCGAACTCAGAACATTAAATATTTATTTATAACAACAAAGAGGTCATGTGCAATGACCCCTTTGTTGTTATAAATAAATATTTAATGCGAATTAAGGGTTGAAAAAACATTATTTAAAACTAATATAAATTATTGATTATCAGAAAAATAACAATCAAATTATTTGTTTAATACCTTGGAAATCATTATCTTAAGGCAGATAACCACATCATGTCCCTAAGTATGATCCCCAAGGCTAAAGAACTTAAGCTAATAGCTATATACTTGTATATTTGTAGTTTATATGATAATAATTTAAAATATTCTTGTATGAGGTTCAGTAATAATAACGAACCTGAATTTACCGATCAAGAAATATTGACCATTTACCTTTTTGCTATGCATGTAGAACAACGTTTTAAAATTAATCAAATTCATGAATTCGCTGATGGGTACCTACGTTCATGGTTCCCACGCCTGCCTTCTTACCCTGCTTTTAATACCAGGTTGAACTTCTTAAGCGAAGCCCTTAAATCTTTGGCAGTTCAACTGATTGAAGATTTTCAACCCCTTGATTGTGACAAAGAAATAAGTCTGTTGGACTCCCTTCCAATTATCACTTGTTCAGGCAAACGTATTGGCAAAGTAGCCAAAGAGATCACTGATAAAGGCTTCTGTTCTACAAAAAGCATGTATTATTATGGTCTTAAGTTACATGCATTAGGGTACAGAAGGATTGCCCAATTGCCTTTCCCTGAACAATTCTTGCTTACCCCTGCTTCTGAGAACGACCTTAACCTGTTCAGACAAGCTTGGGGTGGAATTGAAAACAGGACATTCTATGGTGATAAAATTTATCATGATGTACATTACTTTGAAAACGCTTTTAAAAATCAGAATTCGATAATGCTTACCCCTGTTAAAGGTATTAAGGGACAAGCAGAATCTATCAAAATGTGGGATAAAGCCGCTAATGACCTATTTTCCACTGCTGTTTCAAAAGTAAGACAACCCATTGAATCTTTGTTCAATTGGCTTATTGAAAAAACAGATATTCAAAGAGCATCTAAAGTGAGATCTACTAAAGGCCTTATGGTTCATGTCTTTGGCAGGATCGCAGCTGCCTATATTTTTTTAATTTTCAACTCTTAATTCGCATGAAATACTAACGTCTATTCTTTTCATTGTAGCTTTTCATCCTTTTGGCTTGTTTCTTCTGGTATTTTTTTTTGCCTTTATAAACTACTTCTTTATATTTTTTATTTCGAGGTACTTCTGATTTTTTGGGAATCATCAGTGCACGACGTTCTGCAACATCTCGATCGGCACTGCATGCACAGATAAAGGCAAAAATAATTAAACAATTAACAATCAAAATTTTTCTCATAACTACATTACTCTTTTAGTTTGTATTACGAACAAATGAAAAATTTGATTCATTGTTAGACATATAATTGATAACTAACCCAAATTCATTGACAAACGAACATATTTGTTAGTTAAACATGGTGTAATATCTAAATAAATCAATATTCAGGATTAACTTGATGGTGAAAACAGTATTGATAATGTCTTCCAAACCACAGCCAGTATACCTTAAATAAATAGTAAGTGTAAGTTTTAGGTTATTGGTAGCAATAACAGATAAATTTTTAACGTAAGAAAAAGTATAAGGTTACAATTTTATTACAAATCCACCAAACCCTTTCATTTTTATGTCAATTTTTTGGGAAATATTGATGCTTTTTATTTCAAAAGATGAGTTTTTCTCATCATCAGTGAAAAGCAACCCTTTTTGTTGATTAGTAAATGGCAAATGAAAGGTAACAGATTTATCTGTATTTTCGCCATTAATTCCGGCTACATACCAGTTGTTTCCTGATTTTCGAGCTATAATGACAAATTTTCCGGGGTATCCGTCAATAAATTTTATATCTTCCCATTTTGTGGGCAGTTCCTGTAAAAATTTCTTAACACCATCAGGTACTTTCCCCATTCCGGAAGGTATTTCGGCATAATGCTGAATACCTGCAATGAATAGGACGGAAAGAGCCAGTTCAAACCCAACTGAAGATCTGCGTTGAATATTATGGAAACCTGAGAAATTCATTGGTGTAAAATCCATAGGATCAAATAGGTTACGAGTAAATGGCAACATACAACAATGACTTGGTGCAACGTCGGCATTATGCTGTTCAAAAGTTACAAACTCCATACCTTTGATGGCTTCCATATTTACTAAGTTTGGGTATGTACGTTGCCACCCTCTGGGCAGTGTACAACCATGAAAATTAACAAGGATACCATATTTGGCGGCATCTTCCAGTATATCCTGATAATATGCAATCATCGATTGTCCGTCGCCTCCGAAGAAATCGATTTTAACTCCTTTGATACCGATATCTTTCAGTATTTGGAACTCATGATTACGCAGTTCACTGGTTATTAGTTTATTGTTAGGCGTATATTGAACGGTATTCCAATTACCGGCAGAATTATACCATAATATAAGATCTACATTTTTACTTTTGGCATAGGTTGCCAATTCTTTTATTTTGTCATAACCGATTTTTCTATCCCAGTCGGCATCGATTAAACAATACTGCCATTTCATATCAGCAGCAAAGTCAATGAATCTTTTTTGAACATTGTAGACCGTAGAATCGTCCTTAAGAACAACCCAACTCCAGGAGGCCTTTCCCGGTTTAAGGTAGGATGAAGCATCATATTTGGCGGGAACGCTGAGATCGGTACCTAAAGTGGATTCGGCAAGCGTACCAAGGTTATCAGCAATGGCAATGATACGCCATGGGGAATACCAAGGTAATGTTGATTCAGGATATACTGCTTTGCCCGGAATGCCTTCAGTCAATTGCGGAAAATTTATGCTGTATTCTCCGTCAGGTGATTGCTGACTGAGACGTGAACCACAATAATTTCTGCCAACGGCTGTTTCTGATATAACAAACCAGCAGTTTTGATCGCTAAACAATGCAGGGAATACCCAACCTGCTTGAAAAGGAGCCGCTTTACCAACAGCTATGCCCATTTCATAGTTTTCTTC
>WSSedL1CaDRAFT_10001704_pt1 | contig 12287 bp, 4 predicted proteins | sample WetSurSL1Cattail_FD_9464 | JGI IMG/M metagenome (IMG submission 9464)
ATATGATAAAAGACAAAGACGGAGTTTGGGAAACATCGATTGATGGGGATAAAACAGGGCTCCTTTATGGCTATAAAGTCTTTAACGACTCTGCAAATTACTATAATCCAAACTTATGCATCGACCCCTATTCAAAAGCTGTAGCTTCGTATAATACATATTATTCGCCAAGAAAAAGCGTTGTAGTTAATGAAAGTAACTTCGACTGGGAGGGAGATAAATGGATTCAGAGAAAGTGGAGCGACCTTATTATTTATGAAATGCATATAAAAGATCAGACTGCGCACCCAAGTTCTGGAGCTAAACAACCTGGAACTTATATGGGCTTAACCGAAAAAGGAATTAAAGGCGGCATAGATTATATAAAGTCTCTTGGCGTAAATACAGTTGAATTACTCCCGGCTCAGGAATTTGCCAATATCGAAATTCCATATAAAGATTCTGTGCGCGGCAGATATAACAATTGGAACCCTTATGAACGCAATCACTGGGGTTACATGACGGCCGCATTCTTTGCGCCGGAAGCATACTACTGCCATAGCGATAAGGAAATTCAATGGAATAAATGGGAAGGCGAAAGCGCGGAACAGATTAACGCATTTAAAAATTTGGTTAAAAACTTCCACAAAGAAGGCATTGCCGTTATGATGGACGTTGTGTATAACCACATAAGCGAATATGAAATTGGAAATCTTAAAGAAATAGATAAAGAATATTATTTCCGTTTGAACGATAAAGGAAATTTCATCTCTGAAAGCGGATGCGGAAACGATTTTAAAACCGAGCGGCCTATGGCGCGCCGTATGATATTGGAAAGTATTCTGTATTGGATGCAGGAATATCATGTAGACGGCTTCCGGTTCGATCTTGGAAAACTAATCGACTGGGAAACTTTAGAAACCATTTTGCATGAAGCGCAGAAAATTAATCCCAAAGTTGTATTTGTAGCCGAACCATGGGGCGGCGGATATGACCCTAAAGGTTTTTCATTACGGGGCTGGGGCAGCTGGAACGACCAAATAAGAAATGGGATTAAAGGAGAAAATCCTTATAATGGTCTGGGATGGATTTTTGGCCATTGGCAGGGAGATAATAATTTTGAAAGAATTAGAAGCTATGTAAATGGGACTTTAATAACAGATCAAAACGGACTTTTTCAGCGCAAAGAACATTCTGTTAATTATCTTGAATCGCACGACGATCTTTCTTTTGGAGATTTTGTAAGAATAGCGACAAAAGAAGTCGACCCAAATAGAATAATAAAAAATGTCGATTCTAACGCCGTTTTGTCCCCTCTTCAATTAAAACTGAATAAACTCGGCGCCGCTTTTCTGCTTACTTCGCAGGGAATCACAATGATACATGCCGGACAGGAATTTGCGCGCAGCCAGGTAGTTTCTTTCAACTCGCCAGTTAACGATACTACAAAAGGCAGAATAGACCATAACGCATATAATAAAGACAACGAAACAAATTATATAAATTATAACCATGCCGATTTAAACAAAGAGCTTGTGGATTATTACAGAGGGTTAATCGCTATAAGAAATAAATTCAGCGCATTTAGAAACGCCGAATATGAAGATATAAAATTTTTCCAATTGGAAAACAACCCGTTTGGATTAGGATATACTGTTGATTATTCAGGCGATAAATTTGTAGTACTTTTTAACGCAGGTCAGGAAAGAGAATCTGAATTTAATCTGCCTGAAGGCGAATGGGAAGTTCTTGCTAATTTCAAAAGCGCGGGGACAAACGCAATTGGAGTAATAACAGACAAAGCCGTTATTCCGGCTACAAGCTGTCTTATATTAAAGAGGAAGTAAAAAACATTTTAGGCGACACATTTTGAATTCGTAGCAGCGGACTTTTAGTCTGCTGCTTTTTGAATCGGCAGTCACGGTTCGAGCTGTGACCAAACTAATATAACAATACTTGTGAAAATTTATAAATAAGAAATTGCCATCCATTTATATTAGCGTTTTTTTCAGCGTCAGGGTTCGACCCTGACGCCCAGAGAAGTTCGTGGCGGCGGACTTTCGCTTCAACATGCTCAGCATACAAGTCCGCTATTTTTTGACTCTGGCTTATTTAATTTTCAGAGCTTTTTTCAGCGATTTTTCCACGGCCATTTTAAAACTAATAAGATTAACCGGTTTATTAAAAACGTATTCCACGCCAAGTTGGTAATAATCGTCTGAAATGCTTCTATCAATATCTGCGCTAAGAACAATTACAGGGGGCTTATTCTTCAAATCAGAAGTCATAATTTTTTTTGCAAAATCATAGCCCGTCATTCCCGGCGGCATAATATGATCGGTAATAACAAGAGCCGGAGAGAGACTTTCTAATTTTTCAAATCCTTCTTCGCCGCTCTGCGCTACAATTACATCATATTCTTCGGCTATATTTTTAATTATTTTAGCGTACAGCAAACGGTCTGTTTTGCTGTCTTCCACATAAAGGATACTTGAAGAAGCAAACGGCAGAGTAAACTTAAACTCAGATCCTTTACCGTATTCGCTTTCCACCCAGATTTTTCCATTATGCTTTTCAACAATCTCTTTACAAAGCGAAAGCCCCAACCCGCTCCCTTTTTCGCCCGCGGTGCCTTCCGTAGTAAATTTAGTATCTACTTTAAAAAGTTTTTGAAGATTTTCTTCCTTAATGCCGGTTCCAGTATCTTTTATACAAAATTCATAGTTGCGGTCAAGCACATGAGGCTCAACGCTTACAGTAATGCTTCCTCCAGAATTTGTAAACTTTATAGAATTTGAAAGTATATTGTTTATCACCTGAAGAAGCATATTATCATCGGCAAAAACAGCCGCTTCGTCTTCAATATCATTTATTAGCCGTATGTTTTTTTGAAGCGCAATGCCAGAAAGCGAACGCAGCGCTTTATCTACAATATTCTTAGCGTCTATTTTTGCTGGTTCAAATTTCATTCTGCCAGTTTGCAAACGGGTCCAGTCTAACAAAGAATTTACAAGCGAAAACATGCTTTGCGCCGATTCCTGAATGAACTTGACGTACTGTATTTTTTCCTCTTCGTTAAGGTCTTTATCGCTTAAAAGCAGGTCTGTAAAACCAAGAATAGAAGTAAACGGAGTGCGCAAATCGTGCGAAATAATAGAAATAAAACGGTCTTTTGTTTCGTTTAACTTCATCAGTCCTTCGGTGGATTTTTTCAGTTCCTCTTCGGCTTTTTTCTTTAACGAAATATCGCTAACCAGACCAAATATTTTCTGAACAGTTCTATCCTCGTTACGGATAAGCTTTATTTTATTTCTTATAAAAGCAATATTGCCCTGCTTGGTAATTATTCTAAACTCAAGCTCTTCCGAATTCCTGATTGAGCTACGCATAAGATTTCTGAATTTAATTTTAACCGAAGCAAAATCGTCAGGATGAATTGTTTTAATAAACAATTTAGTGTCTTTAATCAACTCGCTTTGCGAGTAACCCATAATTTTTTCTACAGAAGCAGTATAAAATACAGTAGTTAAACGTCCCTCAATTCTTTCTGCAGTCCACATAAAGTCGTCTATATTTTCTGTAATACTTCTATATTTTTCCTCCGATTCTTTCAGAGCTTTTTGCGATCTTTTTCTTTCAGTAATATCCCGCGCTTCGTTAATAATATAAACCTGACCGCTTATTTCAAAGGAAGTAGTAAGCGACTCAAAATAAAAAATTGAGTTGTCTTTTCTTTTGCCTAAGCACTCATAGCGCAAAGGGGTTTCGCGACGGTTTTCACGGGCGGTAATAAAGCCAGCCACGCGCGCAATATCTTCGTCGGCAATAAAATCGAGCGGGTCTTTCCCCAAAACTTCTTCAAGCCCATTATAGCCATAAAGCGCAAGAAAAGCTTCATTGGCAAGTATTATTTTCCTTCCGCTTATAACATACAAAGCGTCCTGCGAAGCCGAGAAAACAGATTTAATAATTAATAATTTCTTTTCATCTTCCCGTTTTTCAGTTACGTTAGTAAAAATACCGCTATAATTTTTAATAGAATTATCAAAGTTATAAACCGGGAAAATATGCGCTACCAGAAAAGCTTTTTCGCCGTTTTGAGTAATAACAGGAATCTCCAAAGAATCGACGCTATCGGCCATAAAAGAATCTGGATTAAAATTTAACTTCTTTGCATAAACTGGGTCAATAAAGTCATAAAATAGTTTGCCAATTATCTCGCTTTCGGGATACCCCAGAGTCCAGCTAAAAACAGGGTTGACGTAAGTTATCGAGCTATCGGCTTCCATATTGCAGATTAACTCGTTTGAGTATGTTACTATATTACGGAATTTTTCTTCAGAAGATTTTAACTCTTTTTCTATCTCAGTTCTTTGCGTTATACTAGAAACTTCTATAAGCAAATCGCCCGCCGAGTCTTTTATTTCCGTAAACTTAGCCTCTACAATTTCTTTCCCGCCGTTTTTTTTAAAAACTGTTACGACGCTTTTAAGCAGATTTTTATTCTTAATTTCTTTTCTTACTTTTGCAAGCTGCTCGTCGTTAAACGTATTAAATACTTTAATAATGCTTTTGCCAAAAACTTCGCTTTTATTAAATCCGAAAATTTCCTGAGCGTGTTTATTCCAAAAACTGATTTTGCCTATCCCGTTAATAATTATAACTGCGTCCGAAATAGATTCTGTTATTAACTGGAACTGCCTTAACTCTGCTATTTCCGAAATGAATTTTTCGCGTTCATTTTTTTGCCCCGATTTATCGGAAAGGCGAAGAACAATGAATTCTATTTTATCTTTAGCTTCGCTTACTAAGAAAATTTTCGCAGTAAGAATATCATCAGGAATAGTTTTGAAACAAAAAGTAAAGCCCCCCGATAATGCCCCTGATTTAATTTTTTCTAGCGATTCCGTAAAAGCTTCAACAGATTTATTATCTGCGAAATCTGTTATTTTTTTCCCTTTTGTAAAGGCTCGCTTAGCGGCAAGATTTTTTGTTTTTTTCCCGTACGCATATCTTATAAATCCGTCGGCGTCAAGAATCAGCAAAGCGTCTGAAGAAGCATTAAAAATTTCGTTGAGCGAATCCATTTTTATCCCGGAAAAAGCGTCGGGATATTTAATAAGCTTTATATCTTCAATAATTAAAACTCCCCCGGCAAATTCCCCTTCTGCAAACAAAGGAGAGCCCTTGAGAATTAACGATATTTCGCCGCCGTCCAGAGTTTTAGTTTTATCGATTATTTTTTCGAAAGAATTCCCCTTTTTTAGCTCCTCAATTTCATTTGATATTTTTATATTCTTAAAAATATCTCCGGACATAATATTACATCCAAGCAGCCTGTCATTTTTGTCGCCGCAAGCAATTCCAAATTTTATAAAGTTATTATTTACAAAAGAAACAACGCCGTCAGAATCAAAAGATAAAACGCCCAAAGGAAGAGACTCTATCAAATTAGAAAAATCGATATTTACATCGTCTAAATTCAATCTGTTCAATTACCCGCCATTTATGTTCAGTTTATATTTATCAATGCAATAATAAGCCAATATGAGGAAATAATCAATCGCGACACGATTATACAAGCATTACGCAGAAGCAGGAGGAAAGGAACTGTATTGTTAAAATAAAAAAGCTCCCTGAAAAAATCAGGGAGCCTTAAATGAAGACGTTGTCTTATTTTGTAAGCTTTGCTTCAAAAGCGGCTAATTCGTCGCGAAGTCCCTGAGGAATTCTGTCGCCAAATTTAGCATAGTATTCTTTCAAGTCCTGAAGATCAGCTAAGAATTTTTCGTTATCAATATAGAATAATTCTTCAAGATCTTTTTCAGTAACGTCAAGACCAGAAATATCAATAGAGCCTTTTGAAGGAATTTTTCCAATAGGAGTTTCAACAAAGTTGTCTTGTCCGTCAACTTGTTCAAAAACCCACTTTAGAACTCTGATATTATCGCCATAACCTGGCCATAAGAATTTGCCTTCGGCATTTTTTCTGAACCAGTTAACATAAAAAATCTTCGGTAATTTTTCTTCCGAAGACTTTTTGCCAACTTCCAACCAATGACCGAAATAATCAGCCATATTGTAACCGCAGAAAGGAAGCATAGCAAATGGATCTCTTCTTAATTTACCAATAGTACCAGCAGCAGCTGCTGTCATTTCTGAACATACTGTTGAACCCAAGAAGGTTCCGTGCTGCCAGCTGCGAGCTTCGTGAACCAAAGGAACAACTGAAGCTCTTCTTCCGCCGAATAAAATTGCTGAAATCGGCACGCCTTTAGGATCTTCCCAAGCTGGGTCGATTACCGGGCATTGTCCGGCAGGAGCTGTAAATCTTGAATTAGGATGTGATGATGGTTCTGTACTTTCAGGAGTCCATGGCTGATTTTTCCAGCTTGTTAATTTAGCCGGTTTTTCGTCAGTCATTTGTTCCCACCAAACGTCTCCTTCAGGAGTAAGAGCAACGTTTGTGAAGATAGAATTTTTAGTCATAGAAAGCATTGCATTGCCGTTTGACTGCATAGAAGTTCCCGGAGCAACTCCGAAGAAACCGTTTTCTGGGTTGATAGCATATAATCTGCCATCTTCGCCATATTTCATCCAGGCAATATCGTCGCCAATTGTTTCAACTTTCCAGCCAGGTAGAGAAGGAGTTAACATTGCAAGATTTGTTTTACCGCATGCGCTTGGGAAAGCAGCTGCAATATATTTCTTTTCGCCGGCAGGATTTGTGATTCCAACGATAAGCATATGTTCTGCAAGCCATCCTTCTTCGCGTCCCATGCTGGAAGCAATTCTTAAAGCAAAGCATTTTTTACCAAGTAACGCGTTGCCGCCGTACCCGCTGCCATATGACCATATTGCTCTTTCTTCTGGGAAGTGAACAATATATTTATTCGGGTTGCAAGGCCATTTAACGTCTTTTTTACCGTCAGTTAATGGGAAACCAACTGAATGTAAGCAAGGAACAAATTCGCCGTCGCCTAAAACGTCTAATACTTTCTGTCCCATTCTGGTCATGATTCTCATGCTGCAAACAACATAAGGAGAATCTGTCAACTCAACGCCGATATGAGCAATTTTTGAGCCCAAAGGTCCCATGCTGAAAGGAACAACATACATTGTTCTGCCTTTCATACTGCCATTGAATAACCCTGTAAGAGTTTTCTTCATTTCAACAGGATCCTGCCAATGGTTTGTAGGACCGGCGTCAATTTCGTTTTTAGAGCAGATGAATGTTCTGTCTTCTACTCTTGCTACGTCGGTTGGATCAGATTGAGCATAATAGCTATTTGGTCTTAGCTTTTCGTTCAACTTAATAAAAGTGCCTTTTTCTACCAATAACTGAGCTAATTTATCATATTCTTCTTGTGAACCATCGCACCATTGGATAGAATCGGGCTGGCACATTTTCGCCATCTCGTCCACCCAAGCTATGAGTTTCTTATTTTTAGTCATAGTTTGCCTTCTTTCTTTTTATTTGTTTTATCGTTAATTAAAAAAACCTACAATTAGAAAATAAATAATTTTTAGTATGGATGAAACCCATTTCTTTCAATTCCAAAAAATAGTTGCTGCTATTTTTATGAAATTGCATTATAAGTTAAATGAATCCACGCCATTTGCCTAAATAATTAAGTCCTTTCTACTTTATTTTTTTATAATGAATAATAAAGTATAATTATTCATAATTAAGCGGTTTTATCCGCTTTTTGTCCTAAAATGTAGTTAAAACAAAAATCTGAGCAAGGAACACTCTTAAAATCATTGCTAAAGGATATACCGAAACATATGCGGTCGATTGCGCCTGAACTTTAGCTTCCGAATTTGCATATTCCAATGCTGGAGGATTTGTAGTTGAACCGGCTAGTATTCCGCAAATTTTAAGATAATTAAGCCCCATAATACGGGCTACAATACCGACTATAAGAACAGGAATAAACGTAACAGCCGCGCCGTAAAGCATCCACATATAGCCGCCATTATAAATAGTATCTACAAACTTTCCGCCGGACATTAGACCTACGCAGGCAAGAAAGAGTATGATCCCAAGCTCTCTTAACATCATATTTGCGCCGGGAGACATGAAGAAGTCAAGCTTTCCAATTCTTCCTTTATGTCCAAGTAGAATAGCTATTATCAAAGGACCGCCCGCAAGCCCAAGTTTAGCCGGGACTGGAAGCCCTGGAATATAAATAGGGAAACTGCCCAAAATAACTCCCGCAATTATGCCTAAGAAAACCGGCATAGTGTTAGGCAATGCAAGTTCCTGCATAGAATTTCCTAATTCTTTACTTACGTCGGCAAGTAAATCGGTTTTACCGACTACTCTGACTGTATCGCCAAGTTCAATTGTAGTATCAAGAGTCGGTAAAATTTCCAGACCAGCTCTGAATATGCGGGTTATATTGGCTTCATATCTCCTATAAATACCAATTTGCTGAATTGTTTTTCCGGTTATTTTCCGGTTTGTAATTACAACATTTACCATTGCCAACGAACCGCTTATTCCTCTTTTTTCAACAATTTCTGTTTTACCTATTTTCAGGTCAAGCTCTTCAATATTGTTGACTGTTGCAACGCCATACAGAACGTCTCCCTGTCTTATTATTTCCGATTCTGTAGCTACAATAAACTTTCCGTCGCGGAAAATTCTTGAAATTACCATTTGTTTGTCGACCATCTTTTTTGCATAACTTATTTCTTTATCAAAAAAGTTTTGGTTTGTAATTGTAACTTTTACGCTCTCAAGTTTATCTTCGCCGCTTTTAAGACTTTCAGAATACTGAACGGCTTCGTCGTCATTTTTTACTCTGAAAACAAGCTTTATAACCATCATTGCAAATATCACCCCGATTATACCAAAGGGATATGTAATAGCGCAGCCTAAATCCATAGAAGCGGAACCGGCGCTATGCTCAATTACTAACTGCTGGGCGGCGCCCAAAGCCGGAATATTTGTCACAGCTCCGCACATTATTCCGGTCATTACAGAAGATGAAACTCCGGTTGCAAAATGCAGCAGATATGTAACTCCATAGCCCAAAACGACAACAGAAATGGATAAAATGTTAAGTTTTACTCCTTCGCTTTTGAAAGTTGAGAAGAACCTTGGTCCAACCTCAAGTCCAATAGCATAAACATAAAGAATTAAACCAAAATCCCTGATAAAAGAAAGGATACGGAAATCGAGCTTAACTCCAAAATGAGAGATAAACAATCCGGAAAATAAAACTCCGGCCAAGCCAAGTTTTATACTTACAAGTTTAACCTTCCCAATCAAAATTCCAAGAAAAGCCGCAAGGCAAAGATAGAACACAGTAGCCGCTGTATTTTGCCCTGTAACTAAATTATATATAAAGTCCATTTATTTCCTATTTTATTTCTTACTAACTAAATTATTTACTGGAATATCCGCCGTAAATTTTTAGCAGCATCAGTCATATTCCGCAATGCTTTACTGGTCTCTTCCCAATTGCGGGTTTTAAGACCGCAGTCTGGATTTACCCAAATGTTCCGTACCGGTAAAACAGAAGCGGTTTTTTGAATATGCTCCTCAATTTCCTCTACAAGCGGAATTCTTGGGGAGTGAATGTCGTACACTCCGGGGCCTATTTCATTCGGATACTTAAAATCAATAAAAGCATCGAGTAATTTTAATTGAGATCTAGAAGATTCAATAGTAATTACATCCGCATCCATTTCAGCAATCGAATGAATAATATCATTAAATTTGCTGTAACACATGTGCGTATGAATTTGAGTTTCGTCGTTTACTCCTGAAGAAGCCAAACGAAAAGCTCTAACAGCCCAGTTCAAATAGTCTTGCCATTCAGATTTGCAAAGTGGAAGCCCCTCGCGTATAGCCGGCTCATCTATTTGAATGATTTTAATCCCCGCGCTTTCCAATGCAGAAACTTCGTCACGGATTGCAAGAGCAATTTGCAACGCAGTTTCTGAACGGGGCTGATCGTCTCTTACAAACGACCATTGTAAAATTGTAACAGGTCCTGTTAACATTCCTTTAACAGGCTTGTTTGTTTTTGATTGCGCATATTTGATCCATTGCACCGTCATATCAGCAGAACGGCTTACGTCGCCAAAAATTACAGGAGGTTTAACATATCTGCTTCCATAGCTTTGTACCCATCCATAATTTGTGATAACAATTCCGTTAAGTTTTTCGCCAAAGTATTCCACCATATCATTCCGTTCAAACTCTCCATGCACAAATACGTCTAAGTCTACTTCTTCCTGAAATCTAATTGCATCGTCAATTTCTGCGCAAATTCCATTTTTGTATTCGTCCCAAGCCAACCCTCCATTTTTGAATTTTGACCTCATCTGGCGCACTTTCTTTGTTTGAGGGAAAGAGCCTATAGTCGTCGTTGGAAACAAAGGAAAGTTAAACTCCTTTTGTTGTTTTTCCTGGCGAACGCTAAAAATGCTTTTTCTTTTTATATAATTTTCATCGACTCTTTCCGTACGTTCTTTTACAAGCTTATCATGTATAAGGGCGGACTGACTGCGTGTTTGCATTACTTTCTGATTTTTATAGAGCAGTTCAGTATTTCCTTTTACAATTGCGTACAAATCGTTTACTTCCTTTAGCTTCTGTTTTGCAAAAGCCATCCACATTTTTAACCTTAAATCCAAACCTGTTTCCAGCCCCAGATCTAACGGAACATGCAATAATGAGCAGGAAGGCGCAATCATAATACGCTCTTCCCCAATTTTTTTCATTGCCTTAACAATCAGGTCAAACGACTTAAGATAATCGTTTTTCCAAATATTTCTGCCATCAACAATTCCAAGCGATAGTATTATATCTTCAGGAATAATATTTAATACTGCATCTAATTGCTCTGGAGCTTTAACTAAGTCAATATGCAAAGCCTGCACAGGAAGCGAAATAGCAAGCGGCGTATTATCTTTCAAACCCCCAAAATATGTCGTTAACATTATATTTATTTCAGGGAATCTCTTATGCAATTCCTTATAACAATAACTGTAAGCCTTTTTACTTTGTTCTGTTAAATCGGTTACAAGAAACGGTTCGTCAAGTTGAATCCACTGGCACCCTTTGTCTTCAAGTTCCCTAAAAACATCATAATAGACTTCTAAAAGACTATCCAACAATTCTAAACGGTTAAATGTCGCGTTAATTTCTTTACCTAATAATAAATAAGAAACTGGTCCAACAATAACAGGTTTAGCCGCTTTCCCTAAAATTAAACTTGCTTCTTCAAACTCCTTAATGATTTTCCTTGAAAACAAACGGAATTTTTGCCCTTTATAAAATTCGGGCGTTATATAATGATAATTCGTATCGAACCATTTAGTCATCTCCATAGCTTTGATATCAAGCCCGTCTTCCTGATAACCTCTTGCCATAGCGAAGTATAGTTCAAGTTCAGCGTCATATTTCGCAGAAACTTTTGCATATCGTAACGGGATATTTCCAACCATCAGCGAAACGTCAAGAACATGGTCATAATAACTGAAATCGTTACACGGTATCAAATCCATTCCTGCGTCAAGCTGCGCCGCCCAATTTTGCGTTCGAATTAACGAGCCTACATTATGCAATTCTTTCGGCGTAATTATCTCCGCCCAGAATTGTTCGCAAGCTTTTTTCAGCTGCCTGTTAATTCCAATTCGTGGAAATCCAAGATTATTTTTTTGCATACTCAAAACCTTTCTTTAAATTAAAGTAAATTGTGATTTTTTGTATGCTTTCGAGATATGATAATATAAAAGGAAGGAATACGTACAATATAAACCGAAAAGATATCCTTCTTTAAATAAATTAAGCCTTTTTTCCCGAAAGCTAACTATTAAATTTTGGGTAAGTCTCCTGGCTCGTTCTGTCTTTAACGCCTTCCCGATTTTTTTATCAGTGGCATTAATGTTAAAGATTTTTTCTGAACTTACAGTTGCGGGTACAGCTCCGGTTTTGAACCGGATTCCTTGTTATTCTTAAAAAGAACCCATAAATTTATGTTTAATATAAGATAATATTCTTTTTTTTACAAGTCAGTAGCAATACTCAATCAGCCTTTCAGCATTAAAAAATTATTAAGTTAAGCGTCAGCACAATCGTAAATCTGCCGCTGCAGCCTTGTACTTAGATAACACTATCCGGTTAGTATGCTGTCGGGATAGAAAAAGAATTCAATTTGATTTTTATTAAAGCTAATTTGCAAATTATTATTATTATTATTATTGCGAATGCAGCGTAAATGCGATGCGTTTAATATTATTGAAATCAGCGGAGAAGGGGAATCTTCTTCTGCCGGGAAAAAATTATT
>WSSedL1CaDRAFT_10001705_pt1 | contig 12278 bp, 9 predicted proteins | sample WetSurSL1Cattail_FD_9464 | JGI IMG/M metagenome (IMG submission 9464)
TGATCCATATTTAATCAAACAAAAAAATTAGATAAAAATAATTTAAAACCAAAAAAAAAAATAACCGTACAAGCAAGTAAAAAGATTGATCAGGATCAATGCTTTTATAATCCCAAATCAATATAAAGGAAAACAAAGATCATTATATAAAATCATTATGAAAAAGTTTAATCAAACTTTAAAACGTCCTAAAACAATAGCTATTTTCTTATTTTCAGCTTTGTTGTTTTTTGCTTCTACTGCTTTTGCCCAGGAACGCCTTTGGAAGACAAATTTTACTGGTTCTGGAAATAATACTCCGTATTTTTCAGCTATAGATGGAGACAATAATATTTATGTGTTAGGTAATTTTAATGGAACCTGTACCTCTGGTTCAACAACTTTAACAACAAAGGGTGGAAATGATATTTTTATCTCGAAATATAATTCATCTGGATCTTTACTATGGATTCAGCAACTTGGAGGTACTGGTGCTGAAAATGGGTCAGGTATTACAGTTAGTTCTGATAATAAATTTATATATATTACAGGTTCTTTTCAAAATACGGTTTCTGGAGTAACCAGTACTGGTGGAAAAGATGGGTTTATAGCTAAATATTCAAGTAGTGGTAATTTAATTTGGTTTAAAGATGTAGTTTATGGTAAGTCATCAACTTCTCAAACACCGTTATCAATAAAAATAGATAAAAGCAACAAGATTATCCTATCGGGAACATTCGCAAAAGAAGCAATAATCGGAAGCAGTACCAAAAACATTAATTTAACTTCTTCAAGGAGTTCATCGCTTTTTATTTCGAAATTTGATACTTCTGGGACATACTATAAGGCAGTTAAAATTGAAGCTGGAATTTCCACTGCTTCTTCTTTATATACTAATGATATTGACACTAGCGGTTATTATTTTTGTGGTATGTTTACTGATACTCTTTTTACACAAACTATTAAATATTCAAAAGGCGGATTTGATAATTTTATATATAAAACAGATACTGCACTTAATTTTAATTGGGTGATAACATCAGGAGGAAAAGGGAATGATTATTTATATTCTTGTTCTGCTGGAAATAATGGTTATATATATATAGGAGGGATGTTCGCTAGTGCAACACTTACAGTAGATTCCACTATTACTGGGATAACTTCTACTAAAACGTATAACAATACAATGTCTGATGGTACCTATGATATTTATTTTGCAAAATATAGCTCGGACGGGGTATTACAATGGTTTAACACAGCCGGAAGTACCGGAACCGATTATTTATACAGGGCATTATATAAAAATGGTGATTTTATTGCTGCCGGGCAATATGCTGGTACAATGACTTTTAATAACCAAACTATTTCCCCCAAGGCTGGCATTGATGGTTTTGCCATTGTGCAGGATCAAAACGACAATTTAAAATACTTAATGAACTTTGGGGGTACTGGTACCGACAGAGGAGAAACAGCTACCATAGATAATGATGGTAATTTTGTGGTAATCGGCGATTATACTTCACCCCAATTATTTATTGGTTCTACTGATACTCTTACAAATTCAAATTCCGGTACTACCGATATGTTTGTGGTAAAATACGACAAAGCCAGTATGGAATTTGTAAAAACAAATCCTAAATGCTATGGTGCTTCCACAGGTAGTATTACAGCTACACCGGAAGGTACTGTAGTGGAACCTTTTACTTTTGCCTGGACCAAAAAAGGCAATGCATCCTATAGTGCTAATACCGCAACCATTTCGGGTTTAAGTGCCGGTACCTATTATTTAACTTTTACCGATAATGTGGGTTACACCCGTACCGACAGCGTTGTGCTTACAAGTCCGGATGCTTTGGCTATTACCAATGATAATGTTACCAATGTTACCTGCTACAATGGTTCCAATGGGGCTATTGCGGTAACTGTTTCGGGTGGTACTTCTCCTTATACTTATATGTGGGCTACCACAGGTAACAACGTAAATGCAACCAGCGAAGATCAAACATCTTTAACCAAAGGTACCTATAACCTTACTGTTACTGATTATAACGGATGTATCTCAACCCTTACCGGTATTGAGATAACACAACCTAAAGCTATTGTTTTCAAAGGATCGGTAGCTACCAAAATAAATGGTAGCCAGGGCTCAGTTGATTTAACCGTTTCGGGTGGTACTCCAACCTATGCATATAACTGGGAAGGTCCTTCGTCTTATACCGCTGCAACCGAAGATATTTCGGGGTTAACCACAGCAGGCGATTACACGGTTACCGTAACCGATGCTGCCAGTTGTACCGCCGATACTACATTCTATATTGCCAACTCGCATGTAATGAATGCCTTTTTAGATACAAAGACCGATGTAAAATGCAAAGGCGAATCTACCGGAGAAATTCATATAGCTACCATTAATCTTGCCGGAAATGCCATTTACAGTTGGTCGCCTTCGGTAAGTACAACCGCCGATGCAACTGGTTTACCTGCCGGGAAATATTATGTAACGGTTACTGACGATTCAGACAATTCTACTTCTGAAGTTACGGTATCCATTTCGGAACCTGATGCAGCCCTTTCGTTATCCATAGCCACCACACAGATAACCTGCCACGGTAGCAGTAATGGTATCCTCGATGCGAATCCTGCCGGAGGTACCCTTCCCTATACGTATGCCTGGACTAAAGATGGCAGTACTTATGATGGCGGAAACGAAATATTAACTTCTGTTCCGGAAGGCGAATACGTTGTAATTACTACAGATGCCAATGGTTGTGCGGATACTGCCAGTTCAACCATTGTAAATCCGGATGCTATTTCCTATACTTCAACCGTTACCAATGTAACCTGCAATTCATCCAAAATCGATGGTTCGGTTGTAATTTCGAACCTTGCCGGAGGTACAGGTACTTATACCTTCTTATGGAGCAATGGTTATACAACTCAGAATGCTACTTATTTAGCAGCAGGAAGCTATTTTTTAACCGTTACTGATGCTAATAATTGCGAAACAAGCAGTTCCTATACTGTAAAGAGTGGTAACACGCTAAGTGCTAGTATTTCGGTTACTACCCCTAATTGTAATGGAAGTTCCAATGGCTTAGTAGTAGCTACCATTAGCGGCGGGAAAACTCCCTACACCTATGTATGGAGCAACGGTGGTAATACCGGTACTATTTCGGATATTGCTGCAGGAACCTATACTTTAAAAGTAACCGATGCTTCTACCTGTACCAATACATTTACTGCTGAAGTAACAGAACCTGATGCGCTTTTAATAAGCAGTATTACCGGTACCGATCCTACTTCTGAAACTGCTACAGACGGACAGGTTGAAGTTATTGCCACAGGCGGAACATCGCCATATACCTATGCTTTATGCACCGGAACCTCTAATATAACCGGTATATTTACCGACCTGGGAACCGGTTCGTATTATGCTTCGGTAACCGATAATAACGGTTGCGGACCCGTAGTTTCTTCATCTGTAACGCTTACTTACACCTCTACCTTAGTAAATGATGTTTTCTCAGGAACAAAGGTATTTCCAAACCCTGCAACTGATGTTCTGTACATTGAATTGGGAGGTGTAAATAAAAACCAATATCAAATACAGTTGGTATCTGTTAACGGATCTATAGCTTATAACCAAATTCTGAATATTGATGCCATGCAAAATGCACAGTTAAAATTAGATGTTTCGGGTATGGCAAAAGGATTCTATGTACTTAAAGTAAACGGTACCGTGGTGAACCAAAAAGTAATTATTAAATAGTATTTAGTACTTATGCGAATTAAGAGTTAAATTGAAACCAAAATTTTTAAGTTTCCCAGAACTATTCCCCCTTTGAAGGCATAGCCGTCAGGGTATTGGTTGTAACATATTGATATACAGTGTAAAATATTTTTTTAACTCCGTTTCTTTTGGAAACGAAGCTAGTTTTTGTATCTTTAACCATATCAAAGAGCTTTTTTTGATTATTAACGAGGTGATAACTTAGTGAGGAATCACCTCGTTTTCTTTTGTAAATATACATATTATTATATTGATTATCAAATATATAAATTAAAAATATCAATAAAATTTATTCTTCCTTTTCGTTTTTCTAACCAATGGTTCTTCGAAAACATATTTGCTATATTCTGCAATAATTGATTTATTTTATTTGGCTTGTCCATTAATACTTTTCTGATTTTTGCTGAATAAATCAGTAGCGTTTTAAAACACTTATTTTTACTTAGTATTTTATTGAACTTTTTATAGATTTTACCTTGTATTGTGTTAATAATTTGGTTGTTTATTTGAAGTAAAAGCAACTTTGCATATAGGGTACAAATAAAACGTTGATATTTCATTGGTTGTACTTTGTCTATCCCATAGATGGATTTCCAAATTTTAAAGATGAGTTCTATTTGCCACCTTAATTTGTAAAGGGTATATACTTCTTCGCTTGGGAGGTCTTCTGATTCAATATTTGTTATAAATAAGTTAAACCTGGCTCTTGATTTATAATCTAAAGTTGTTTGGTGCCCCTTTTTTTTATTATATGATTCAATTTTACGCATCCTTTTTTTATATTCATCCTCTGGTACAATATTTAAAATCAATCGAATAGGAATCTTACACTTTTGGCCAATCAGCACCGACTTTTCAAAGTGTGTAATTTTGTTTTCCGACATCCATTGGTATACTTTTTCAAAAGATATTTCTTCCCCGTTGGGTTCGTATACTTTGGCTTTGGCGTTTAACCGGCTAATGATATATGCCTCTTTTTTGATGATTTTTTCGACTGCATCCAGCATAAAGTATCCTAAATCGCGTATAACAAGTTCACCTTTCTTAATATTTTCAGCTTTTATTGACACATCTTTATTATCTGGTTTGTTTGCATCTGTAAGTTCAATTTCAAGTATACTACCTGTTTTTAAATCAAATTCAAATTGAATGCAGACTCCTGCTTCTGATGCGTTTTTTCCTCCGAAACCTTTGAAATGATCTTTTAAGCGTTTTGGTAAATCGAATCGGGTACCGTCTTTTATCCGAACCCTGGTAAATTTTTTAAGAAAATTAGGATGTACGATGCCTGCTATTTGTTTTTGAAGCTGTTCTTCAAATATACTTTTTACAAAAGCAACTGCGGTGTCGTCAAATCGTTCATCATAAGCTTGCTTACTTATTGTTATGCCAAAGCTATCGAATATTTCATTACTCGATTGACTTAAACTACATTGTCCAGACTGTGCAGCGTTATATAGCAATATGTCAAAGAACTGAATTGGTAAAAATTTTGAGCTCCGTGTATAAAACTTCGAGTCGACAGCCTTTTGTTGAATGACTTTAGGATTATAAACTTCATTAATTTGTTTTTTAAACAGGGTTATTTCCTTTGAATTACCCCATATTATATACAAATTTTAAATTTTATTTACCTATTCATTATATAATTAAATATCTGTCATTTACAAAGACTACCCTGACGGCTATGGTGGGTTAGGGGGCAGCTGTGCTGGAAGGTTTTGGATTTTATATGATTCTATTTGAGTTAATTTTTTAAAAAATAACAAGAAAAAGTACAATCCGCTTACAAAATTTGTCAAAGAAGCCGATGTTTCCAAAAAAATTTTAGGTTGAAGTAAAAACTTCGCCCAAAGATTGAGGATTATTAACTAAGGCTACCGAGAAATTAATACATTTTTGATTTTATTTGCTTATGATTTATAATTCATATAATTTTGTATATAGCTAATTTGTAGCTATTTTGATAGTCAAAACTATTGGAAGCTAATCTTATAAATGGTACTCTTTTAAATTTGAAAGCATGAAAACACAAGATACACTTATAGTTCACCCGTCAAATGCCCATGAAATGAACGTTATAAAGGCATTCTTTGAAGCGCTTAAAATAAAATTTGAGGTTACCAAGGATTCTCAGTACAACCCTGAATTCGTTTCCATGATAAAACAAGGCCAACAGGATATTAATGACGGGAAAGGCATTACAATGACTTTGGACGAACTGGAAAAACTATGCAAATAATATACACGCCCAAAGCAAAGGAACACTTGGATTTTTGGGTTAAATCCGGAAATAAGCTTATTTTGAAGAAAATATTAGAACTTATCAAGGATATTATGAAAAACCCTTATGGTGGCATTGGCAAGCCCGAACCACTAAAGCACGAGCTTACCGGTTATTGGTCCCGTAAGATTAACCAGGAACACCGCATTGTTTATGAAGTACTCACCGATAAGGTTATTGTACTTTCTTTGAAAGGACATTATTAAAATAAACTACAACATTCTCCAAATCATATAAAACATACATATTTACTTCTAACATTTTCCTATACATGTTTATAGTTCATGTTATCGTCGGCATCGGTATTGTCAAGGTAGGTCTGGTCTACATTGGCAACGTCGTCGGAGTTTACCAGTTCAACATTTAATGTATCGCTGGTTAGTGTCCATGAAACGTAAGCCGGTGCATATATTGAGTCGAGCATTCCCTGCATATAGTCAAAGTTATCAGGCATTGTAGATCCGTTAACCGATACCAGCACTAAATCTACATGGAGTTTTTCGTACGATACCAGATTGATAGCTCCGGCTTTATATTTTTTATTCCTTTTTCCAATCGATGAAAAAGGAACCTAAAAAATCTATGACTGCGAAAACTCGCGCCGTCTCGTGCCTCGACTTTGCTCAGACAGCCCGCAGCCGTATAAGGAATTGTTTGTTTAGCCTTCGGCGGAGCTTATGGAAGCGGGTAGCTACGCTGGAAGATTTGGGGTTTTAATAATTCTGTAAGCGCTTTTTTGCAATAAATTTATCCATTTAATAAAATAATCTGATTTCAAAATTTGCAAAGGAGGCCAATATTTCCTTTATTTTAATATTTTCTTTTTGTTACTTCCAAATAAGTGTTCTGGGTATTTAACCAAATACATAATTGTTAAAATTGTATAAACCCCTCCTAATAATGTGAAAAAAAAGTGTACCAATATTGGTGCTGAATATTTAATTAATAATTGTTGATTATATTCAATCTGTTTTATTGAATTCTCCAGTTCTGTATCATACCATATTGAGATTTTTCTTCCACTAAAACCTTCTAAATTCCTTAATTTACGTCTAAAAGTAGTAACAAAAGTATGACATGTAATTGTGTCAAAATTATTATCTACAACCTGAATCACAAAAGCGTCATCTCTAGTTCTTGAAATTTTAGAATATATTCTTTTTGTATTACAATAAATAATTTTGCCTGTAATCTTATTAAATCTACTTAACTTTGTTTCATTTATAAAACCATTTATTCCAACGTATAAAGAAATTAGTCCTAAAGGTAACATTCTGAAAAATGCTTTTAAATATTGTATTTTATTAATTATACCCATTATTTTAATCCCTCCTTTATTTGGTTTACCAATTTATAAAATTGAGGATATTTAGTAGTTAGATCAATATCTTTATTACTGTCTACCATTTTATCCCATGCTTGAGTAAATATTGTAAATGATTCAATTTTACCATTAAATAAATTTACAGTAAAATCGCTATACTCCCATATTTCACTAATATTATCATATTTTTTTAAAAAATCCTCACCCCCGTCTAGCTTCTTAATTTTATTTTTTACATCATCATCTACAAGTAGTAAATTAGTTCCTGTTCGGGCAAGGTCTATGTATCGTAAAGCCTTAATAAAAGTTTTTGTTGTGGTTGCAATTGTTTTTACTTCATAATAAGCAAATGCAACTTCTAACAACTTAATAGAAATATCTAATTTCAATTTAGCATCAAGATTATTGTCTTCATTTACTAACCAAGCTAAAACAAATGCAGGCATAATTACAAATCTTTTATTACTTGGGATTTCCATTAAATTTGGGTTGGTAATAAAATTTACTCCAATAACATCAAATGGGGATAAATATATTGGGCTGGTATAATAATCTTGTTTATATTTCCATTTAAATGAAATAATATTGTTTGAATAGAATTCAACCTTATATGTTAGTTTATCTCCTAGTCCTTTGTCCATCCATTCAAATATTAGATTGTCAGGGAAAATAATATTTTTATTTAATTTATAACTAAATTTTTTATAATATAACTTAAATAGTTCATTAATAAATAATGTATAATTATCGTCTCCTCCTAAATTATCCAATCCTTTACATAAAGTTATCATCGTTTTATCTGTACTTAGAAAACCTATTAATGATTCTATTTGATTATCAGGAGTAGTGGCTATCGTTTGTACTACTAATTGCTCTGTATTAATTGAACCAAACCAATTTTCGGTAAGACTATGTGAAGATAAAATTTGTAAATATCGTTCCCTATAAATAACATTTAATTCCTCTAAAGCTTCTATTGGATAACTATATAAATCCGAAGTGTTGATCGAATAAATTAAATTTTTAGCTGTTTCTTTCCAAACATCTAAACCTATCAATGGAAATAAGTAACTAAATAACTTTGAGGCATCATCTTTGGCTACTTTTATTTCCAAATCATCTGAAGTAGATTTTATTTTAATAATAGTATAATTGTCCTTTGTAATCGTTTCAAGGGTTTGAGATAATTCTGGATAAATTGTAAAATTTTCTTTTGGAGGAAGCGTTATTTCTATATTTTTTATTTTTCCTAATCCCAAAATTGTCAATTCACTATTTGAAAGATTCGCTCCATACCCAATATTACCACCAATAGTTTCAGTAAAATCAGAATAGTTTAAATTAAAATCTTTTTTACTAACCCATCCGTATCTAATTTTCTCAAAAAGAATTTTAATTTTTTTCTCGTTATTAAATATTTCCCCCTCTTCCTCATCTTCCCACGAAGCAAATAACATAGTTTCCGGGTCGTGAATGTAATCCCACTGGTATTTGTATAAACGATGTGAAGTATTTGCCTGGTTTTTTAATACATAATCCATCAGATTGTTTGTGGAACCTTGGGTTTGTACATATTTATTTTTAAGACTAAAGGTATGTCTTAGCCGGAATACACCGTGAGCCGGTTCGTGGGCGATATTGCGGATGATTTCATCTGGATACTGGTTATTTTTAAAGATATAGCCAAAATGACTTTTGAAGGGCATATATCCGTTAACTGTGTTATCTTTTCCGGAATTGAAGAAAAAGAGATAATATTTGTCGCTGTCGTAATTGCTGCGCTTTTTCATGGCTTTGGCTACCAGTTTTTCCTGGTAGGTAAGGTTCATGTTATCGTCGGCATCGGTATTGTCAAGGTAGGTCTGGTCTGCATTGGCAACGTCGTCGGAGTTTACCAGTTCTACATTTAAGGTATCGCTGGTTAGTGTCCATGAAACGTACGCCGGTGCATATATTGAGTCGAGCATTCCCTGCATATAGTCAAGGTTATCGGGCATTGTGGATCCGTTAACCGATACCAGCACTAAATCTACATGGAGTTTTTCGTACGATACCAGATTGATAGCCCCGGCCTTAAAGTATTTGGAGGTACTGGTGGTGGTGGTATCTTTTTTGGCGGTGTCTATCGACTGGGTTTTGGTTATCTGGCGGTACCATGCAAAGAGCTGGTCGTTATCCTGGTCGTCGTCGCCATTAACGAGTATCTGGCGCTGGTTGGCATTGTCGGCAGAGGATTTCATTACCATCTGTGCCGATTCGCGTGAGAAAAATACTGAGTCGTAAGGCGTTCCGGTGATGGTGGCCATAACTTTGTCCACACCTCCGGAGAGCATCGATTTCCAGGGTATTTTGGTGGTTTCACCGCCGGCAGTACTGGTGCCATAATTGCCATCGGGGGTATTGGTGCCGGGAGCATCAAAGCCTCCTCCCTGTTTGGGGTGCTGACTAAAATTTACCGTGTAGGTACTTACCGCGCTGCTGTCGGAAGTGGCCGAAGGGGTATCGGTGCTTAGTACCGATGAACGGGGAGCCTCACCATCCGTGGTGGACTGCTCGTAGACGGTTTTAGTAGTGTTATCTACCACATACGCTGTACCCGAATTTGTTGTTACAGAAGTGTATCCCGAAGTTGATGAAGAAACAGTTTTTCCATTAACAACCGTATTCCCGTCTTTATCTGTAGTAACGCTAACATTATCACCTTCAACTTCAAGTTCGGAACTGCACACCTCGGTAAAACTGTTCTCCTCTGTCTTGGTATCGTCCTGTAGCATGTTAACAAGATCGGTAAGGTTCAGTGACAGACTGTTTTTTATGTCGTAAATGGTGGTAATAGTTCCGCTGGTAAGCTGGTACTTGGTGTTTACCTGAATGTTGTCGAGGGTGGCAATGAGCTTGATGAAATTAAAATATGGCACCAGCACATACCCTTTCCCGGTGAAGGTGGAGGTTCCTTTCACGGAAGCCACTTCTACTTCAAAGTCGCCGGCTTTGATGATGTCGCCCACTTTGAGGGTGGTAAGCAGGCTGGTATTGTCTGGTGGGGCTGTTGTGGATGCACCACCGCACTGGTAGCTCACATCCTTTTTGGTGGTTACCGATATGCGGTTGGAGTAGTCACTCTCCTGCGTACCGCATTTTCCTTTTACTTCAAGGTAGTATTTGGTGCTGGCATCCAGATTGTTTACTTTGGCTTCGAGGTCCTGGGNGGAAGTNCCATACCAGTCGCCGGTGGTATCTGCAGCCGGCACATACCTTAAATAATAATTACTCATGGTTTGCGGCGGTTCCCAGCCTACACTAATGGACGAAGCCGTGGAATCAGAGAGTTTCAGTACCGGCGGGTCGCAATACACCCCGTAGGTAAAGCTGTACACAGCCGAATAACCGCTGTTTTTGAACACGGCAACACCTTCGGGGTCGGTAACCCGCACCCTCCAGCAGTATTTATGACCGGTTTCGAGCAGTGGCTCAGCATCGGTCATAAATTTATATTATTCAACTCGTTCTCCTCCTTCTACTTTTATAAAAAGCCCATTAGTTTTAATATTATATTTATAATTGAATTGAGTGATTGTTTCATCTTTACCTTGTATTTCATGTTTTTTTATTACTAAATAAATTTCGTTTTCATAAATTTTTCCATCAGCTAAAAAAAATATTTTTTGAGAAGTTTCATTCTTAGGTAGTTTTAAATGAGACCGACCAAAAATCCATAACTTATCAATCAATTTTCCTTCGAAGGTAAAAGACAATAAATACCATTTTTCATCACAACCAGCATCGGCATCATTAGTCGCAATTAATATTATGCAACTATCCTTATCAGGAAAGCGACATAGTGCGGAAAATCCCCAAAAATATTTTTCTGGACAATATTCTGTGTAACTATCTATACCGTAATTGCATATAAATTGCTGATATAGGTTTTTGGGAATAGATTTTAGAGGAACAGTAAATGGGGTTCTATTTTTAAAATCCCATAATGCAAAAAATGGAAAAGTTTTCTTGGGAAATAATGAAAGAAATTCATTAAAATCTCGATCCTTATTTTCATTATTTTGTGCAACTACTATTGTTTTATTTGTTGAAATAATTAATAAACAATATATTATTAGTTTTCTCATATTTATCTTATTTTAATTAATGTGCCATTAGGAGAACTTGTATGGTTATAAATTTCACCACATTTTTTTTTTTGTATTTTAACTTCAAAATTATTTCTATCACAAGCACAATCATTTGGTTCATACCTTATAACTGTTACAATTGGATTGTATTTTTTACTATTTACAGTAGGATTTAAAGCTTCTAAATATCCATCTGATGTAAAATAAAATCTATTTCTTTCAGTAGATGTGCCTAAATCAGATGATTGAGCTACTTCATAATAGGTGTAATAAACTCCTTTTGAATCTGTTCCACGGCCATTAATGACAACCCAATGGTTGGTTACTCCGTCAAAATTACCTCCTACATCAAGATAATTGACACCAACAATAACCGGATTTCCATTTTCTAATAAATTATTTAAAGCAACAATTGCCTTTTCGTAACACTCTTTATGGATATAAAAATTACTTGTTGTTCCATTTTTCGTGGCTAATGCCCATAGATTATATTGTTCAGTATAATTAGAATCAAAATTTTTCATAATAGCTACACATGCTTTATAACATTCTCCAGTTTCCTGAGTTTGAAAGTCTGATGCAGGAATAATAGATTTTATCTGTGAATTATCCGTTTTTACATTAACCGTTTCTACATTATCTTGAAGTTTTAAATAATTTTTTAATTTTTCAAAACACTGATGTCCGGTAAAACTACAAAATACCATTTATTGTAAAAAACAATTTTCATAATCAACGATATACAAATAATTATTTTCAATTTTTCAAAGT
>WSSedL1CaDRAFT_10001706_pt1 | contig 12278 bp, 10 predicted proteins | sample WetSurSL1Cattail_FD_9464 | JGI IMG/M metagenome (IMG submission 9464)
GATGTGTACATACAGCGCGAACACTATTTGCTCCCATTTCGGTCATGAGATCGGCCGCAATAGTAATAGTTCCGGCAGTATCTACCAAATCGTCTATAATTACCACATCTTTGCCTGCCACATCGCCAATGATTTTAATCTCTTCGATGACATTAGGCTTTTTGCGGAGCTTATAACCGATTACCATTTCAGCATTCAAAAATCGCGAATATGCATTAGCCCTTTTTGTTCCACCCATATCCGGAGCAGCTACTGCAAGATTTGGCAAATTAAGGTTTCGAATATAAGGCACAAAGATTGGCGAAGCGTACAAATGGTCAACTGGTACATCAAAAAAACCTTGCAGCTGATCAGCATGCAAATCCATTGTCATAACGCGATCAACCCCTGCTGCAGTTAATAAGTTGGCAACCAGTTTTGCGCCAATGGCACAACGAGGTCTATCTTTTCTATCCTGACGTGCAAATCCAAAATAGGGCATTACAGCGACTACTTTATTCGCCGATGCTCGTTTGGCAGCATCGATCATCAGAAGAAGTTCAAACAAATTTTCGGAAGGTGGAAAAGTAGACTGAATTAAAAATACTGTTGCACCACGAACGGACTCGTCATAAGCCGGCTGAAACTCGCCATCGCTAAACCAGGTAACAGTGCTGCGACCCAGTTCGCTACCAAAACTATTTGCGATTTTCTCGGCTAAATATCGAGAAGCCGTACCCGAAAAGAATTTTATTGGAGTATTGGCACCCATTATTATTTTATGTTAAAAACATTGGATTTTCGGTGGCAAATGTATAAAAAATATACTATAAAACTTTTAAAAAGATATTTAACAACTCATTTTTGATTTTCTATTTTCGATCTCGATTGTATATAACTAATTAATTAACAGTTAAATGAAATTGAAGAATGTTTCGTAACTTCATCATTTTAAAGTTAGTCTTTATTTTTAATGGCTTTTTGGATACTATCGAGGATCTCATCCCTTCCTAGTTTTTTTACTGCCGATGAAAATATCATTGGAGGTAGCTCGTCCCATAGTTCAAGTAACACTTTCTTAAATTCCGCAACATTTTTCTGCCAGTCTCTTTGTGCTAATTTATCTGTTTTAGTAAAAACGATCATGAAGGGTACATTGTTTTGACCAAGCCATGTAATAAACTTTATGTCAACTGGCTGAGGGTCTAAGCGAGAGTCTATCAGTACATAAAGGCAATAAAGTGAATCGCGTTTAGAAATATAATTGAGAATGGTTTGCTGAAATTCTGAACGTTTTTCTTTTGAAACTTTAGCATATCCATAACCTGGTAAATCTATCAGAAACCAGCTATCATTGACCAAAAAATGGTTTATGAGCCTTGTTTTTCCCGGAGTAGTGGATGTTTTTGCCAGATTCTTTATACCAGTCAGCATGTTAATCAGTGATGATTTGCCTACATTTGAACGGCCTATAAAAGCAAATTCCGGCAAAGTTGGCGGTGGGCAATCCTTCAAACCCGGACTGCTCATTATAAACTTAGCATCTTTAATAATGAATTCCATTATTTTAAATTAGTTGACTTAAAGGGTCAAAACTATGAAAAAATTAAGGTAAAAACTTCTATTACAAAGAGTATTTTCAAAAGCACTTAAATAATACAGGATAATTTATAAATGTAATATATTCTGATAAGCATAGAAAAGAACGTCTCCTACGCTTTTATATCTCAGTTTCCAACCATTTACCATCCGAAAAGTATGTTGTGCTTCGATATCCTGCTTGTCTGAGTTTTTCAAGCGCATCATCCAGTAAGAGTAATAATTCTTGTGGATGGTGTGCGTCTGAGTTGATCATCACCGGAATTTTCATCTTGGCCATTTCACACAAAACCCAGAAACTCGGATAAAACTCGGCTTCATTTCGGCGGTATACACCTCTTGTGTTAAGTTCCACTATGCTCCCTGAGGCCGCAATTTCTTCAAGCGTTTGCATCAATTCACTGCGGTAAACAGGATCGTTTTCGGGTATAAAAATATTGCTGTTGTGTTGCATTTTTATCTTATCCAAATGGCCTATAATAGGGGGTTTCATTTCTTTCAACATCCTACGGGTATATCCGAAATAGTTTTTAACCACACTGTGTGAGTCCCGATGAAATATTTCCTCCCAACCTTTGCGGAACTCTTCATTTGAGCCATCTATGCTCCAGCGCGTCCCATCCTCAAAACAGTCAATAAAATGGATCGATCCTATAAAAAAATCAAGTTGGGAAGGGTTGATTTCGGCTTCTATTTGAGGCCACAAATCAGGAATATAATCAATTTCAAGACCATTATATATTTCAATTTGCCCGGCATATTCGGTTTTTATGGAAAGAATTGCATCCAAATATTCAGGATAACTTTTATAAGGTAGTGTCCAGTTACATGGAAAAGGCACTGGCGCATGGGCCGAATATCCAAGTATTGTTATGTTTTGTTTGATAGCTTCTTCAACATATTGCTTCGGTTCCATCGCTCCGTCGCAATACCTTGTATGTGTATGATAATTGGTTTTGAGCATATAGCTTTTTTAAAGATAATCTTTACGATTGGTAACCACAAAGTAGTATAAAATCATGAAAATATTTAATCTTTTCGGAAAAGCAAAATTTGAGGGATTTAACACTTTAACTACTAAACCGAATGAAGATTAACTAAGATCGAAATGTTAGAAAACCTCAGCCACCACAAAAGTACTTCCCCCTACAAAAATAAAATCTTCTTTTAAGGCATTCGCTTTTGCTGCAGCAAGAGCCTCTTTAACCCTCGGGTAGCTTTCGCCATGCAAATCAAAAGAAGACGCTAGGTTTTTTAATTCTTCTGCTTTTAGCGCCCTGGGAATATCGGCGTTGGTAAAGTAATATCGGCCATTGCGTGGAAGTAATGTCAGTATGGAAGAAATATCTTTGTCCTTTACAAATCCAATTACCATGTGTAACTGATTGAAAGGTATCGTTTTTATTTGTTGTACTACCCATGCAATGCCTTCTGTATTATGTCCTGTATCACAAATAATTAACGGATTGTTGCCAATGGTTTGCCAACGTCCTTGCAATCCGGTTTTGTCCATTACATTGGATAAGGCATCAAATAATTGTTGCCTTGTAATTGAAAAACCTATTTTTTGCAATTGATCAACTGCCGTTAAAGCAGTATTAATATTTTTTTGTTGATATAACCCGGCCAGATCAAGTCTTAAATTTTCATACACATTTTGATCATCTTTATAAACATTGAAAGATTGGCCATTACTGTTAACAGACAAATGCCTGATTTGATAGGTCTCATCAGCCAAAAGTATATCAGCTTCTGATCGTTTCGCGAAATCTTGAAATATAGGTAAAGTATCCGGATGGTATTCGCCAATCACAACAGGCACATGCTTTTTTATGATTCCGGCCTTTTCTGATGCAATTTTACCAAGGGTTTCACCTAGAAATTCGGTATGGTCCATTCCTATGTTTGTTATTATTGAAAGTACCGGCATAATAATGTTAGTAGAATCAAGTCGACCTCCCATACCAACTTCAATTATTGCCACGTCGACCTTATTTTTAGAAAAATAATAAAAGGCAAGTGCAGAATTCATCTCGAAAAATGAAGGGTTAACTTTATCAAACATCGGTTTGTGTTGTGATATGAAATCGATGACCTCTTCTTTAGAGATCATTACTCCATTTACTTTTACACGTTCCCGAAAGTCTTGCAAATGTGGTGATGTGAACAATCCTGTCTTATAGCCAGCTGTTTGCAATATCGATGCCAGCATGTGCGATACAGAACCTTTTCCATTGGTGCCTGCCACGTGAATTGTTTTATAACCTTTATGCGGAAATCCGAAATAATCATCCATATAAAGGGCAGTATCCAAATTAGCTTTATAGGCTGAAGACCCAATACGATGAAACATGGGCAGTTGGCTATACATATAATCCATCACCTCTTGGTAAGTCATTCTTTCACTTTTAAATTTGCTTCAAAAATAGTTTATATCCTGTCCCATTGATCGAAAATGCGTAAAATTTATTATATTTAAGAATATTACACTAAATAATAACATTTTGATTATGAAAGGTAAGCTAAAGATTTTTGTCTTAGACACCAATGTGCTGCTTCACGATAACAGGTGTATTTATAATTTTCAGGAAAATGACATCGTAATCCCGATCGTTGTGCTTGAAGAACTCGATAAACTGAAAAAAGGAAACGACCAGATCAACTTCAATGCGCGTGAATTTACCAGGGAGCTTGACAGGATTTCCGGTGATCATTTATTTAATGGTGGAGTGTCTCTGGGAAAAGGACTTGGTAAACTCACTGTTGAAACCGGCAAACCATTTTCGAAGACAATCATTGAATCATTTCCCGAAAATACTCCTGATCATCGAATTTTGGCTATTGCTGAGTACATCAGTCTAAAAAATCCGAAGCAGTCTGTAATGCTTATTTCCAAAGATATTAATCTCCGCATGAAAGCCAAGTCTATAGGGCTGATGTCACAAGACTATGAAACCGACAAAGTGCAAAATATCGATGAATTAAATAAGAATATACTTACTCTTGATAATATTGACAATCAAGTTATTTCAAAACTTTACGAACAACCTGAAGGTGTGTCTAAGGACGAATTTAACATGAAGGGGAAACTTGAAGGTCACCATTATTTTATATTAAAAAGTGATAAAGCCAGTGCGCTTGCGCATTACGACCCTTTCAACAAAGTAATGAACAGGGTTGAAAAACAACGTACCTTTGGAATTGAGCCACGTAATGCAGAACAAGCATTTTCATTAGATGCACTTTTGCGCCCCGAGATACAGCTTATTGCATTAACCGGTAAGGCAGGCACAGGTAAAACTTTGCTTGCTCTGGCAGCAGCTTTACATTTGCATAAACATTACAATCAAATTCTATTAGCACGTCCTATTGTTCCGTTGGCTAACCGCGACATGGGGTTTCTTCCCGGCGATGTGAATGAAAAGATAGGACCTTATATGCATCCGCTCTTTGATAACCTTTCCGTGATTAAGAATAAATTTCGAGCCATGAGTGAAGAGTATCAGAAAATCGAAGAACTGCTTAAGAATGAAAAGTTAGTGATAACACCACTCGCTTATATACGTGGGCGCAGTCTTTCAAATGCCTTCTTCATTGTGGATGAAGCGCAAAACCTTACTCCGCATGAGGTAAAAACAATTATTACCCGCGCAGGAGAAGGTACAAAAATGGTATTTACAGGCGATATTCAGCAAATCGATTCTCCCTACCTGGATACACAAAGTAATGGCTTATCATATCTTGCCGATCGTATGAAAGGGCAGGATTTATTTGCTCATGTTAATCTTGTCAAAGGGGAACGGAGTTATTTAGCCGAATTAGCCAGTAATTTATTATAAAACTAATATTTAAGGTATGCAAAAAATTCTTGGTATCATTCGGCATGCTAAATCTACCTGGGATTACGAATCCGTTTCCGATCTAGACAGACCTTTAAAGGAATCAGGGATTAACAAGACCATCGATATCGCTCAACAACTCAAGAAGCTTAACATTTCTCCGGATTTGATCATTAGCAGCCCGGCAATAAGAGCTTTGCATACTGCTGTCATTACTGCAAGAGTATTAAATTTTCCATTTGAGAAAATTCTTATAAGTCCAATTATTTATGGCGATGCCGAAGAAGATATCCTTAAATTTATTAAGGCTACACATGACAATGTAAATAATCTGTTTATTTTTGGTCACAATCCTGTTGTTACCGGTCTTTCAAATTATTTTCTCAAGCGTCCATTAGACAATCTGCCTACCTCAGGTGCCGTTATTCTAAAATTTGAAATTTCATATTGGAATGAGATTTCTAAAAAAACAATTCATTCAGAGACTGTTTTTTTACCTGAAAAATAAACTTTATTTAAAACTATCGCTTCAAATTAGCTATTTTTGCAGAAAATTTAAGGAACATATAACTTTTGCAGGATGCAGAAACAAAAAGCCATAATTAACAGGGAGTTAAGCTGGCTGTCTTTTAATGAAAGGGTATTACAGGAAGCGGCAGACAATACCGTTCCTCTGGGTGAAAGAATTAAATTTCTCGGTATATTTTCAAACAATCTCGATGAATTTTTCAAGGTAAGGGTAGCTACGATAAAACGTATTATCGACCTTAAAATGACCAACCAAAAAGTGCTGGGTGAAAAGCCAGAACGAATATTGATGAAGGTTCAGGAAACCGTTATACAACTTCAAAAGAAATTTGAAACGATATACGATGATTTGCTCAGTGAGCTTGAAAAACAAAATATTTTTATCATTGATGAGAAACAACTCAATGAGGAACAAGCTTTATTTATAAAAAACTATTTTGAGGAGAAGGTGCGGTCTGCACTTTCACCAATCATGCTCAGGAATCTTTCTAAATTCCCATATCTAAAGGATAAATCCATTTACCTTGCCACAAAGCTTTCAAAAAAAACGCCGAAGTCAGAATTTGAATACGCTTTGATTGAAATTCCAACCGCTGTTCTTCCACGTTTTATTGTACTTCCCCGGGTAGGTGAAAAAAAATCCATTATCCTGCTTGACGATGTAATTCGTTATAACCTGCAGGAAGTCTTTGCCATTTTTCATTATGACACATTCGAAGCTTATACCATCAAGCTAACTCGCGATGCAGAATTGGGTATAGATAATGATCTCTCAAAAAGCTTCCTCGAAAAAGTGCAGAAAGGTGTATTTGGCAGAAAGAAGGGGCAACCGGTTCGTTTTGTTTACGACGAAGAAATGCCACGGGATATTCTTAAATATTTGAAGCATGAACTTGAATTCGATCAGTACGACAGTATGATTCCGGGTGGCAGGTATCATAATTTCAAAGATTTTATGCATTTTCCCAATATTGGTGGCCCCGATCTTGAGTATCCTCCTGCACCACCTTCTAATCACCCGGAACTTAAAAATGACACAAGCATTTTAGAGACAATCGTTAAACATGATATTTTATTGCATTATCCCTACCAGAAATTTTCTCATTTTATTAATCTGTTAAGCGAAGCTGCAATAGATCCCAAAGTAAAATCAATTAAGATAACGTTGTATCGGGTTGCCACAAATTCCAAAGTCATCAATGCATTGATTAATGCAGCACGGAACGAAAAGGAAGTTACCGTAGTAATCGAGCTACAGGCACGGTTTGATGAAAAAGCGAATATTTATTGGGCGCGCAAGCTGGAGGAAGCAGGAGCGAAGGTTCTGTTTGGGATACAAGGCTTAAAGGTACACAGCAAATTGCTATTGATAACGGCGAAATCCGGGAAACGTATCATCCATTATGCCGGTATAAGCACAGGTAATTTTCATGAAGGAATTGCAGGAATATATACGGATGTAATTTTATTAACATCTGATAAAAAAATCGCCAATGAAGTATGTAAAGTGTTTGATTACTTTGAGAATACATATAAATTCCATAATTACAATCATCTACTGGTATCGCCGCAATATATGCGTAATAAACTAGTTGCATTAATTGATCGAGAAATTAAGAATGCCTGTGAAGGACGAAATGCTTACATCATTCTTAAAATTAATAATTTGGTCGATAATGAAATGATTTATAAATTATACCAGGCTAGTAGAAGTGGTGTTAAAATCAAACTCATAGTGCGAGGAATTTGTTCCTTAATTCCGGGGGTTCCCGGATTAAGTGATAACATCGAAGCGATAAGCGTTGTTGATAAATACCTCGAGCACTCCCGCATTTTTGTTTTCTGTAACAATAACGAAGAAAAATATTACATTTCATCAGCTGACTGGATGACACGAAATCTCGATACTCGTATAGAAGTAGCCAGCCCTATTTACGATAAAGATATACAGCGCGAGCTGAGGGACATTATTGATATTATACTACATGATAATAAAAAGGCACGGATTATTGATGAATGTCAAGCTAATATTTATAAGCAGGATGGTGCATCTGAATCAATTCGTTCACAATTCAAAATTTATGATTATTACAAAATGATTGCTGAACAGGGTTAATGAAGAAATACGATAGAGCATAGTGGAGACGGCAAAGACAGTATCTTTTTATACGTTGGGATGCAAATTAAATTTTGCGGAAACATCGACCATTTCAAGGAATTTTAGTGATCATGGTTATTCCCGGGTCGAATTTAGTGAGGCTGCTAATGTTGTGGTAATCAATACTTGTTCGGTTACGCAACTTGCTGATAAAAAATGCAGACATATCATTAATAAAGCAGTACGCACTTCGCCAAACGCTATTATTGCTGTTGTAGGCTGTTACTCACAACTCAAACCAGAAGAAATAGCTGCCTTAAATGGAGTGGACATTGTGTTGGGAACGCATGAAAAGTTCAAAATCGTTGATCATATTGAAGAATACATCCACAAAAACCAATCTGTAGCCCTTATTCATTCTTGTGAAATCGTTCAGGTCGAGAGTTTTAATACATCTTTTTCCTTGTTTGATCGTACGCGCTCATTTCTTAAAGTTCAGGATGGTTGCGACTTTCATTGTAGTTACTGCACAATTCCGATGGCTCGTGGCAAAAGTCGTAATCCAACCATTGAACAAGTTGTAGTGGAGGCAAAAGAAATAGGGAAACAGGGTATTAAAGAGGTAGTATTAACCGGAGTAAATATTGCTGATTTTGGCAAATCAACTGGCGAAACTTTTTTTGAACTTATCAGGCAACTGGATTTAATTAAAGATATTGGCCAATTTCGCATTTCATCAATTGAACCTAATCTGATAACTGATGAAATTATTCAATTTGTGGCTGATTCCAAGCACTTTGCGCCACATTTTCACATGCCCTTACAATCGGGTTGTAACGAAATATTAGGATTAATGGGTCGCCGTTATAAACGCGATTTGTTTGCAAATCAGGTAAAAACTATTAAAACTATAATGCCGCATGCATGCATTGGAGCTGATGTAATTGTAGGTTTTCCTGGCGAAACAGATGGTCATTTTCTTGATACCTTTAATTTTCTAAAAGACACAGATATTTCGTATCTTCATGTTTTTTCTTATTCAGAACGCCAAAATACAAAGGCTATAAATTTACCGGGTAAAGTGATGACAAAGGAAAAGGATAGTAGAAGTCGAATTCTTATTGAGCTTTCGGAGAAAAAAAGAGCATTATTTTATCAGGAAAATATTGGAAAAGAATATATGGTATTATTTGAATCACAACAGTCTAAAGGTCAAATGTTTGGATTTACATCAAATTACGTAAAAGTTGAAACCAAATTCAACAAATCACTTATAAACAAGGTTGTTAATGTAAAACTAAGCGGGTTATTACCATCGGGAAATGTAGATATTATTTATTAACAATTAAAATTAACAGTTATGAATTACGAATACATCTGCAAATACGTTATTAATGCGATAACTGGTGCATCTCATTTTATTCAAACTGAAGCGAAAAAATTCTCTCCGGATCGCGTTGAAAGTAAAGGATTAAATAACTTTGTTTCATATGTTGATAAAACTGCAGAAGAAATGTTGGTGGAGGCCTTGCATGAGATATTACCTGAAGCCGGTTTTATTGCTGAAGAAAATACAGTAAGTGATAAAGGCGAGCAATTAAAATGGGTAATTGATCCGCTGGATGGTACCACAAATTTTATTCATGGCATACCTGTATATGCGATTTCGATAGCGCTTATGGAAGGGAATGAAACAGTTTTAGGTGTAGTTTACGAGTTAAATCAAAATGAATGTTTTTCTGCATGGAAAGACGGGCCTGCCATGAAAGACTGTGATGAAATTCATGTATCAAGTGCTGCAAAAATTAAGGACTCTCTTATAGCAACAGGTTTCCCTTATTACGATTTTCATAAAATGAAGGCATATATGGAATCCCTGGAGTATTTTATGCAAAATTCACATGGAGCAAGACGTATTGGTTCTGCTGCTGTTGATTTAGCCTACGTAGCTTGCGGTCGTTTCGATGCTTTCTACGAATATAGCTTACAGCCTTGGGATGTAGCCGCTGGCGCCTTTATTGTACAACGTGCTGGCGGGCGGGTAAGTGATTTTAAAGGGGGAGACAATTATATTTTTGGTAAAGAACTGATTGCGACTAATTCGCTTGTTTATGATGAATTTTTAGGTGTTGCTAAAAAATATCTCAAATAATAAAGATATCAAGGAAAAATATCTCATGGATTTTTTGTTTTATATTATATTTCTCACTTTTGGAAAGCTCCTTGCTTTGTTGCCTTTAAGGCTGCTTTATGTTGTTTCAGACATGTTTTATCCGATAGCCTATTATATCATAGGGTATCGAAAAAAGGTTGTTTACGAAAATTTGCGCAATGCATTTCCTGAAAAAAGCGAACAGGAAATCGACATCATTGCAAAGAAGTTCTATCGTCATTTCTGTGATATTATGGTAGAGATTCTTAAACTCCTTCATATTTCCAGGGAAGAAATTTGCAAACGTATGAAATACAGGGGGCCAAACCCTTTTTTAGAAGAATTCGAAAATAAAAAACTTATTCTTGGGGTTTTGGGACATTATAATAATTGGGAGTGGGGCGTTGCTTTGGGAATGCAGGGTCCGTATAATTTCGCATCCATTTATAAGCCTCTGACAAATAAATATTTTGATAAGTTAATGATCAAAATTCGATCCCAGTTTGGGGGCGAATTAGTACCTATGGCAAAAACAGGAAGGGTGATGGCCAAATATATTCAAGAGAAAAAACTTACCGTTTTTAATTTTATTTCTGATCAGGCTCCGGGAAGAAGTGAGGTCCAATATTGGACAACCTTTTTGAACCAAGATACTCCCGTGTTTCTGGGAATTGAAAAACTTGCAATGAAAACCCATCAACCGGTTTATTTCGCAAAATTCGTCAAAATAAAACGTGGCTATTATGAAGCGGTTGTTGAAAAACTTTGTGACGATTGTAATGATTTACAACCTCATGAGTTGACCGAAAAACATTTGAGAGCTTTGGAAACGGCTATTCTGGAGGCTCCTGAACAATGGTTATGGTCTCATCGCAGATGGAAAATTAAAAGATAAATATTAACACTTGTGGTAAAAACGGCTATCGTAATTTTAAATTGGAATACCAAAAATCATTTGGAGACTTTTTTACCATTTCTGGTGAAATATTCAACCTTAAACGATGTTAAAATAGTTGTAGCGGATAATGCTTCTGATGATGGGTCAGTGGATTTTCTGAGGACAAATTATCCCAGCATTGAACTGGTATTGTTGGATCAAAATTATGGTTTTGCAGAAGGATACAATCGAGCTTTAGAACAGGTTAAGGCTGAGTATTATATTTTATTGAATTCTGATATAGAGGTCACTGAAAATTGGATACAACCGCTTATTGAGTTGTTGGAAAGCAATTCTGAAATTGCAATATCCATGCCCAAATTAAAGTCCTATTATAAACGCAATTCGTTTGAGTATGCTGGAGCAGCAGGAGGGTACTTAGACAAGTTTGGGTATCCGTTTTGTAGAGGCCGCATATTCGAATCCATGGAAGAAGATACAGGCCAATATGATGGTTGCAATGAGATATTTTGGGCCACCGGCGCATGCATGGGCATCAAAGCCAGTTTATTTCATCAAATGGGAGGTTTCGATCCCTATTTCTTTGCTCACCAGGAAGAAATTGATCTTTGCTGGCGCCTTCATCACAAAGGATATAGAATCTATTGTAATACACAGTCTGTTGTATATCATTTGGGAGGGGGCACCTTACCGAAATCTAATCCTTATAAAACTTACCTGAATATTAGGAATAATCATGTTTTGCTTAAAAAAAACTTACCTCGGAAACAATGGATTAAAGTTTTTTTAATACGTCTTCCACTTGATTTTATTGCTGCAATAAAGTTTCTTTCCGGCTCCCAACCTGGCGAATTTTGGGCTGTATTTAAAGCGCATTATAGCTTCATTCAATATTTACTCAAGTATAAACAAGTAATGAAACCGGTAACTGCTTCCCGCTTAATATACCAAAGGAGCATAGTTTTTCAATATCTTTTCTTAAAACGAAGAAAATTCTCCGATCTCAAGTTTACAATTGATTGAAAAAGTTTCTTTGCGTCTCTTTGTATTTGCGTCGAATTTAATGCTTTCGTCTTTGCTCTTTTGTCTTGATTCTTTGATCTATAAAATATCTATAGTTGATCCAATATTTTCTCCAATTGTATTCCTCTAGAGCCTTTAATAAGAATAAAGCTTTGTTCAATG
>WSSedL1CaDRAFT_10001707_pt1 | contig 12270 bp, 5 predicted proteins | sample WetSurSL1Cattail_FD_9464 | JGI IMG/M metagenome (IMG submission 9464)
CCTGTTCCAGCCAGTACAGGGTGAGAGTATGGGTCATTAGGGTAGTCTACTTCGTTACCTATACTCCATGCAAATACGGAAGGATGGTTTCTATCGCGACGTACAAGGTCAGCTAAATCTTTTTCGCCCCATTCTTCAAAAAAATCATAAGAACCTTCGAACCCAGGCGTACCGATATTCCAACCTTCTATCCACTTCCTTTTGGGAAATTCCCATTCATCATAGGCTTCGTTCATAACCAATAACCCAAGTTCATCACATAATTCGTATAAATCGGGGGCTTGGGGGTTATGGCTTGTACGAACGGCGTTGCATCCAATCTCTTTTAAAGTAATTAATCTTTTTTTCCAAACCTCGCGTGGAACAACAGAACCGAGTACTCCTGCATCGTGATGAATACAAACGCCTTTCATTTTCATCCATCGACCATTTAAAGCAAAACCTTTATTCGGATCGAATGTAAATGTACGTAATCCTGTACGAATAGTTGATTGGTCAACCTCTTTCCCATTTTTCAGAATGGTAGTTTTTAATTGGTATAAATTTGTATTGTCAAGACTCCATAACTGAGGATTCTTAATTTTCAGATCAAAAGAAAGTGTATTATTGTTTTCGCTATTTACAGAAAGATTTTGAGAGCTTTTTGCTACAACTTTCCCGAATGGCGATATGAGTTCATTATTTATAGTGATGGAAGTATTATTTGCAGAACCATTTTCAATTGCTATTTCGACATGTAATATAGCTTGTTTTTGGGTTACAGATTTCGAATAAGTATAAACACCCCATTGAGCAATGTGGACAGGGTTTGCCTCAATAAGATAAACATTACGATAAATACCTGAACCCGTATACCAACGCGAATCAGCAGCTTTACTGTGATCGACTCTGACGGCTAAGACATTATTTTCTCCGATTTTGATGTAAGGAGTTAAATCATACATAAACGAGATATATCCGTTCGGACGTTTTCCTAATAAATGTCCATTGATATAAACTTCACTTCTGTTATAGACCCCTTCGAAATAAATGTATACTTTTTTCCCTTTTAAGTTTTCAGGGATATTTAAGTTCTTTTTATACCAACCAATACCTCCGGGAAGGTATCCGCTGCAACTTGCTAAATTTGGACTCAGCTGCTCTTTCACACTCCAGTCGTGTGGTAAAGTTATGGTTTTCCATTTTCCTTCAACTCTTGAAAGTTCCGGTGCGTTGTTTAAAATAAATTCCCAGTTGTCGTTAATTAGTTTTTTATGCCCAAACATTGGATTTGCCCAAACGAGGGCTGAAAACAACAACAAAGTTGCGAGACTAAAATACCTTTTCAATTTTCTCATCTTAACTATTCTGTGACAATCTTTTTTGTATATGTGATATATTATTTTTTAATTATTCGTTTTGTATAGTTTCCTTTGTCAGTATTTATTTGAATGAAATAAACTCCTTTGGCTAAGCCAGATAATGTGAGCTTAATGTGAGCTTTATTATCATACACTTCAGTACTTACAACTCTACCAGATATATCGTAAAGGGAGATTTTATTTATATTTTCCTCAGATGTCAATATAAGATGATCAGTAACAGGATTGGGGTATATTTGGACATTTGAGTATTCTCTGGCTTCTGTTACCGCAGAAAGAATAGTTTCGTTAGAAACAAAAGTTACAACTGACAGAGGAGGCAGTGTAAATAATTCATTGATATTTATTTTGTTCTGCACACTCATATCGTTGTTTTCATCGGTAAGATATGGTGTAAACTGAATATCTTGACCGATTGGCAGATTGCTAACTGATATTTTTACGGCTTTTTTTACAACATCTGTATTGGTTGCTATTACCACCACCTGTTGTGTCTCCGTGTTGAGATATGCAGAATACATTTGACCATTCAGTGCAGTGGTTTCATCTATATTATCCGAACGTGTTATTCCTGCGCGTTTCATTCCGGGTCGTACAAAACGAGAGTACTGGCCTAAAGTGTATAGCAACTTGGTATCGTTATAAATGCCATCGGTTAAGTCTTTTTTAGTCAGTGCTTCAATTAAAGCAAATCTACTTTCCCCACCATGATTTCCTTGCTCAAAAACAGTCCACCATTGCCAACCGGTGGCATTGGCGACACAAAAATCAACGTGGAGCATTCTCGCTAAAGACATGGCACATTCAATTTCTTTAAAGTTTCCGGTAGATGCATTCGGATGCCCCCATAAGTAGCCGCTTCCAAGTAAGCTGTATTCGGTTTGAAAATATTCAAGACCCGAGTTTGTGTTATTGAGTAGTTGTTTGAAGTTATTTCTCACGCTATACATGTCAGATGCACTTGCATCGTCCCAATAACTGTGAGATGACACAATATTCGAAACATTTGGTAGTCCGAGAATTTTCATATCGGGCGCTGAATCTCCCCAAAACTTATCAACCTGATTTACTGCGGCAGTTATAGAGCCTGCTTCTGGAACAAAAAGTTGAGTTGTCAATCCTTTGGACGAAAATTCCGAACTCATATTTTTTACAACATTCGCAATTTCCTGATCGGTAGCGGGAGAACCTTCTTGTTCTGCATAACCATCGGAGCTTTCATTCCATTCGTATTGAGGTTCGTTTACAGGGCTGATATAATCAAAATGAATTCCGTTATTATCGAAATGTTGAATTATATCGGATGTGAATTTTGCATAATCATTATATCTGGTTTCGTCCAAAATATAATTCCACCCCCCACCTTTATTGAATGCATATCCTTTTTTTGTAAAATAGACAGGAGGAGAGTTCATAAATCCAATGATATCTTCCACAGCATATTCTTGAGCGGCTTTTTGTAAAAACCATTGTTGTCCTTTTTGTTTTTCCCAATTATAGGTAGTCTGGTCGGAGTTTAAAAAACATTCTGTCCGTTTAGCATCTGACGTTATGTAACTGTTATCTCCTTGTTCGTAAGAGCCGCTGCCGATATTGAATCGCCAGCATGACAAACCTATTCCTTTGGGATTGCCGTTTGCATCAAAGTCTTTGCTGAATAGAAGTTCTGCTAATTTTTCTTTTTTGTTTTCCGGCCAGTATAATCCAATAAGTTGAGTGTTCCAAGCATCTGAAGCACCAATGTTTCGTATCGTTTGATATGTATCGTTGTAATCGACAGTGATACTGATAGGAACTAAATTTGATAAATAATACGAATTGATTTCCGTAGTAGTATAAGCTTTATTTTCAATTATTAATTCATCGTATGTTCCTCCGGCAGTTTTGGTGGATGTAGTACTTCCGAGACTCCAGTTTGTGAAATTCAGAGCATAAGTTTTTACCTGAACCATTGCGGTCGTTTGAATGCCGTTCTGGTATATACGCATTGTGCCTTTATTGCTACCAGAAATAGAATGGAATATGTTGATTGCATACCATTTTCCTGGTTCGAGAGTTTCCTTACCGACAGCCTCTTTTTTTGTCCCGCTCGAAAATGTCTCAAGCACAAGATAAGCTACACCTGATGTCAATTTTAATTTTAGTCCGTAACTTGATGTGTCATTTGAACATTGATAGATGTATTTATCATTATCGTCATCGGAAAAACTATCTTTTTTGTACAAAAAACTTACTGTAGATGAATTCTCCGGTAATATGTTTCCTGAAAAATTTAATTGTCCACCATTATTGAGTTCAATAACCTGTTTTCTCTCTGAATCTTCAGTCAGAACATATCCTGATCCAGTTAAACTTATCCGTTCATACTCTTCTTTTGTATTACCATCGAAATGAAACGTTATCGGTTCTTCTGTAACTGGATCTGTGACGGTTTCCTCTTTGTAAAGCTGAGATACCTGACTGGAACTTAGAGGGTAGTGATAAATGTTTATATTGTCGATAGAGCAAGTCATAGGGTAATCACCCCGATTCGGATTCATACCAAAATAAAGTTTGGTAGGGTTTTGTACTGATAAAGATCCGAAGATGGTTTTAGTTACTGCTAATTCTCCATCCAAATAGTAATACCAATCTGTTCCGCTAATAATTACGACAATGTGATGCCATGTGTCGTCGGCATTTATCACGTTGCCAACCATTGCTTCCCATATATCTTTTTTAAATGATTTTGTATCACACACAAGACCACTTTTTGTATCATCCCAGCCGTAAACCGGCATTAAATAAATATTACTGTCATCCACAGGGTTATGAAACTCGAAAATCTGTTTCCAATACCCACTATTATCGTTTGAACTACGTTTGTACCAAAAAGCCAATGAAATAGTATCACCTATAATTGGAGCTTGCATGACGGCATAAGCCTTGCTTAATCGGTCGAATGAAAGCACATTTCCACGCACAGCATCGTTAGTTAACGTAGCCCCGTTTTTAAGTTCAAGAGTCGTGTTTCCTTGCTTGTCAGTTGTATCTTGCTCAAAATCGTAGGAAGCATATAACTTGTAGCTTCCATAATTTTGAGCAAAAATAAATAACTGAAAAAACAAGGTTGATAATATCAGTATTGTTTTTTTGTTCATTTTAATATTTACATGCTTATTACCGATTTATTATTTTACAGTTATCGCGTAATAACTTTCATATTCGTAGGTATATCCATCGCTACCAGGTACAGAGTACTTAATTGCATAATTTACAGTTGAAGAAAAATCAACTGATGATGTTCCGGATGTTTGTGAAATATCATCCACCGTAACGGAAACGATTCTCTCAGTATCAATCAGATTTGCATCATTATTCATTACTGTGAACACAGGAATTAATGATTTCAAGTCTGTCCCATCCGGAAGGTCAACTACCATGTTGAACTTATTGAATGAACTGATATCTCTGGTTTGTGTTGCGTTAACTCCATTAATAGTGAATTTTGTAAATTCAGGTATAATTACGGCTGCAATTTCGTAACTTTCTTCAACTCCCGAAGAAGTTTTTACTTTAAATGTCTGTGGCTCCAATTTGTTATTGCTGTCGAAACGAAGGACTTTTGTAGTAGATTCAGAAGTAAGCGCAACTTCTCCGCTGGTATCCGATTCCCAATACATGGTTGCAAAATCTGATTCGAGAGCAAACTTAACAGCTACTGTCCTTCTGATATAAGTGGGCCACAAACCATAAGGAATCGGACATACGATTCTTTTTTCTGTTACAAAATCGCCATAAGATTCATAAAAGAAGCTGCTTCCAAAATCAGAAAGCCGTCCCATACGCGGTAACGAAAATGAAGTTAATCCTCCATTTAGAGCTTTCACACTAACATTAACAGAATCCACACTGAATACAATCTCTCCGTTAGCTTTGATAGAAGATGCAATCCAAACGGCAGTGTAATCTCCGGGTTCCTGATAGGAATAAGAGAATGTACCATCGGCATTACAAGCAAAACCGTTATTTCCAGTTTGACCGTACACGTGTTCCTGATCTCCCGGCCAGATAACAAATTTCTGACCTTCTCCGAGATTTGTAAAATGCACGGATTCGAATACGTCAAACACGCTTTTGTCATCGATACTGAAAGAAGCTTTCGGTTCAACATAAATGTCATCTATAAAACTTTTATTATCGCATGAGGATAATAAAAACAGACTGACAATAGAGATGTAAATATATTTTGTCTTTTTCATCCGTATTAATTTTTTAAGAAGAAGTGGAGTGAAATGGCATGTTTAGTATTTTCTTGATATATAATTAATTAAACATGCATTTTTCATTGTGTTGTTATTTTATTAATATATTATGAGTATTTAAAACATTAGTAACCAAAATTTTGGGTAATTATTCCATTCGAAAGAGTTATTTCGCGTTGTGGAATAGGCATAATTTCATTTACACCTTTTTTGAAATATTTGCCTCTCCAACGTGGTTTTCCTGAATTTTTATCAGCTGCTTCGGCATTTTTAGTTTCCAGATATGCCATTTTTTCACTTAACAATCCTAATCGTTGTAAATCAAACCAGCGGTCAAATTCAGCAGCAAGTTCTATACGACGTTCATTCTGAATATTCTTCTTAATCTCCTCATAAGGTAAAACACTATATAATGAAAATGAAGTGATGGAAGAATTGTATACACTATATTCATTCGAAGCATCTAATAGTTTTGCAGCCCGACTTCTAACTTTATTCAATATAGTTGTTGCTTTAATTGGATCACCTGTTTCGTTCAGAATTTCTGCATACCAAAGCAAAGCTTCGGCATATCGCATTACGCGATAACTTCTTTCATATACAGTGCCTTCGCTTGGATAAACAATGTATTTTGTAAAAGCATAACCATAAGCGACATTGAACCATTGCAGAGTTGCCGATTCGCCATTTTCATCTTTAAAAAAATCAGAACTGATGTCGGATTGGGAAGCTGCTGTGAAAATTCCCCGAGGATCTGTTTTTCGGTAGTCATAAATTGCTTGTGTGGGAACGGGTCCAACTGCATGATCTTGATTTTCGTTAAAGCATTCGTACAGGTAATTCTTTTCATCGATGCTTGAACCTGATGAAGAGTAATCATAATGATTTATTTCAAGTAATGATTCTTTGCAGAAGTCACTTTTCAATCGAAATAAATCGCTAAATTCAACTAATCCGTGGACATTGGCCACATCACCGGAAAATATAGTACTGGGAGATGGATCTTGATCGGTAAGTACCAAACGTTTACATAAATCACTCCATGTTTCGGTGTAACGATCAGAAAATTTAAGAATTTGATCATACGTCAGACTTTGTCCTTCAATAAACAATGCGCCAATCTCTTTGGCCTCTTCCCATTTCTCTGCGCGATTAGGGTTAACCAAATCTATTCCAGGTGATGCCTGATAAGCAAGTACTTTCATTAGTAATCCTAATCCTGCCCCAATGCCAGCCTGACCTGCATCATCGTTTTTGTATCTATCTTTATAAAGAATAAGACATGCTTCTCTGAGGTCTTTTTCGATATATGCATATATTTCATCAGTGGTAGATCGTGGAATTACACTGTCTCTTAATTCAGAAACTTCTGGTTGTATACTAACGCCGCCAAATGATCGAACCAGATTGAAATAGAATAATGCACGTAATAATTTAGCTTGTCCTAAAATATATCTTATTTCCTGAGCTCCATTGGTATAAGCGGAATCATATACCACATTAGGCACTGCTGAGATTACCTGATTAGCCAAATTTATACCTCTGTAATTAACTTGATAGCGTGTGAGTATGTAAGAATTTTCAGTGTTAAACTGAAAATTTAATAATTGACACAATTCGGAACCATCATTATCCTGAGCAGTATAAGCATTGTCGCTCATACATTCTCCAAATATTAATTCACTATGTTGATAATCTGTTGACTGCATTATATTGTATACGGCATTTAAACTGATTCTCAAATTGTTTAGTTGAGATGAAAAATCTCCTACTTCAACACTCCCCTTCGGTTCAACATTGAAGAATTCGTCACAAGCTGAGAAACTTAAAGCGACTACAAATAATAGTAATAATGTGATCTTTTTCATTTTTTTCATGTTGATTTTATATTGATAAAATTCGTCTGTCGCTTTTATAAATTAACTATCAGACCAAATGTGTATGTACGTGGTTGAGGATAGCGTCCTTCGTCTATACCGAGATATAAGTTGTTAGATTCTTGTCCTAAAGTTTTGCCAATCTCAGGATCTAATCCACTATACTTGGTGAAAGTTAGCAAATTAGTAACTGAAGTATATAGTCTCATAGATGTAAAATGTAACTTATTGCAAATGGAAGAACTAAAATTATATCCCAATTGTATATTCTTCATTCTCAGGTACGATCCATCTTCGAGATAAAAATCAGAATTTTTGAAATTAAAATCTCGAATTGTACTGTTTGTGTTTGGTGCAGGTACTGTTCCATTAGGATTTGCAGGCCAGTTGCTACGATAATCTGTCGTTACATCTGTTGGAGTTCCTCTCCACACAACATCCATATAGTCTGAAGCAACATTTGAAATGCCTCCCCTGTCATATGTAGAATATAAATAGTAACGTGTAGCATTATAGATTTTATTTCCATATACCCCTTGGAAAAACATACTTAAATCGAAGTTTGCATATTCAAGATTTATATTAAATCCATAGTAGAAAGCCGGATGAGGACTGCCTAAATATGTTTTATCGTCATCGTCTATCACTCCGTCACCATTTATATCGACAAATTTCATATCACCGGCACTGAAAGAGTAATCAGTTTTAAAGGTAGCAAGATTGCTTATATCTTCGTCTTCCTGAATGATGCCGGCAGTTTTCCAGCCATAAAAAGCACCTATCGGTAGTCCTACCATTGTTTTGTTAGTATAGCCAAGTTCATCGATATAACCTCCATAAATTGGTTCATTTGAATCTCCAAGGCTTGTAACTTTATTTTTTATAAATGAAATATTTCCGCCAATTTCATATTTGAATTTGTGTATCTGATCTTTCCAGCTCATTTGTATTTCTACCCCTTTGTTGTTTACTCCTCCTGCATTTTGTAAGGGGATTGCACTTTCATCAAAACCATTGTAATAGGTCAATGGAATTTCAATAAGCATGTCTTTCGTATCTTTTGTGAAAAAGTCGAAGCTTGATGAGAATCGGTTGTTGAATAGATTAAGATCAAGTGCAATATTGGCAGTTTGAGTTCTTTCCCAAGTAATGTCTTCATTACCAATTTGTTTTATACTCATTGCTTCTTTGATGGTTGGGTTGGTAGATCCATAGATATAATATCCATCGGATTGAACATAAGTGTTGTAAGCGAAATCTCCTACACGGTTATTTCCTAATTGTCCCCAACCTGCACGAATTTTTAACATTGAAATTTGGTCGAAATTTTTCATGAATTCTTCCCCTGAAATTTTCCAACCTACTGACACACTTGGAAAAAATCCCCAACGATTTTTTTTCGCAAAACGAGAAGATCCGTCGCTACGGAAATTTGTTTGAATAAGATATTTGCTTTTATAATCGTACGAAATTCGGCTTAACAAACCAAGTGCTCTCCAACCAGTACCATATCCTGAAACGCTCTCACCAAGGTTGGCAAAATCTAATGCATCGTAACCTTCGTCGTATCCACCATATCCATAGCCACTTGCTACAATTTTTTCATAATCGCTTATCTCCATCGTTTGTCCAACCATTGCAGAAAAGTTATGATCTGAATTGAATGTTTTGGTATATGTCAATATATTGTCCCAACTGATGTTCGTTTGACTGGCTAATTCCCGTTTAATTTCATGTTCATTATCATTTATCACCGTTTCACTTAAATTATAGCGATAGTAATAACTGTTTGTAAGATTGTTAGTAGTAATGCTTGCGCGCGAATTGAATGCCAATGAAGGAAGAATATTCCAGTTCAACGTAAACTGTCCCAGGAAAATGTCAGTTTTACTTCCATAAACAGCTCGTCTAATTTTTTCTACAGGGGTATCGTACACATATTCTCCATATGAGTTTATGGTCTGAACCAGAGGGTTGTAGATCAAAGCTTGTTTAATAACACCATATTTCCCATCTTCCTCCACAACATTTCGGTTTTCTTTTGAATAACTTATGTTTAAACCTAATGTTATACTTTTGGACAAATTAGCATTTACTTTACCTAAAACATTAAACCGGTCGTAATCACTCCGATTTACAATTCCTTGAGTGCCGGTAAAATTACCGCTCAAATAGTAATTTATATTTTTTGATCCACCAGAAGCGGATAAGCTATATTTCTGGACTAATCCTTTGCGAGTAATTACGTCCCACCAATTGCTTCCACCTTCCAATAAATCTAAATTATCATCGCGAACCGATAGAACGCCGTCAGAATTTAATTCGGTACGTTTATAGGTGTTTGACGCATAGTCCTGAAAGAAAATATATTGTTCTTTTGTCATCACATCCGGATTTTTCCATGCTTCCTGCCAGCCAAGATAAGAATTGAATGTAATTTGGGGTTTGAGACTTTCAGATCCTGTGCGGGTAGTTATAAGTACAACACCATTTGCTGCTCTTGACCCATAGATGGCTGATGATGCTGCATCTTTAAGAATTTCGACGGAAGCGATATCATCGGGTGCAAGGAAATTGATACTTTCCATTGGTGTACCATCAACGATATAAAGAGGATCTGAGTTGTTAATTGTACCAGCTCCACGAATTCTGATGGATGTGTTAGCACCTGGAGATCCTGAGTTTTGAACAATTTCTACTCCAGCAGCTTTTCCTTGTATTGCTTGAGCAACGCCTGTGGTAGGCATATTGCGTATATCTTTAGTATTTACCGATGATACGGCGCCTGTTAAATCACTTTTTTTCTGGACACCGTATCCAATTACAACTATTTGGTCAAGATTTACGGTGTTTTCCTGTAATTCAATTGAAATGGAAGAACGATCTCCAACCAAAATTGTTTGGGTTTCATATCCGACATACGAAATAATCAGTTCTGATTTCGCATCGGTTATTTTTAATACAAAGTTTCCTTCGATGTCTGTAACAGTACCGATACTGCTATTTTTAACTAAAACAGACACGCCGATAAGGGGATCATGAGTAGTTTTGTCTACAACAGTACCCTTAATATTTTTTTGTGAAAAAGCAAATGCTAAATTAGAGAGAAGGAAAAGAAATAATAACAATGTTTTCTTTTGCATATTTGCTGATATTAGATTTAAAAAATGTTGTAAATTTGAGAGTGATTCTAAAAAAATAACTTATTTATTAGCATGTATATGAAATGTTTAATTTGAATTTAGACATTGTTTCTGTTGTTGTTTGTAAAGTATAATAGACTTCGTTAAACAATGCAGATAAGAAAGTTAATTAATAATCGAATCGCAAAACAAATAAATATAATTCGGAGCTAATAAAGTGTTAGATATGAATGATTAAGTGAACAAGCAACGCTTTTTGTAATGGCAGCATTGCTAATAATCACCTGTTTGTAATTGATTTTAAGACAGAGAAACTTTGATTAATTTCTCTGTCTTTTCTATATAGTACGATACTTATTTTACAAATTTTGCAGTAGATGTGATGTTATTAGCATCTTTGGCAAGAACAATATAAAGTCCTGAACTTAGTTTACTAATATTTACGACATTGTTGCTAACATTTTGGTTAAGAACACATTTCCCTGTTGCGTCAAAAATCATAACTGAAGAGATTACAGATGATGAATTGATGTTCAGAGAGTTGTCTTTAGCATATACTGAAAGTGATTGTGCACTTTCCACATTTTCAAATCCTGAAATAGGTGAAGGATTGTATTTGTAAAGAATTTTTGTAGTTGTTGTAACAAAATACAAAGCATCTGATACGGCAGTCAAAGCATATGGTTTTGAATCACCTTCCATATCCGAAACTTTTGTAGGAGTGTCATTTACACTTTCCATTTTCCATAATTCATGATTTGAACTGGCATCCTGAGCGCGGAAATACAAACGACCACCACAACTTGTAAACATGCGTGATTCATCGCTGTTATTTCCCGTATATATTTCTATACCATTTGTCCATACAGATTGATATTCAAAACCTGTCAATCCATTACTTGTAGTAGGAGTAACACCACCTTCACTCAAGTTATAACGCCATAAGCAATAACCTGAATCCTGATATGTGTCTGCTGGATAATAGTAACTTCCGTTTGCTTGGCAGAAAAGATATCCATTCCAGATAAAAGGGAATTCAGGGCCCCAGCTGTCATATGCTGGATCGCTGTTCCAATGATTGATGTCGTAGATGTAATGAGTTCCAGCAGCAGTGAAATCAGTAACTCCCGGTTCACATCCATGAATACCATCTTTTGCTCTAAAATATACTTTTCCGTTGTAATAAACAGGAAATGCAAATTCAGTGTTATTTGGAACACCATCGGTTGATCCTGCGTTATAATCAACACCTACCCATTTTGTTCCACTTGCTGTACCGTCACTGTACCAAATTTCCGAACCAATTTTATTACCACTGTCATCTAAAGTATTCGCACGGAAAACAACTCTTACGTTGTTGTCATCGTTCTAAGTGAACAAGCAACGCTTTTTGTAATGGCAGCATTGCTAATAATCACCTGTTTGTAATTGATTTTAAGACAGAGAAACTTTGATTAGTTTCTCTGTCTTTTCTATATAGTGCGATACTTATTTTACAAATTTTGCAGTAGATGTGATGTTATTAGCATCTTTGGCAAGAACAATATAAAGTCCTGAACTTAGTTTGCTAATATTTACGACATTGTTGCTAACATTTTGGTTAAGAACACATTTCCCTGTTGCGTCAAAAATCATAACTGAAGAA
>WSSedL1CaDRAFT_10001708_pt1 | contig 12267 bp, 11 predicted proteins | sample WetSurSL1Cattail_FD_9464 | JGI IMG/M metagenome (IMG submission 9464)
TCTCTTTACAACCGGCTTGCTGCCAAGAAAGACGGGAAGCTTATTTTAGTTACCGCAATTAATCCCACTCCGGCAGGTGAGGGAAAAACCACAACGACAGCCGGACTTGGGGAAGCAATGCAGAAAATCGGAAAAAGTGCCGTCATAGCCCTGCGGGAGCCGAGCCTTGGCCCTGTTTTCGGAATCAAAGGCGGCGCGGCGGGCGGCGGTTACGCGCAGGTGGTGCCAATGGAGGACATCAATCTGCATTTTACCGGTGATTTTCACGCAATTACTTCGGCAAACAATTTGCTTTGCGCCATGTTGGACAATCATATCCAGCAGGGGAACGCGCTGCAGATTGACCAGAGAAGAATTTTGATTAATCGCTGTCTCGATATGAATGACCGCGCGCTGAGAAATATCGTTGTCGGTCTTGGCGGAAAAATCAACGGTGTACCGCGTGAGGACGGTTTTTGTATCACGGTAGCGTCTGAGGTTATGGCGATTTTTTGCCTAGCGACCGACTTGATTGACTTAAAAGAACGGCTTGGGAAAATCTTAGTTGCATATACATTTTCAGGGGCTCCCGTTTACGCGAGCGATTTAAAGGCGCAGGGAGCCATGACAGCACTGCTCAAGGATGCGATTAATCCGAATCTGGTTCAAACGCTTGAGCATACGCCTGCTATTATGCACGGCGGGCCGTTCGCAAATATCGCGCACGGCTGCAACTCGGTCAGGGCTACCCGGTTGGCATTGAAACTGGCAGACTACTGCATCACTGAGGCAGGCTTCGGCTCTGACCTTGGAGCCGAAAAGTTTATGGATATCAAATGCCGTATGGCGGGCTTAAAGCCAAGTGTGGTTGTCTTAGTCGCAACTGCCCGCGCACTCAAATACAACGGAGGGGTTCCAAAGGACCAGACAACATTGGAAAACCTTGACGCGCTGAAAAAAGGGATTATCAATTTAGGTGCTCATATTTCAAATATGAAAAAGTTCGGAGTTCCGGTTGTTGTCGCAATTAACCGCTTCGGCAGCGACACCGCCGCCGAACTGGACTATATTGAAAACTACTGCCGTCAGAACGGCGCCGATTTTGCGCTTTCCGAGGTATTTGCCAAGGGCGGAGAGGGCGGCATGGATTTGGCCAAAAAAGTCTGTGAAGCGGCTGAAAAGCCGTCTGATTTCCATCCGATTTATGCGGCGGAATCTACAATCAAGCAAAAAATCGAGTGTATCGCCTGGGAAATTTACGGTGCTGACGGTGTGTCCTACACAAATCAGGCTGAAAAATCCATCAAGGAGATTGAACTTCTTGCCGGGGACAAGCTGCCGGTCTGTATTGCGAAAACGCAATATTCACTTTCTGATAACGCGGCGCTTTTAGGCCGCCCTACCGGATTCCAAATTACAATCCGCGACCTGCGTCTTTCCAACGGAGCCGGATTTGTTGTTGCCTATGCGGGTGACATCATGACTATGCCCGGTCTGCCGAAAATTCCCTGTGCCGAAAAGATTGATGTGGATGCAAACGGTAAAATTTCAGGATTATTCTAATGATGGACAGGTGACTTTATGCAGGAAATTACCACTTTTTCCTCAGTTGAAACGGAATCTCTCGGCGAAAGGCTGGCGAAACAGCTGAAGGGCGGCGAGGTGATCGCGCTTTTTGGTGGCATGGGTATGGGCAAAACTGCCTTTACGCGCGGCCTTTCCCGCGGACTTGAAATTTATGACGGTGTTTCCAGCCCGACTTTTGCACTCGTGCATGAATACCACGGGAAATTCACGGTTTATCACTTCGACATGTTCCGGGTAACCGGTTGGGATGACCTTTATTCAACCGGATTTTTCGATTATCTGGAAAGCGGGGGAGTGCTGGTGATTGAATGGAGCGAAAATATTGAAAACGCTTTACCGGAGGATGCAATCCGTATCGAAATTCAACAGGGCGGTAATGAAAATGAGCGCATTTTCCATATTGAAGGGATAGAAGTATGAGAATATTAGCAATAGATTCTTCCGCGACCGCCGCGTCAGCCGCGCTGGTTGAAGACGGCAAAGTGCTGGGAGAATTTTATATTAATACCCGATTGACACACAGCCAGACCCTTATGCCTATGATCGACAATGTGTTAGGCTGCACACAGTCGGAACTGTCCAGCGTTGACTTGTTTGCGGTTTCTGCCGGCCCCGGTTCCTTTACCGGAATCCGCATCGGTGTTGCAAGCATTAAAGGGCTTGCTATGGCGCGGAATAAGCCTTGCGTCGGTGTTTCTACGCTTGAAGCGATGGCATATAATCTGGAGCTTACAGAGGGAACAATCTGTGCCGTGATGGACGCGCGCTGCCAGCAGGTTTACAATGCAATGTTTCATATCAGCGGCGGCCATTTGGAGCGGATTACCCCCGATCGTGCGCTTTCCATTGAAGACCTGGCGAAAGAATGCGAAAATTATACAAAACCGCTGTTTCTTGTTGGAGATGGTGCAAAGTTGTGCTATAATAATCAATGGTTTAAAAATTTGAAAGCTGTTTTGCCGCCTGAGCCGCTGCTTTATCAGCGTGCTTGCGGTGTTGCGAAAGAAGCTCTGACGGTGTATGAACAGGGCGGCGCGGTCACTCCGGCTGCACTGATGCCAATTTACCTGCGCCTGCCTCAGGCGGAGCGGGAACTAAAAAAACGTTTAAAAGGAGAAAAAAAATGATAGCTTTAGGAGCGGATCATGGCGGACTGTTATTAAAAGAGGCAATCAAAAAATATTTGGATTCCGAGAAAATCGCATATCAGGATTTCGGTACCTTTACGGAAGCATCCATTGATTATGCGCCAATTGCGGCAAAGGTGGCGCACAGCATCGTGAATGGCGAAGCCGATAAAGGAATTCTGTGCTGCGGCACGGGAATCGGCATGAGCATTGCGGCCAACAAGGTGAAGGGAATCCGGGCTTCGGTATGCGATAATGATTTTTGTACGGAAATGACCCGCCGCCACAACAACTCAAATATCCTCTGTCTTGGCGGCAGGGTAATTGATGAGGAAAAAGCGGTTTCACTTGCTAAATTATATCTTGAAACTCCGTTTGAAGGCGGACGCCATCAAACCCGTATCGATGAGATCGCCGCAATTGAACGCGGCGAACTCTGATTATGAACTGAATCGTCAATAATATCTGTTGTTCCGCTGCGGGCGGGGCGGCAGATATCAATTTATGTCGATTAATTGGTATTATTTATAAAAACGATAATGGAGGATGTCAACATGGACAAACAGGTATTCGTCATGGACCACCCGCTGATTCAGCACAAACTGACATTTTTGCGTGATAAAAACACAGGGTCAAAGGAATTCCGTGAGCTTGTGGGCGAGATTGCAATGCTGATGTGCTACGAAGCCACACGTGATCTTCCGCTAAAAGAAACAACAATTGAGACCCCGATGGGTGAGGCGAAAACAAAGGTGATTGCAGGAAGAAAGCTTGCCTTTGTGCCGATCTTAAGAGCTGGGCTTGGCATGGTTGAAGGCGTGTTGAAAATGGTTCCGGCCGCGAAGGTCGGGCACATCGGCCTTTACCGTGATCATGAAACACTTCAGCCTGTGGAATATTACAGCAAGCTTCCACTTGATATTAATGAGCGCGACGTAATCGTGCTTGACCCAATGCTCGCTACAGGCGGTTCCGGGATAGATGCGATCACAATTATTAAGCGCAGCCATCCGAAGAGCATCAAGTTCATGTGTATTATTGCGGCTCCAGAGGGCATTAAGGCGCTTACGGCAGCACATCCCGATGTTCAGCTTTACTGCGCCGCAGTTGATGATCATCTGAATGAGATTGGATATATTGTACCTGGTCTTGGTGACGCGGGCGACCGTATTTTTGGAACACTATAATTAAGTTGCTGATGTGATATAGGAGGGTTTTGCCAAATGATGAGAAATGCGGAACAGACAATTGGGAACATCATTGATAAGCAAGGCACTGCTTTTATCAGTTCCATTGACAGCGAAGGATTTCCAAATACAAAAGCGATGCTGGCGCCCCGAAAAAGAGAGGGAATTAAATATTTGTATTTTACGACCAATACCTCTTCTATGAGGGTTGGCCAGTATAAAGCAAACCCTAAGGCCAGCATTTATTTCTGCGACAAACGTTTTTTTAGGGGCGTAATGCTAAAGGGAACGATGGAAGTTCTTGTAGACAGCGAAAATAAAGAAATGATATGGCAGGAGGGTGACACCATGTATTATCCAAAAGGTGTCACCGACCCGGACTATTGTGTATTGAGATTTACAGCTCAGACAGGCAGATATTACAGCAACTTTAAATCAGAAGATTTTATTATTGAATAAAGTCTTTGCAAATGAACAAAGGCTTGGAACTTTATCGGTTCCAAGCCTTTTGTATTTACATTTAGTTATTATTTGAGATTTGCAATATATTGATCAATTGCGTCCTCGTCAGTGGGGAAAGGACAATTATTTGTTTTAAATAGCGAAAGGTTTTCCACATGCCGGATTCCTTCTCCGGACTCAATTGTATAAAGCGGACTTAAGGATTCCATTTCCACATAATCCTTACAAACATAAGTTTCATATGAGCATCCGAAGTCAGGGTATTGTGCCTGTGAATTGTGCACATAACGTTTTACCATAGTATAGCCGCCATTGCAGTAAGCCGCGCACCCCAAAACATTATTTGTACCCAACTTTAGAGCGTCCTCGCAACTGCCGTCATGCTGGATGGTCAGATGCTTATTTGTAATGGAAATTCGTTTATCCCGCATATCGGTATATGGCCAAGCCGTAATGATGCGGTTTGGAAGATGCATACTATTGTTGTCCTGATTCTGGGGGATGAGCTCAATACCGCCCCCGTTCATCATTGTGACAGCCCACAGCGCGCAGGTTTGTCTTTCTTTTGAACAGTTTTTGGCACTGTGCACTACCATAATATCTGTTGTACCTTCACTCATGATTACTTCAAAGCTAAGCTGCATCTCATTTCGCTTTTGCCGGGCGGGAGTGAAACTGACCCCCTCAGGCAGAATTCCATAAACGACTGGCTCATTGTCTGGATAGTAGGTTTCCGGCATGCGCTCGGGGCTCAGCCAAACACGGTGGCCTCCGTAGCAGTTAAAAGCAGAGTCTTTGCCGTAACGGTCGGCAATACTGGAATCGTGGTTCACATATTTGCGCTCCAAATCGTTATAGAGGACATTTTCTTCATCAATGTAGCCAAAACGAACGATTCTCGGCCCACAATCGATGGTAACCACAATATCGATCATATGGTTGCTCATTTGTACGCATTTTCCGTAATTTTCATAATTAATTTCTTTTATTTCAATAGACAAAAAAGACACATCCTTTCAGCCACAATAGCTAAACAGAAATAATACCCGTTGTCATATCAAGTCCGCAGGGCGCGGCATTCGGCATGCACAGCGCAAAAAGGTCAGTTGATCTTCCCTCTAATTCAACCATATTTTTCGCTTTGCTGTCAAGAGATAAAATATCTGATGAATTGGTGATTATGGGTAATTTTGTAGTGAATTTTGTAGAATGGAGTATCTCAATTCCACGGGCATTAAAGCCAATTACACGCAGGTAGGGGGGGATACCGTCACTCATGGAAGAATCCAGATTTAAAAAGGCGGAAAGTACGATTCTCCTGATTCTGGCGTGTGTGTATCTTTTTGATTTTACCAAATCAAAAACTTCATCTAAAGTAGTCGCCTTGCGTGCAGCCGCATAAACGCGGTTTTCCAATCCCTCACTGATATCTGGAAGTGCTCCGAATTCTTCCCGGCTCATGGTTCTTAGCTTTGCCAGAATTGCCCGTTCGATTCGGTCAGAACAAGCCGGCGCGCTGCCCGCCGCGATTTCGCTCTTTAAAATTTCCGCAGCCGGTTCTGGCATCAGTGCGGCATAATTACCTTCGCTTTGTATGAGGCTGCGGATGTGAGAGGCGGAAGCGATTCCGTTTTCTGTTTGCTGCGCATCGTGTTCAGCACCAATCCGTTTCATTGTGAACGGATTCATTTTTGATTTCAGCTTAATTGCCGCTTTTAAATATTCAATTCCTAAAATATTGTTCGGCTCTCCCAAAAGTTGAGCGGTTTTCTCATCAAACAGTCGGCAAATGGCTGTTTGCCTTGCTTTTGCGAACGTAGTGCCCTGCTTTAATTCGCTCTGAATCTCTTCATGCAGAGCGGGTGAGAGGAGCGCCTGCGCGGCATGCTCCAAATCGCTGATGTTTCCGGATTCGCTTCCGAAGCTGAGCGTGTCCGCGCCCAGCGCGTCTAAGAGCGCCACAGAGCCAAACGCGAATTTTTCAGCTCCCGAGAGCGCCCATGGCAGCGGCAGTTCGATTACCAGGTCAACTCCGCATTGCAACGCCTGCCGGGCTCTTGCCCACTTTGAAAGCACGGCCGGCTCGCCGCGCTGCACAAAATTGCCGCTCATCACTGCTGCAATATGGGTAGCTCCGGCAAGGCGCGTCTGTGAAATAAGCGCGGCATGTCCAAGATGGAACGGATTATATTCAGAAACTATACCGGTAATCAGCATTTTATCATAAACTCCTTGAATTTAGTGTGCATATGTACTATTATAATATACAGTATCTATGATGTGGTTTCAATCATATCATGTAATATAAAAGCATATTTAGGAGGAAAACAGCATTGAAGATTTTGGTCATAAATGCGGGCAGTTCTTCGCTCAAGTATCAGTTAATTGATATGGGTACCGAAGCAATGATCGCAAAAGGAAACTGTGAACGAATTGGAATTGAGGGCGGTACTTTCAGTCATAAAACCGCTGATGGACGCAGAAAAGATGAAAAGGTGGCTATGGCCAACCATACCGAAGCGTTCAAATTGGTTACCGCTGCTTTGATTGATAAAAAAGTTGGTGTGATATCAGACCTTTCTGAGGTTACCGCAGTCGGTCACCGTGTGGCACAGGGTGGAGCGATATTCCACAAATCCCTTTACATCAATAATGATGTCATCGAGGGCATCCGGAGCTTAATCCCGCTTGCGCCTCTGCATAACGGCCCGGAACTCCAGGGGATTTTAGCCTGCCGCGAAGTTTTTGGATTGAAAGTCCCGGAATGCGTCGTCTTTGACACATCCTTCCACTCCACTATGCCGGCAAAGGCATACATGTTCGCAATTCCATATGAATATTATGAGAAATATAAAGTCCGTCGCTACGGCTTCCACGGCACATCCCATCGTTATGTCAGTACGCATTGCGCACACTTGATGCACCAGCCTCTGGAAGACGTTAATATGATTACCTGCCACCTTGGCAACGGTTCTTCTATTGCGGCGATCAAAGGCGGACAGGTCATTGATACCAGCATGGGCTTAACTCCTTTGGATGGCTTTATGATGGGAACTCGTTCCGGCTCGCTGGATCCTTCCGTAGTCACGTTTATCATGGAGAAAGAAAATCTTACTCCGGCTCAGATGGATGATGTTCTTAATAAAAAGTCGGGTCTTTTGGGTATAGCCGGTTACAGCGATGACCGTGATGTAACCAAAGCTGAAATTGAGGGCGACCCAAGAGCGATTCTTGCCCACGAAATGCTTTACTATCAAATTGTGAAATATGTCGGAGCATATGCTGCCGCAATGAACGGCGTAAATGCGATTGTCTTTACTGCCGGTCTTGGTGAGAATCAGGCTCATCTGCGTTATGCAATTTGCCGTTCACTCAAGTATCTCGGGTTGAAGATTGATGCAGAGCTAAATGATAAGATGGTTTCCGGCGCGGAAGGTAAAATTTCCACCTTTGATTCTCAGGTAGCGGTTTATGTAATTCCTACAAATGAGGAGCTTGTCATTGCCCGTGATACAAAGGAAATTGTGGATAAGCTTAATTATGCCTCTACCGAGGACAAGACGGTCGTTGATCTTGAGGATATCTGATTTCCCTTACATTTATAATATATGCCAGTAGGCAGGCACCCATGCGCTGCGAATGGCATGTAGAATATTAAATTGCAAAGTCAATTACGGATTTTACCGTAATTGGCTTTTTTAATAACAAATTATTAGAATACAGGCGGACATCAGGGTAAATAAAAAAAAGGATGCAGCTGCATCCTTTTTGAACGTAAATTACCACCGGCCTTAGCCGATGGCAATTTATTTATTGAGTTACTTTTTGCTTTTTAATTACTTTTAAGCGGGAGAATTCTTCTCTGTCCTTTTCTTCAAGCGCATCCGCAATCATCTTTACCGTTGCTTCAAAACGCGGTATCATGATGTTTTTCAACGCGTTTGCTCTTTTCTGGGTCTTTTTAATTGCGTCGGCCAGTCGGTAAACACTATTTTCCACTTCAGACAGCTCAGCGGTAAGACGTTTGACTTCGGAAAATTTAAGGTAAGCGTTATCAAGCATAATATTGGTGGAGTTTAGTCCGTATGGAATCGGAACATTAACAGAATCAAGCGAAACCATTGGAATTTCCACACCCATTACGCTGCGGTAGGCGACGTTCAGACCGTTGTCAATAGGCACAGTGCGGGAAAGCTCGTCACAGATACCCAGCGTAATATTAGCCCTTTGCAGCGCCTCATAAGCCTCGTCGTAAGTGCTGTCGATCTTATCCTGAATTTTTGCGGCTCTGCCAATCAGAGTCATCATTTCCCGGATTAAAATGTTACGTTTACGGTCCAGCAGATCAAACCCTGTACGTGAAAGTGCAAGTGTCTTCTTTGTGGCAAGCAGATTGCCCTTTGTTGGCACTATCTGGTCACTCAATGTGGTTCACCTCTTCTTCGGTTGGTTAAGAAAACTGGGATTGTTACTCCAAAGACTGCTTTTTGTCCGACAGGCTGATGCCGCCTTCCGCTTTCTTTTGAGTACCGGCTTCTACCTGCTCTTTTGCTTTTTCGTAGTATTCGTCAAGAGTAGCATCGTCAACGCGGTCGAGCTCCTCACGCGGCAAAGTAGAAAGCAGCTGCCAGCCCAAATCAAGGCTTTGCTCAATTGGACGGTTTTCATTGGCACCCTGACTTACAAACTGAGATTCAAAGCGTTTACCAAATTCAATATATTTTTTGTCGGTGGGAGAGAGCTCTTCTTCACCGATAACCGAAGCCAGCGCACGCGCATCCATTACTTTTGCATAGGAGGCAAACAACTGGTTGGATACCGCGGAATGATCCTCACGCGTAAAGCCCTTGCCGATACCGTCTTTCATGAGACGTGAAAGAGACGGCAGGACTGCCACCGGAGGATATGTTCCGGCACTGTCAAGCGAGCGGTCCAGTACGATCTGCCCCTCGGTGATATAGCCGGTCAGGTCAGGAACCGGATGAGTAACGTCATCGTTCGGCATGGTCAGAATCGGAATCTGAGTTACGGACCCCTTTTTACCGTGTACCATTCCCGCACGTTCGTAAAGGGAAGCCAAATCAGAGTACAGATAGCCAGGAAATCCTTTTCTTCCGGGAATTTCACCCTTGGAGGAGCTGAACTCACGCAGTGCTTCTGCATAGGATGTCATATCCGTCATAATAACGAGGATGTGCATGTCAAGTTCAAACGCAAGATATTCTGCTACTGTTAACGCGCAGCGCGGGGTTAAGATACGCTCAATAATCGGGTCATTGGAAAGGTTTAAAAACATAACAACCTTTTGCAGGACGCCGGATTCATCAAAGGAGCGGCGGAAATATTCCGCTACGTCATTTTTCGCACCCATGGCGGCGAATACAATTCCGAAATTTTCACCACTGTCGTCACTGATTTTGGCCTGCCTGGCGATCTGCACAGCAAGTTCATTGTGCTTCATACCGGAGCCGGAGAAAATTGGGAGCTTCTGCCCGCGAATCAGTGTGATCAGTGTGTCAATCGTCGAGATACCGGTGTTAATGTAGTTCTTAGGGTATAATCTGGATACCGGGTTAATCGGGGTACCATTGATATTGGCTCTTTTCACTGGGAAAATATTGCCCAACCCATCAATCGGCCGGCCGGCTCCGTCAAATACACGGCCGAGTATTTCAGGGGAAAGAGGCATCTCCATTGGGTGCCCAAGCAGTCTTGTTCGGGTGTTGTCAAGAGAAATACCGCGCGTTCCTTCAAAAACTTGAACGACAATGCGGCTGCCTTCCATTTGCACAATTCTGCCCTGGCGCATGGTTCCATCGCCCATTCTGATATCTACAACTTCTTCAAATGAAGCGTTCTGAACATCATCCAACACAATAAGAGAACCGTTAATTTCTTTTACGCCAATATAATCAAGAATCATGGTGTAACCACCTTCTTAGGTAAAATATTTATTCTGTCCGATAGAATCGAATAATATCGGATTCGATCGGACAGATCCGAGTGCTTGGGCGTCAGGCAGCCATTATGTCTGCCAGTACCTTATTTATTTCAGCAATATAGTCATCGAACATTTCCGGTTTATTGTTAGGAATGTCATACTTCATCTTAACCAGTTTATCAAACAAACCGGAGTGGATAATTCCAGAAATCGGTACGCTGGCAGCAATCAGCTGCTTGGCTTGCTTATAAAGATGAATAATCACTTTCATCATTAGCTTTTGTTTTTCCAGTGGAACAAAAGTGTCATCTGCGTGGAATGCATTTTGCTGGAGGAAGCCAACACGGATTACACGGGCTATTTCAATAATCAATTTTTGGTCGTCAGGCAAAACGTCCGAGCCAATCAACTTGACAATCTCCATCAGCTTGTTTTCTTCCTGCAAAATACGGTTGATTTGTTTGCGGTACGTGATAAAGTCCTCACCGACATTTTTTGCAAACCATGGGTCCAAATCAGCAAAATATTCGCTGTAACTCTGAGTCCAGTTGATCGCAGGGTAATGCCTCGCATAAGCCAAAGACTTGTCCAGAGCCCAGAAGCAGCGAGTAAAACGTTTTGTATTCTGCGTAACTGGTTCTGAGAAGTCGGCACCCGCAGGAGAAACGGCACCAATGATGGTAATCGATCCGCTGCTGCCATTCAGGTTGCTGACCATGCCGGCGCGCTCATAGAACTCGGAAAGTCGGCTTGGCAGATAAGCAGGGAAGCCCTCCTCAGCGGGCATTTCTTCCAGACGGCCGGAAATTTCGCGCAAAGCCTCAGCCCAGCGTGAGGTGGAATCAGCCATGATAGCCACATCATACCCCATGTCACGGTAATATTCACCCAGCGTAATGCCGGTGTAAATAGATGCTTCACGCGCCGCAACAGGCATATTGCTCGTGTTGGCAATCAGTACGGTGCGGTCTGTCATAAGTCTTCCGGATTTTGGGTCAACCAGTTTGGTGAATTCTGTGAGCACATCGCTCATTTCATTGCCGCGCTCTCCGCAGCCTACATAAATTATAATATCAGCGTCACACCATTTTGCTAGCTGGTGCTGCGTCATTGTTTTTCCTGTTCCGAATCCGCCCGGGATTGCCGCTGTTCCGCCTTTTGAAATAGGGAAGAGGGTATCGATGACTCTCTGACCTGTTATGAGCGGAGTGCTCGTCTGCAAGCGTTCAGCAACCGGACGCGGGGTCCGAATCGGCCACTTCTGGCAAAGGGTAAGCTTGTGAGTTTCTCCAAGCGCGTCAGTCAACTCGATAATCGTATCGTTAATTTTGTATTGCCCGTTGGCGCTGACCTTGGTAACAACTCCGGAAAGCCTTGGAGTAAGCATACATTTATGCTTTATAATCGAACTTTCAGGGCATTCGGCATAAATGTCTCCGCCCTTTAATTTGTCGCCCACTTTGACGGTAACAGTTACGTCCCAAAGTTTGCTTTCGTCAAGAGCAGGAACGTTACTGCCGCGTGAAATAAAGGAACCCGACTGCTCCGCAATGATTTTTAACGGGCGTTCAATCCCATCAAAGATATTGTCCATAATGCCGGGGCCGAGCGTAACATTCATCGGGCTGCCGGTGCCGTAAACCGGTTCTCCGGGAAATAATCCGGTTGTTTCTTCATAAACCTGGATTGTAGTAAACTTGTCGGTAATCCCAATGATTTCACCGACAAGGCGTTCATTTCCCACAAACACCATCTCCATCATAGAGAAGGCGCGTGTGCCTTTAACGGTAACTACAGGGCCGTTAATGCCATATATCACATTCTGATTATCCATATCATTCATCTCCGATAATACAATTGGTACAGGCTCAGACCACAGCCAATCCAGAATTTTCTTCAAACCACTCGTGCTGGCCTTCTAATAGAGAGTCTAAAGTTTCGTCAGCCATGATACCCATTTCTGAGTTATAGGCTCGAATACCGC
>WSSedL1CaDRAFT_10001709_pt1 | contig 12263 bp, 3 predicted proteins | sample WetSurSL1Cattail_FD_9464 | JGI IMG/M metagenome (IMG submission 9464)
GATACGGCTGGCAACATCCAGACAAGTCCGGTCAAACTGCCAATAAAGATTGAGCTTAAGTTTGACGGTGTCAGCAAGGATGTTGGGGCCGGCGTCATAACCGGTACCAGTATTTATATGGAATACAGCCTGGACTCGTTGAATCTGGACGATTCGGTCAACAAGGTGGAGGGCACATGGAAGAGCTGTACAGCCGGAAGTACTGCAGTGACGTTTACAGCCGGGCAGGTATGGGTCAGAGAAGTATCCGACCATGATAACATATACCGGGTTGGAGATGCGATAGCACCCGCAGCGGAAGCGCCGATACTGAACCAGGACATAAAATACAATGATGTTGATAACACAATTATGAAGAATAATGGTTCAGTACTGGATAGCACGTTTGAATACAGAATAGGCACCGGTTCATGGGTGTCGGGTGAAATTTCCGGAGACTTCAGCGGTACAAAAACTGTTTGGGTAAGATATAAAGGAACGAAAACAGCGCTACCCAGTCTGGCAACAGGCATCTACTTTACAGAGAACCTTGATTTGACGAAGGTGAGTGTAAATGTAGCAAACGGGAAAATACTCAATACAGCCGATACCATGCAATACAGCTTTACGTCCACAAACGGAACGGATGGAACATGGTTTGCCTGCACAGCGGGAAGCACGGATGTCACATTTGTTGCCGGTAAAGTGTATGTCAGAGCTGCCGCTCAGCCTGACGCCTCCTATCTTGCAGCTGTTGTAAAGCTTGCCAAGTCTCCCGACTTATCGGGGATTTCCTATAACATCGGTGCCGGCACGATTACCGGAACCCAGGATGATGCCCAGTATAGAATAGACGGCGGCAATTGGACCAATGTGACGGTTGGCGGTACTACAACCAATATAGCGTTTGCAGAAGGACAGATCGAACTGCGAACCGGCGCAAGCGTTACACTGCTTCCGTCCGGACCGGTTTCACTCGGAACGGTAGCCGAGCCTGCCGCAGCACCCACCGTCGGCACACCCGGGGCTATCGGAATTGATGTGGAATATGATAACGATCAAAACACGTTGACCACGCCGGGAGGTATTATCCTTGGCAAGGATTACGAATACAGGATTAACGGAGGCCTTTGGGTCCTGGGCGATGTAGTGGGTGATTTCAAGGGTACTAAGACCGTGCAGGTCAGGAAGAAGGGTACAGCCTCCAAATTGCCGAGTCTCAGTGCGACCGTTATATTTACTGCCAATACGCTTAGTATAGATGCGGTGGATTCCGGTTCAAATATAGGACTTGGAACAGGAGATAAGATCGTTATTACCTTTGAAGAGGCAACGAATACGCCGACAGTATCCGCAATTAATTTGAGCGACTGGTTCCAGATCAGTAATGGACACAGCTGGGGATCCGGCCTGAAGGAGGAGGATATTGCCTGGAATACCTCAGGAACTGCTCTGACGGTTACGCTGAGCACTACGTCAGGAATTACTATTGTACCAGGGGATACTGTTACCGTATCCTCTGCCGCAGCAATAAAAAACAAGGCTGGAACCTCACCTGCGAGTACTGCTTCCGGTGAGGCTGCCGGTTCTTACAGCAGTATAAAAGCTGTTGCCTATAATTCCGCAAGCCAGGCCGGACAATTGGAGGTTGGTGACAAGATTGTTATCACCTTTACGGAAGATACGAATAAGCCTGAAATAACCGCGGCTAATCTGGATACCTGGTTTAGGGCAGATAACGGGCATGACATGCATTTCTGGGGTACGGGTTCCACCTTCGCAACCTGCAAATGGACCTCCGGAAATGTCCTGACAATCACTTTCAGTGATGTAACCGGTTCGACGATTGTGCCGGGGGATACCATTACCTTACTTTTGGGAGCCGGTATTACAAGTGAATCCGATCTTTCCAAAATGTGTACGGCAGTATGCACTATAACGGGGAAATTTTAATCACCCGTTTCCATCACAGGCACTTCAATTACGAAAAACGAATTAGTGGAAGCCCTTTCCCTGCTTTAATTGGGAAAGGGCTTTTTGCTTATAACATATTAAGCCGGCTTTACATTTTGACGATATAAAATAATAGTACTGTAGCCTTTTAGGCATATGCGGGCTCTTACAACATTGGAGGATTGCAAATGAAAAAAATAAGAAAACTGCTTTCAATCATTTTGATTGCGTCCATACTATATAGCCTCTTCTCAGGCCTGTTTACCGTATCCTATGCCGCTGCGGAAGCCATCAGCATTTCCGTTGCAAGCTATAGTTCCGGCACATTAACTATTTCATGGGATGCGGCACCGTCCGGTACGAGTGAGGTTTTGCTCTTCTATCATACTCCGAATGTGGATAATCCGACATATGCCGAAGAACATAGTGAAACAATACCGCTTGGTACAAATAGTGCCACGATAACGGGACTGAAGAATGATTACATTTATGATATAGATGTTCAGATGAGAAGCAGCTCAAGTACCACTATAGGAGAAGGATTCCTTTATTTTCTGCCCGGAATTACATTTACATCGACCATCGTAAAAGAAAACATCTCCGATACGGAACCATATGATCCGGAGTATGATTCGAATGGAGGCCGTGAAATCGGTACGAAACCGCAATTGCAGCTTCAGTGGAATATTCCCAGAGTATACGGCAGTAGCACGACCTTTGAATTGGCAACCGATGCGTATGCCTTTATGGCAACAACGATTAATAATGTTTATAATGGCGGCATAGGAATATCAGCACTTGACTTTATCATCAATATCTCGACAAAAGTTTCCGATATGTCATTATGCAACTCCGTTATAATTAGCGGGGGACAGGCTTATGTATCAGGTTATGAAAGCAATAAACAAAATGTAAGCACCAGCGATGATGTTATGAGCATTTATCTTCTCGGGAAAGCATCCGCAGATGACGATATGCCTTCTACAACAACAGGAGTTCTGGCGCATGAAGATATTCTCCCCGGTACGGTCTATTATATGACGATCCAGTCTGTTTTTACGGGCTATACGGATGCCGTTACAACCTATAACTCAGCTACGGCACTGGAGGGAAAACCATATACCTACACTCCCATCCGTTTTCAGCTGTCAAAAGACGATGAAGATAATCTGTATGTGAAGGTATACACGGTTAATAACGGTAGTCTGTCGCTTCCGGACCTTTACTACGAAGTGCAGACAAATACGGTCGATTCGCAGAACGGGTGGGTGACTAAAGCTAAAATCGACCCGGATTATTTCAGGGATTCAAATGGGGACAATCTTGAATTCGGCATTATTCCCATAACCGGAATCAGTGCAAATAATAATATTTATTATAGAATCGTTGCGTCATCAAGCAGTACCGATACCATCAAATCGCAGAACCTTCCCTATAGAATGGCGCTGGATAAGTCACGCCCGCCTGTTCCGAAGGATATTACGATTATAAGCAAAACGCTTGTTACGGGAACTGACGGTCAAAAGTCATCCAATGTAACCATATCATGGGACAAACCTTCAAACTGGGATGAAATCCAAAGCAATACCGATACCGCAAATGATACATATATCTGTATTGTGCTGAACATCAGCCAGTCTGAAATCAGCGAGCCGCTGCAATTCGGCGGAGATGACGGAAATATATACAAATTTCCCGCAACATACAGGCTGGTCAGGTATATTAACGCAAGATCCTATTGGAATGACACCGGAACAGATCCTTCGCCTGACAGCGACAAAATTGTCGGAAACGGAGACCAGCTTGAATATACTCTAAAGGGTCTGAAACTTTTCAAGTACACGGGCGATGACGGGACGCTTGTTGATTTTCCGACTTCCCTGCAGCCTGAGGACGGCTACCCCGATTATCTGCTGCCTAATTTGACCTATTATATGCAGATGTATACGACAAAGGGAGTGCCGGGATCGGAAACCAGTTCATCGGAAAGGTCTGTAACGGTCAGCTTTACCACTCTTTCATCAACACAGAAGGATGTGCCTCTGCCCGACAACTTCATGCTTATGCCGACAAACGGCAATACCTGTACAACGTCAGGCGGAATAATAATAAATACTATCAGATTGCAGTTTGACATGATAGATACGGATAATATATGGGCGGATTATGACTCCTCTCCGTCGACAACAGCCGGCAATATACTGGTATATGACCTTTACATGAGCACGAATCCCGAATCGGTTACAAATTCCGCCGCGGCGGGCTTTGTCAGGATCGGCTCCACGGATCCTGATCTGGATGGTGAAAACAACGTGGATTTCGGCTATGTTGTGGGTGATAAGTACGATTATGTTGTTACGACAATCAGTGCATTTACTTTAGACCCTGCCGTTACGGCATTCGGAGACTACCTGACACCAAATACGACCTATTATTTCAAGCTGATAACCAGGCTGGTAATGCCGGATTCGGATCCGGCTGAAATCGATTCGAGTGTATTTACCAGGGTTCTTTCGGTAACGACGGTCAAGGGAAGCTACCCCGGTACGGAGGGAGAGGTGAAAACGCCTCTTGCGCCTACGGATTTCAAGGTTTCCACAATTGCCGCCAACAGTGTGGCCTTCGAATGGCCGATGCTGGAGGAGGATGTCAGCTATTCACTTGTGTGTACATCCGTAAGACTTGATATGAACGCAGCGGATGCAACGATAACGGGAGATGCCCTATATCAGAGCTTCAAGGAGCATTTTGCTTTTTCCGGCCTGGGAATTGCAATCAGTCCGACAGATCTCGAAACCGATATATATCAGCTTGAAGATGGAATTTTCAGTTATACGGTAAACGAATGGCTGGATCCCAACACCCTTTACTATTTCAGTCTGCGTGCCGAGCGCAGGGACGGAAGCGACACCATAAAAAGCTCATGGATATCCATTCCGGTAACAACGACACTTCTTGAAGCGCCTGCAAATCTGGAGGCTATCAATGATGCGGAGATCGGGTTCTTCTGGACAGATACGGACAATAATACGGCCGAAGACTATACCATTTATTTGAAAGGCCCTTCCGATACGGAGTTCAAGGTTATTTCCAGATCTCAGTGTTCTGTAGTCAGAGACAGCAAAACAACCCTCATTGATCAGGAAACAAATTATATTTATTATGGCAGGGTATACAATCTCAAAATCAATACGTCCTACAGTGTTGCTGTTTACAAAGGAACCGGCTCCGACCTTACGCTGGTTTACCAGGATACCGGTCTCTACACAAAGGATGGGTATCATCAGATCATGGTAAAGTGGAAAGGTGTTACCGGCTATAGCTATGAGGTAGCGGTCAGGGCAGCCGATGCCGAAGACTATACCACGCTCGATTCCACCGACCTTGAGTCCTATACCGATGTTTACGAAAGCACCAATCCGTATTATTACGAAGAAACAACTCAAACAAATAAGACGGATTACGGCTATTACTTTGCAAGAATCAAATCCATCCCGGTAACGCTGGCCGACGGAAGGATAAAGCATCAGGAACTGGAATCAAACACCTCGTATTATGTCAGGGTCAGGGCGGTTAAGTCAGGTATTGAGCTGCCATCCAAGTATACGGAGCCTGTGCAGACAAGAACGGAGTTCAGCCAGGAGGATTACGATGACGAGGAGGAAGATGAAGATAATGAAAACCTTCTGCTCAACAGGGTAAAAGAGCTGGAGGAAAAATTATTCTGGCGCATGGACATTAGTAATTCCGGTTCCGATAAGGTTCTTCTCAAGGGCGGCAGAGTAGAGAATGTCATCGAAAACAGCGGGAGCTTTCCGGTATCCGTCGATATTTCCGGTTATGCAACTTCCGCAGCCTCGGATGTCGTTTACATACCTGAAGGTGTTGCAGACGCATTGCAGAATAACAGCAAGGAACTGACCGTTATAACCTCGGGCGCAAGCTTCACGTTTGGCCCCGGAAGCCTCAGTACCGAAAACACAACTCAGGCTGCTTTGGTTGAAGCGGAGGAAGATGTAAATGAACTGTTCCTGAAGGCAACCATGTCCCGGGCTGAATATCCGCAGTCAGCTCTGCCGGCGGATACGAAAAGGGTATCGGAGGTCAGTACGTTCGGCCTTCAGGTCCTGGGCAGCACAACAACAAACGGCGCACTTGAGGCGATGATCCAGGAGGAGCTTTATGATGCCGATACGGGGCTTGTCAGCAAAAAGGCAACGTCGCTGACGAAGTATTACAGTACCGAAGAAGATGCGGACAGCTCGGAAGTCAGCACATATATTGACGAACTCGTAGATGATATTGAGGTTGAGCTTTCCGATTATATCTCAACAATAGTGGAAGGCTCAAGCGGCAACACCGGTATCATGATTGAATCTGAAAACATTACAAAACTGGGAGGCTATGTAAACATTAAGCTTCCCTGCGGTAAAGCTTCAGGCCTGAAACAGCCCTATGCACTATACGGAAGTTCCTCGGAATGGCGCCGTATTACCAAAAGCGTAAGCATAGCTGCCGACACGGTCGGTTTTTACGCAAATATGCCCGGAAAATTCATGATATTGGTACCGGATGGAAGTGCAGCCGATATTTCGGAGGATTATTGGGCCAGGGAAAGTATTGAAGCGCTTACGTCAAAATTTGACCTGACAGAGGTATTCACAGGCTTCAACAAGAGCTACAGCCCCGAATCGCCGGTATCGGTGAAGGAAGCGGTATTGCTTTATGAAAAAATTATGGGAAAAGCCAGCGACAACCTTGGAGAAAGCTTGAAGCAAAAAGCTGCAAGGCTTGGGCTTGGAAGTTATTTAAACATAAATACTCCTATGAAAAACGTTACCAGAGAGCAGACGGCCGTATTGCTTGCAAGGCTATATTCGGGAAAATCAGGTACGAATACGGATAAGCTTAATGCAGGGCGCGTTCCGGATATTCGTGACGAGAACAGCATCAGTGATATGTGTTTCAATTATGTATGTATTGTTGTAGACAAAAGCATTATGACAGTAGACGATAATAGAAACTTTTCACCCAAAACATCGGTGACAAGAGCTTCACTAATAGTAGCTGCAGTTAGGCTTCTGAAGCTTGTCGGCGAAATGTGATCCGAAGAGGGATGGTTATGGCTAAGATCAAAAAAGCAGTATGTAATCTATTGGCAGGGATCATTTTCGTTCAGTTGATTCTGCCGCAAGCTGTTTTTGCAGCAGACATCGGGACGCAGGTGCCTCCTGGAAACCTGACTGTTGATGCATTGGGGGTTGACGAATCCGATAGCGATGATTCTGATGGGAACTGTTTTGTGGATTTGAAGTGGGATTACCCTTCCAGTTTCTTTTTACCGGGCGCTTCGGGTACCTACCTTAACGTATATAATCAGCAGGTTCCCAAGCATTACAAGGCTGGCGGAAATACACGTGTTTTAAAAGAAGGCGGTATTCAGGCTCAGCCTTCAGCAACAACCTACACGATGTCTAATCTTTATTCAGGAACTGTATATTATGCCGATATGACGGCATATTACAAATATACGGACGGAATGAAGACGAGTACCGGAAATGAATCCACGGCTTCCAACAGAGTTAAGTTCATGACGGATATAAATATCGATGCCTATACGGTAGGGACAAACCAGATAAAGATTGAATGGGATGACGTCTGGAATACGGATGGCAGAATAAATTACAAGCTTTATGTATCAGACAGCAGCGACTTCAAAAGTGCTGCCGCAAATTATATAGAAGCGGATGATATAGGTACGGACAAGCCCGTGCAGGTGGATGAGACAAAGGGGTTGCTCTCCTATACCTATACGGTTGATAATCCGGGCAAGGTGTACTATGTCAAGATCGTGCCTGTAATTTTAGACGATAATATTAAATATTATTCCGAAGAAAGCGAAACAGTCAGTGTCAGCAGTTATATTCTGGCCACTGCGACAAAGGTTTCCTCCACGTCCGACGGTACGATCTGGAGGTTGGATTGGAGCCCTGTTATTGTCGGGCTATCCGACAGTAATATTACAATCCAGTATGAAATACTAAGGGGAAAGAAAGACAGCAGCGAGCTCCCAACAAGGATACAATCCGTCAACAATACAAGTATATACGTTGTTCTGAAATCAGGAGAGGAAGATACTTATTACTATATTGTACGTGCCCTGGTAACAGATAAAAATGGTGCGGATGTGTACCCGGGCATTGAAATTGTATCGGGTGAAATTACAATGGAGGATATGGAGGTTGCAGCTACCCCACCCACCCCTGAGCTGGTCGGCACACTGGGTAGCGAGAGTTATGAAGTAACGTCCGACACGATAAAAATTCTTTGGGAGATTCCAACGAAGGTTACGGGGGAAATTGATTATAATACTTATTATGACGTCTGGCTGAGTACCGACCCAAATACAATCAATGATGACACTGAACTCGGCGACCCTGTATCATGGAAGTTATCCAATGGAGCAACTGCGTTTAGTGACGGAAGTATCAAGTACAGCTTTGCCTATGTAAAAAACGGAACAAGCACACTTGGCTGTGCCCTCACAATCTCAGGCGTTTCACCGAATACGTCCTACTACTTCAGAATTCAGGCAAGAAAGATTTACCTCGGGTACGTTGACGAGGTGCTGACCTCTATACCCTACAGTTCGGAACCGGCGGTTAAAACAATAGTAACTCCGGTCGACAGCGACACCAGCACGCCTGTCGCTCCGCCGAAGCCTCCGCTGACCATCAAGGAGCATCCCGCAGGAACTGATGTCGTAACTTCTACTGCGGTTACGCTCCAGGTTAAAAACAAATGGTACGAAAAGCTCGACACCTCAACAAATGAATGGGTCTATTTTTCTACGGTATTGAGTAACGTAGGGGCCGAGGTTCCTGACGGTTTTCCCACCGGAGATGAATACGCGGACGGCATTATCTACGGCGTAAATATCAATAATTTCCGCATGCTGAAATATGATAGCAGTATCAAGCTTAATGTCTATTACACCAAGTACGATGAGGCACAAAATACGAAAGACCAGTATGGCAATTCGGACATAAGTATTTACAGTCCGATAGAAAAGAGCGGTTTTGGAACTGAGGCTAATGACGCGTATGAAAATGCGCTTTTGAATTATCCGGATTATGTGAAACATAATGTGGATTTGGAACTGACAGGTCTTGATCCAAACACGACTTATGTAATGTGGGTAAAAGCGGAAAGGACTACAACCGGATCTGCAGTAGCAACCGACTTGCTTTCAGAAGCCTCCGACCCCATACTTGTCACTACCCTTCCAAACGGGGAAAACCCGACCGAAACGCCAACTGTGCCCGTATTCAATTATTATAGTGCAGGAGACGTTTATGTTGACCTGGGCTGGAATTATGACGAAAAGTATATATATTATATAAAATACAGTACCAAGGAAAATCTGGATAGCGCCACGGATGCCGGCACCGTGGATCCGGGCGAAAACAGTTATTTCAGGATCAGCGGACTTACAAAGGATACGCTTTATTATTTCTGGATACAGGCCGAGTATGTGAATACTGACGGAGAAAGCGCAAAATCGGGCTGGAGCGATTCCTATTCGGTGCAGACGTTGGCGGAGATACCGCCTGATACACCGCTTGGCTTCGGTATAAAGTCATCTGATGATGCCGTCACGGTAAGCAGCATCACTTATGAATGGCTGGAAGTCGACGGGCTGGAATATATACTTGAGCTGGCCGACAATTCAAGCTACAATAATTCTGTAACCTACAGCGCAGGCGGCGTATCGGAATATACGGCAGACGGGCTCAGCTCCAACGTGCGGTATTATGCAAGGCTGTATGCCTATAATCCTGTAAACAAATTAAAGTCCGCGCCAACAGCAAGTGTTGCGGTAAAAACCTTAAAGAGCAAGGATGATTATGATTCGGATCAGGACAACGAGACTGTGATTTCAGGAGATTATGTCGTAAAGGGCTCCTCTGTAATCAAGGGCGTTTGGTATATCAAGATTGTCGGAGTGAATGCCGACAGGTTCATTGAGCATGTTAAAACCGACAAGGTACTTGATTATTATCTGGATGCCGGTTCTCCTCCTGTAAAGGGCGCGCAGGTCGATATTATGATATCGGGAAGAGTATTTACGGCGCTAAGCCAGATGAGAGAGAATCTCATTATAATTGCGGATGGAAGTCAATTCACGATAAAACCGGAGGTACTGACACCTGATATTTTAGGGAACAGCACATATTTATTTGACAGCTTAAATATGGAAATTATTATAAATTCCCCGGGAAGTACCGTTTCCAACAGCAATAAAAATCTTACCTTCAAAACTGCTGCAATAGGGATCGGTGTAAAAGCGAACAGCAGCGGCAGCGCTATTACTGTTGATGAATTTGCAAATCCACTGAGCATTTCCATACCGTTTACAGCTAAAAACTGGTACAACGCCGGGAAAACAATCCCTTTGAAGTATAGCCCCGGTGTAAACGAATGGCTGGCATTGAGTTCAGCATCTGCGTCCTATGATACGGACTCAGGTAAGGGAAATCTTACTTTTGGAACAATGAACCCCGGAGAATATGCAGTAGCAGACAAGGGAAGCAGCTTTTTTGACGATATTTATGGGAGCGAATTTGAAGCGTCCATTATAAACGTTGCGACGGCCTGTGAATTGAAGAGCATAAGCGGCAGGCAGTTCAAGCCTGATTCCAATATTGGGACAAGTGATGCCGTTAAGCTGGTGATGGATGTGCTGGGTTATAAATATGATGCGAATTACATGACTGCCGCAGTAAGAGCCGGTATTATACGGTCCGAAGACAGTAAAAACATTAGCAAACCGGCAGCCAGAGAATGTGTAATTGCAATGGCGGTAAGAACATATGAGATAAAAAGCAGCGAAAAGGCAACTCCTTCGGGAACTTCAAATGCAGGATACAGTGATATGAGCAAAGTCAGCTCCGTATTTATGCAGAAGGTAAGGTATGCTGCTGAAAATGGGTTGCTTCCCCAATCCTGGAGTACTATCCAGCCCAAAGCAGCTATTACCAGGGGAGAGGTAATGTATATGCTGGAAAAGGTTCTGGCATTAACCGGCGATATTGAATAGAAAGGCCGAATGTTAAGGACCAAAAAAAGATTGGGCTTTCAGATGTAAATCATCTGAAAGCCCAATCTTTTTTTTCAGTGTACATATTTTAAATCATATCGATTCCCCGCAAGGCATATATATACTGTAGTAATACAAGATGCAAGCCTGAGCGGCTCATTTGGAACGAGGAAATATAGATCGGAATAAACAAGAGTAGCAGAACTGCCTCTGCCTGCAAAGGTTGTACTGCTGGAAAGATATATAACCCGGGATGAGGTTTGAAGACACCAAGGCTTATGACATTTCTCCATAGTATGACTTGAAGAGGGGGGTACGCAGTTGAAGGGATATATTGAAGAGAGAGCGGTGGAGTTGGCCAACTATATCATTGACAAGAAAACAACCGTAAGAGCGGCCGCGAAAAAGTTTGGGATCAGCAAGAGTACTGTACACAAGGATGTCACGGAGCGGCTCAACAGGGTGAAGCCCGAGCTTGCAGATCATGTGAGGGTTGTACTGGAAGAGAACAAGGCTGAGAGACACATAAGAGGCGGGGAGGCTACCAAAGCGAAATATCAGGGGGTAAATGCAAAAGCAGGCTGATACTATTGGATTAAATTTTATATACACCTTCGAAGGCTGAAGCAAACTTTGTTTTGTTTCAGCCTTTTTACTTAGGCAGGGTCCTGTCAAATCATCCATATGAATCAAGGCTTGGACTATACTGTGGCAGTATGGCGGCAATGCGGATTTGTTCACAAAATGTTCATAAAAACGTCATTGACACATTGTAATCTAAAAATGTAATTCGAAAATATTTTAAAAGCGGAGGTACATATGAAACAAAACATTAAAACAGCTGCAATCATAATTTCCATTGTCTTCGCCCTATCCGGATGCGGAACTGCCAATACGGCTGCAAATGAAGCATCGACCCCGAATCAGGCTAATCAACCGGCATCGGATGGTCAAAATGTTCAGAATCCTCCCGACGGACAGGCCGGACAGAATAATCCGGGAATGCAGTTGCAGGATGCTGATCTGATGGGCGAGGTTTCCGCCATTTCAGGAAATGAAATTACAGTCAAAGTAATTAGTATCCCCCAAATGGGTCAGGGGCAAAAGGGAGGCCCTGATGGAAATTCGAACGGACAGACATCACGGGGCGCAATCGGCCGGAAACAGGCTCCTGCTGCCGGAGACGGTCAGGCATCCGCCAATGATGCAGGCAAGAATCAGGCGCCCGCCG
>WSSedL1CaDRAFT_10001710_pt1 | contig 12261 bp, 9 predicted proteins | sample WetSurSL1Cattail_FD_9464 | JGI IMG/M metagenome (IMG submission 9464)
CGCGGCGATTCGTTACGCCGCCGGCAGCCCGGAGCAGCAACGCGCTCAACTCGAGTCGCTCGCGGCGGCATGCATGGCGGACGGCCCGGTGAAGCTTCGAGATCACTACCGACCCGACGAACGCCCGTTGGTTCAGAGCATGGTGGAGGCCACGGCGAAGGCGGTGCGGTTGGGGATGCCCGCCCAGGCGACCGCGATCCTCGCGGCACTGCCCTTGGTGCCGCCGAACCTGCACGTGTTCATGGACTCGTCTTACTGGGTCGGTGAGGTCGCCACGTACATTGCCCGGCAGGTCATCGTCTGCTGTGCGTCCGGCACTCCGATTGGTCCCCGCGACCTGCTGCCGCGCGAACTGGCCGAGCTCGCTGCGACCTTGACTCCGAATCTGACGGAAGCGGAGTTCCTCACCGCGCTCAAGGAGGCACTGGATGCGGACTACGAGGCGAAGGCCAAGGCCGCCCGAGACGCGAAGAACGATGCGTGCCACGAGTACAGCCACCACGCATCGGCCGTGCGATTCCTCAAGGAGCGAATGCCACGCTGGCTCGATATCGCGCGTGACTTCGCACAGGCCGTTGTCGGTTCGGGTTCCACGGCACCTAGCTTGGCGCCACTGACGGCCCGCTGGATCACGCTGCGCAACACCGACGATTACGACTCTGGCGGCCGCTCGGCGCAGCGGCAGCACAACACGGTTGTCGAGCGCTTGCTGGCGTTGGCTCTTGCGGCGAATGACTCATTTCCTGCGGGCGAAGTCGCGGCACACATCGAAGCGGCCAGCGAACCAGACGCTGCGCCCTTATCGAGCCTGATCGGGCTCGTCGCATTGCTGGCCTCTCGTCCGGCGTTCCATGCCATGGCCGGCACGCTCGCGATTAAGGCGAGCGCGGCCACCGGGAAAGAGCACGATGTCACCGTTTGTGCCGCACACTTCGCGCGGCTCGGGCAGGCGATCGCGTTGGCCAGCCCTGCCGAAGCGGTCGCGTATTTCCGGAAAGGGCTCGAGCAGATGGATGCGATCGGCTCGGGCGACTATCACTTCGTCGAGGGGCTAATGCACTTCGCCGGCGCGCTGACCGGCGAAGGTCTAAGCCAGCGCGAGAGCCACACATTGTCCAACATCTGCGAGCTCAACTTGGGCGAGGAACAGAAGTTCGGTTGGGGTTCCTACGGCACCGCGATGAGCCGGGTATCCGGCGTGGCCGGGCTTGCAAGGCTGGCGCGGTGGCAGGACCGCGGGCGAATCTCGTTGGACTTCACGCTGTTGCCGTATGTGCGGGCCTTGCTGGAGGACGACAAGCTCGATGCAGAGCTCGCCCTGACGCTCTTGCGACTGTCGAATCCAGCCGAGCTGTACGTGTGCGGGACCAAGCAGCTGGTCGCCACTCTCGAATCCAAGCCGTCCGCACGCGTAGCAGCAGTGGCCACCGAGCTCGTCGCGCAATACCTGCAGAACAACCCTGGTTCACTGGGCTCGGAGACTCCCCGCGCGCTCGCCCGCTTCGCCGGCTCGGTGCTGGGCAAAGACGCATGGCAGCGGCAGTACCTTGAAGCGGCGGCAGATCGGATCGACGTCAAGCGCGATGACCATAACCGGCGCACCAACTGGCGCGCGTCCGGAGGCGACGCCGCGCCTCGAACCTGGGAAGACGAGCAGAACAAGGCGAAGGCGCACGTTCTGCAGATCGCCGCGGGCGTCGATCCGCTCGATGAGGTCGCGGTGGGGCGCGTCCTCGATGCAGCCGGCACGCAACTCCGGAACATGCGCTTCTCGAACGATGTCCTCGATGCGTTGCGAGCGAAGGTGGCGTTCAAGCAATGGCCTGACTATCTCGCGCTGATCGCGCGGCTCGAGGTGTTGGATCTGTACGAGAAAGAACGGGAGCTGCGCACCTGCAAGGAGCATTGGATCGGCTCCTCGCTTGCCGTAGCCGACGCGCTGAAGGCCTGCGCACCGGTCATCGCACGGGTGAATGCAGGCGAATACATTTCCTTCGATTACCTGTCGGGCTCACACGTCGGCGCCCTTGAGGACATCTGTGGCCTGGCGCGCCGCGACGTGCTGATGCTCCTCATCCGCGAGTTCACCCGTCCCAAGATGCCGGTACCGGCCTCGGTGTGGCTCAATTTCGCTGCGGAGTTCAACGAAAAGGCTTCGCCCGGCGTGGGCGAAGCGGCGCTGACGCGCCTGCTGCAGAGCGGACCGGCGAAGCTCGCGTCCAATACGGAGGACGGGGCGTGGCAGGACGCGATGACCTTTACCGGAGATGCGGTCGAGGCCATCTCGGCAATCACCTGGTTACAGCTCGGTTCGCCCATGACCCGGCAGCGGTGGTTCGCTGCCCATAGCCTGCGCACGGCTGTCCGACTCGGACGTGCCGAGGTGCTGGATGGCGTCGTTGCGAAGTATCGGCGCCGCGACGCGGGCCCTTTTCAGGCGCCGGAGTTGCCGTTCTTCTACCAGCACGCCCAGCTCTGGTTGCTCATCGCAATGGCACGCATTGCACTGGAGGCGCCCGTGTTCGTTGCTCGGCATGCCGATTTTCTCGAAGCGATCGCGTCGGACACTGTGGACCGCCACGTGCTTCGGCGGCATTTCGCGGCACATGCACTGCTGGCTTGTGTGAAGGCAGGCGAGTTGCGCCTGCCTAAGGCACGGGTTCAGAAGCTGCAGCGCGTGAATCGATCGAGCTTCACGACCCGGAAGGAGAAGGACTACTACGGGAGCGATCCCTACGCCCCGCGTCCGAAGAGCATAGCCAAGCCCCAGCCCGAGTTTCATCTGGACTACGACTTCAGCAAAGACGACGTTGCGCAGCTTTCAAGACTGTTCCGACGGCCGCATTGGGAAACGGTGGATGCCGTCGTCGCCAAGTTGCGTGAACATGACGCCAATATCGAGTTCATGAGGGATCGCAAAGGGCGGTCGCGACCTGGGCGTGAGCACTACTCGCGCGGCATAGACGCCGAGTACCAAAGCCACGGCGAGCAGCTGGCTTGGCACGCCTTGTTCTCGGTGGCAGGCGATCTACTTGCCGCGCACCCTGTGGTTTGGCGCGGCTACGATGAGGAAGACCCCTGGGAGGACTGGCTTTCGCGCGAGGTCGTGACGCATCCGGCGGGCCTGTGGCTCGCGGACGGAATGGACCGCCAACCCCTGGACAGCTGGGTCTCGTTGATGATCATGCGCGACTCCGCGATGGACCTCACCGCGGATCCGGCCGCCTTGAAGTCGTTGCTCGGGATCGGCGATTCGGTGGGAGACTGGCTCACCGTCGATGGCAGTTGGCACTCTAACGAGAACGTCGATATCCGGGTAATGTCGGCACTGGCGCCGCGGGATAAGAGCGCCGCATTGGCCGAGGAGCTGGCCGCACAGGGGCCTTTCCAAGCCTACTTGCCGCAGCTAGATATATACGAAGACGACGGAATGGCCTCGAGTCGCGATGCGCCCTACCTGCCGTGGATCGTGCGCAAGGAAGCCTATGCGCATCTGGACGCGACCGACACTCTGGGCGCCGCCGGCGCGGTGCGGCGCTCGCGCTTGAGCCCGTACGTCTCCGCGTTCGCTAAGCTGCGATCTGTCGATCCGTTCGATCGCACCTGGCAAAATGCTGCCGGCGAGACCGTGGTGCGGGCCGACGCATGGATCGAATCCGGCCGAAATGAGGACGGTACGAGCGACGGCTCACGCCTGTGGTGCCGCACTGACGTCGTGCGTGCGTACCTGGAGGCCCGCGACGCCGACCTGATGTGGCTAGTGCGCCTGCGACGCCACGAAGAAAGTCACGGCAGAGAGCGCAGCCGCTACTGGCATACCACCGCTGTTATCCGGATGAGTGCCTCGCTCGAGGTGAGTTACACGACGGGCCGGTCGAACGAAATGGAAGAATTGAAGTTCTAGCCTGCTTCCGGCGCGGTAGCGCGCGTCAGCGGATGGGACGGCCGCGTTCGTGCCACAGTTTCCGGACGCTGGCCCCCGCGTGGGAGCACGAGCAAGGTCTGCTCGTCGGGCCGGAAGCCCGCTTGGTGCTGGTCAGCGTGAGTAGGGCCGCGACGACAGACGGACCGAAAGCGCTGAAGTCTGTACATCAGACCTCACCAGACACCACAATCCGCGAATGACTGCTTTGTGGCTCTGAGCTCTACGGTGTGGAAGACTGCTTTGGGTCGTGTCCTGCCGATGGCAACCGCCATTCCAATGGCGCCTGTCAGTCTGCCTGTCGCTGAAGACAGCCACATTACCGTGGTCCCTGTCATTTTTGAACACAACTCATCTCGAGCCATCCACCACGCAGCGTCAACGAGATCGACTACAGGCAGGATTTTTTGCGCAATGCCATCGTTAATGTCTGAGACCGACCTCATGAGCAAAATTTGTGCTTCTCAAGAAAAAAAAACAGGCTGCCACCCACTGCACCACACCACAGGGGTGCAGTGCAGCGGCAATCAAGCAACTTGGCGCAGGTTCATGCGATTCAACCGATCATCGACACAGTCAGATATTCGCTTGAGCGCCAGGCCCTCCAACTCAAACGTCTCCGGTTCATCAATGCCGTGATAGACCATGGCCCGTTTGACGCCCAGCGCAGCCACCGCCTTGGTCAGTTCGGCATGCGCATTGGTATCACGCGCAAAATCACTGAATGGATAGGCCTTGGCTTTGACCAACAGCCACTTCATCACCTTGATGCGAAGTTCGCACTCACGCAAAGTCATTGAACTCACATCATGCAGCCGCCAGTCAATGCTGACCGTACCCGCCACGGTGGCATAGACATACAAGCCAATATCACCCACTGCACGGCAATCGTCGTTCATGTCATTGTGGCGGTCCCCGGGCAACACCCCCCGAAGTGACACCCAGAATGAGGATGACTGGTCGTCATAAGCAGAATAGTCCCGGTCACCCCAATACCCTGGCCCGGTGCGGCCTGCCCAGATGGGAATGACAATTTCCGTTTTGGTTGATTTCTTCATGCTCATGCTGCCTCTTTGAAACGGGTGGTGGCGACTGTCCGGCATGGCGGTGAAGCTGCGATTTGGCTGTCAACGCCTCGCGGATAAGTGATGTGCTCAGCCAGTGGCCCAAAGTGACTGGGTGTCCCCAGTTGGTTCAACGCGTAGTACGCTTTAACGTACGCCTTCGCGCTCAATCCGGTGGGTGGAAAGACACGGGGACTCGGGAACAGCCTGACCTTACGATGCCGCCCGTCGCATTTCATCGCGTAAGTCTGCAGGTCCTTGACACGTTCAGCCAGCAGTGCCTCGGGTGTCAAGTGCCGTCGCACCTCCTCCCAAGGCATGTCTGGGTTGGCTTTGTAAAGTTTGGCCAGCGTTGATTGCTGGTTGGTCGGCACACGCACCAGGTAACGCAGTCTGCCGATTTTGAGTACCGCGCTTGAAACGTTCTGCGCCATGATGTCCTCCTGAAAGGTGAATGAATTGGCCCGGTTTCCAACTTTGTGTACGTGACCGAGGAAACCAGAAAATCGCCACGGCCTGTTTGCCAGGCTCAGTGATGCCTTTCAACAGCGCACTAAAAAGCCCTGACTCGCAGGGCTCTGTGGTGTGGGTTGAAGTGGTGGTGTCAGAGCGGCTATCAAAACCGTCGGAGATCAGCCCGCTCAAAGCGCTGGCGATCCCAGCCCAGTTGACGCTTCAGACGTGCTTTGGCCTGAGCCGGATCAAAGTCAAAGGCAGACCAGGTATCGCCTCCACTGGAGTACCGATACTCCCAGCCCCCGCTGATGCGCTGGAACAAGATGACATCCCGGCTGTTCATGCATATCTGTGGCTGCTGCCGATCAATGGCTGCCATGCTGCCCTGGCCCTGTCGGCTGGGATGGACGCGGTGGCCGGGATGGCTGAGAAGATCCGGACAACTGTTCCACCGCCACTGGCTTGCCCAGGCCCGTCATCAGCGCCATTTTTCGGTTGAGCTTGTCTGCCAGCCCAGGTTTCAGGCCATTGGGTGACAGTCTTGCACTCTCTTTGTCAGCCCCCTCCTCTGCGCTGCCAGCTTCTGGACTGCCAAACTCATCTGGATAAAACTCCTCGACCACCGCCGCACCCTCCTCTTCCGACTCTTCAAAGGCCCCGGCTGCAAAACCCAGCCTGGCCGCCGCATCCAATGCCACCTGGTCAAACCCAGCGTTCTGACGCAATTCACGCTCAGTTTTGGCATAGGTCAATGCATCCGCCAAGGTCATGCCGGTTCTGATAGTCAAATCCACGTAGTAAATGGCAGCCCGATGTGATTTGGTGGTGGACTTGCCCCGCAGTCGCAACTCCAGTGGCAAGGTCGACAACATCCCTCCCGAGATCGCCTGGAAGTAACGCAGTCGGGCTGACAGGGTGCGGATCGAATTGAAGCCGGTGGTACGGAAGATGAAACTGCCCAATTCATCCTCCGCCTGTGCCGGGTCTTGGTCTTGGTCTTGGTCCTGGTCCTGGTTCTTGTCCTGATCTTGACTATGGTTGTGTTTCTTTTGCTGATCCACCACCACCCGCACATTGAGCCGGCCATAGGGCTTGCAGTACCCTCCCTTGGCCAGTTCACAGGCCTCAGGAGATGGACACGGCAAGGTCTGCACTCCGGCTGCCAAGGACCGTCTGCAGGTCTCCCCATTGCCAACACACATTGGTCTGCCGGTTTGGCGGTCAAACAGGTGGTAGCTGGCTCTCAGGTTGAGATCAGGGTCATCGAACAAGAGCCGGATGGGAATGTGGCGAAGTTTGGTCCCCGCCCCTGTTCCATTCCCTGCCACCTTGCGCAGGGCCTCATCCAGAGGGTGGTTGACCCAGCCGCCGTCTCTGGACTGCACCTGGCTGGTCAGGGTAAAGCCGTCGTCTTTCTCAGGCAGACGTTTGCCCGCTTTCTCGACAACTTTGCCGATCGAGATTCGGCCAATGATGGGAGGCGTTAAAGCCAGACCTTTGAGCATGGTGGTTCCTTGGGTTGGGATATAGAAGATGGAAGACGGAAGTCAAAACGGCAACAAGTTCAGTTGCCATCACCCACCCCCGCATGCCGCTAGGAGGTGGGTCAGTGAATCACCCCAGCGGTTGGGGTTGGGGTTGGCCTGGTTTCAGGCCCGGATGGCTTGGTCAGACTGATCGACTAGCCGTTTCCTGGGGTGTCAGGTGCTCACCAGAAAGCGTCTGGAGCCTGGTTTGACCAGGGCATAACGCTGGGCCAGTTCCGGTTGGTCTTTGAGCAAGCTGGTTGTATCCAGTGTTGTGCCGTCCTTGCTGCGTTTCCAGCTGACCTCCCCGGTCTCAAACAACACCTTGGTGGCCTCGCCCATGCGTTGCTGGATACGCTGTTTGAGTTGGGCTTCCAACAACACATTGGTAGCCAGCACTTCACGGATCGACAGCAGGTCTGAGTACACCGCGGACATCTCCAGGTCGTCCGAGAGATCAAGGGTTTGACCACTGTCTTTGGGGTACAGGCAACGTAATGCCAGATCAGCGGAGTCCGAGCCATCTGCTGGGGGAGCTGTGTCGGTTTCCACAAAATGCCAGAAAGCGCGTTCCAACTCAATCAGTTTGCTAATCAAGGCTTCATCACGGTGGATGCGGTGGATCTGGAGGTCCTGACCACAGATCAATACCGCCACATCGGCACAGGGTTTGCCAGTGACAGCCAACTGGTGCATCACCTGGAGCTGGATGTACTCAGGCACACCTTCACGCCACAGAAAGGACCCCTGCAATCCAGCGGTCTTGCATTCCAGTATCTGGACATCCGGGGTGCCAATGACTTCGCGGTCGATGTTGGCCAACATCCAGGGCTCTGTCGGATGTTGCAACACCGCATTGATGCGACGGACACGGTGGCCAGTGCGCCTGGTGTAGTGGGCTGCCACGATGTGTTCGAGCAAGGTGCCCCAGTACATCGGGCTGGTTTCATCATTCGGATCTGTTTTGGGCAGGTTGTCATCACGCCCTGTCTTCTCCATCCAGAGTTCAAGCTGGGATTTGTAGGGGTTCAGGCCAACCGCTGCAGCGGCATCGGAGCTGCCGATGCCTTGTTTTCTGATGGTGAGCCATTGGTCTCGGTCCAGGGCGTTGGTCTTGACCAGTTTCAATGCCGGGGCGTGACGCTGGGGTTTGTCGGCCTGGGGGGTCTGTAGTGCAGTGGCCATGAGGTTGTCTTTCAAATGTTGAGGTGAATACGACTGCCAGCAACAAGAAAGCCCCGCTCAATCCGAAGACTGGCCGGGGCTGTTGGGGTGATTGGCGTTGTGGGGTCGTTGCTGTTGTGAACCGGTCAGCAGGTGAAGTTCCTGTCAGGCCACCAGTTGCAGGGCATGGTCCAGGGCTCGCTGTTTTAATGCAGCTCCTTGACCGAACCAGGCTGAGTCGAGCCGGTATTCCTGACTTCTTGCCCGGCGTTCGTGGTCGGTGAACTGGGTGACCGCATTCAGGAGTCCCCAGGCGGTGCCTGAGGCCGATGCGAGATCGGATCCTTGTCCCTTGCCGTCGTACAAGGCTTGCACCGTCTTCAAAGCGCGTTCGTTCATCAGGCCTTGTGCCGGGTCGACATGGCTGTCGGTGTTGCACAGGACTTTGAGGAAGTAGTTCATCGCCTCATGGCTTTTGACTTTGCGCTCGGAGAGGGTTTTCATGCGGTACATGAAGCTGTCCCAGCTGGAGACTGCTATGCCCAACTGCTTCTTGACCGCTTGAGGATCGAAGCTGGTGCTGTGGGGCACCTTGATGGCGCTGCTGGCACCGTTCAAAGCCACGGCCAGGGTGTTTTGGCAAACCACGCGGATGGTGGTGGGTGTGGCGGTGGTGGCCAAGGTGCCGTCACAGCTGGTGGCCAGCAGGATATAGCCCTTTACCGTGTCGTTGCCTTTGAGTGCGGTTTCCTTGCCGGTCTTGGCCAGGGCCCAGAACTTCTTGCCTTCCTTGAGGACACCTGCGGTTTCCAGCTCGAAGCCGGACACCTCAACCAGATCACGGTAGAACTCCAGGACTTCCTTGGGCTGGACCACCTGGTAGCGACCGGAGACCACTGACAAAGGGGCCTTGGTATCGCTGCGGTACAGGACCTTCTGGTCGTCAAAGGTCATGATTGAGCCCAGGGTTCCAGCTTGTTCGGTCATGTAGCGCACCGGGGTGTCTCGGATTTCCCAGTCCATGCCTGCTTTCTGGGCCCAGACTTCAATGGGTTGTTGGGCTGGCAAGGCGTTGCCGAGTTGGTGCCAGGGGGTCTGGCCGACATAGGCCATGGTTTGTATTGCGTGTGCCATGATGATTTCGCTTTCTTGAGGGTGATGGTTGGAGAGTGGTTGGGATGACTGACTGAAACAGGGTTGTGACTGGACGTGACAAAGCCGCTGAAGGGGTTCAGCAGTCAGGCGCCAAGTGCCAATCAGGCCTGTGAGGCCAGTGGATCAAGGGAGAACGGGAACGGGAGCGGGAGCGGGAGAGACATCACCCGAGGTGGGTGATCCGGTCAGGTGGTCAGATCGGTGGTTTGATCTGAGTGCTGTGATCCTGTGGGATGGCGATGGTGAGAGCCTTGGTGAGAGTGAGAGTGACACAGTGAAGGCGTGAGACGGGTAAGACAGCGTCCAAAGGTGTCCGAGGACGTCCGAAGACAAACGCAGGTGAACGGATCCCCGGATCTCGAACCCGGATCACATGCCTGAGGGGAACATCGTCTCGGGTTCAGGCGGTTTTTTGCTGAAGGTGTAGTGGCAGGCCAGGCACTGGTAGTTGTCGAAGACGTTTTGATCAACGACTTCACCGAGCTTGGCACCCAGGGCACCGCCAGTGGCGCCACCTATCAGACCACCGATGATGGCACCGGTGATGGTGCCCACGGTCGTGCCGACGGGTCCAACCACCGCACCTGTCATGGCACCGATTTCACCACCGCGCAGCACACCGGCAGCCACACTGGCCGCACCAGCGAGGGTGCCCAGGGTGCTACCGGCCTTTTTGCCGTAGTTGCGGGTGTCGATGCGGTCTGAATGGCATTGGGGGCATTGGATGGTCATGGGGCAGGCTCCGACTTTGAAGGAAGGGGGTCATGTCCATGGTCAATGCTGGTAGGCCCTGCGCAGTTCGCACCGTTTGAGGGCATGGATGTATTCGACCAGGCCAATGGCGGTGATGGCTGCGGTGACCATGACGATGGCAAAGGCGGTGAGGCATTCCATGGGGGAGATGGGGTTGATGTACATGGGGTCCTTTCGTGGGTTGGGGTTGGAAATCGGGAATGTGTGAGATAGAGCCAGTCTCTCGGCTGGGTGGGAAAAACTGGGGATAGACGGCATAGATGCCCACGGCTGGGGTGGGCGCAGGTGTAGCAGGACGTTTGTGCAGACGCTCGACAAAGTACTCAGCGGGGTGAGTCCATCAAAGCGTTTGGTGTTGCTGGGCTCAGCGGGTCCGACAGGTCTGGCGACGAGTCAAAAGAATTGCAAACGGCATCACTTGCAATGAATGGCAGCGATACCACTCAGGTCACATGGGGGTGATATGTGACTGAAAAATTCTGGGATTTGTTTTTGGGAGTGCGTGTCGCTTGTCGTACAGGGCTTTGGACGGCATCGGACGGTTAGAGAATTTGAGGTTTGGACAATCTTGCCTTCCCATACGGTCTAGGCATGCAATGGTGAGTCCGGCTGGGTGCATCGCTACGCTGCGGCTCGAATTGGAATCACCTCTGCTCCAATGGCCAGCTTGTCCAGGTAGTCCGCCCAAAGCTGCATCATGCTTACCCGTCGCTGCATGTAGGTGGTCCGGTTGTAGGCCCGGCCATTGGCATCCTTCACCGCATGCGCCAACTGCGCTTCAATCACCAGCGGGTCAATATCATGGATTTCAGCCAGCATGGTGCGTGCCGTGGCTCTGAATCCGTGCACGCTCTGTTTGTCTGGCCCATAACCCAGTGTCAGCAGCGCTGCCCGTAAGGTGTTGTCACTGATGGGTCGGTCATGGCTGCGCTCACCGTAGAAACACAAGGTACTGTGTCCCGTAATGGGGTGAAGCTTGCGCAGAATCTCGACGGCCTGAGTAGGCAAGGGGACAAGGTGGGGATCACCGTTCTTCTTGCCGTCAACGCGGCGCTTCATGCGTGCCGCTGGAATAGTCCATAGCGCCGCGTCAAGATCAAATTCAGCCCAAGCCGCCGCCCTGAGTTCGCCGGGTCGTTGAAACAGGATGGGTGCCAGTTGCAACGCTGCACGGACGATCGGGCCACCTTGATAGCCACGGATCACCCGGATCAGTTCACCCAGCTTAAACGGGTCTGTAATCGCAGCAAAGTGTTTGCCGTGGTGGGGCTTCAATGCCCCTCTGATATCTGCGCTGACGTCTCGCTGTGCCCGTCCTGTGGCCACAGCGTAGCGCCAGACCTGACCGGCTGTGGTTAGCACCCGGTGTGCCACGTCCAATGCGCCGCGTTCCTCTACCTGGCGGATTGCTGCCAATAACTCAATGGGTTCAATGTCGGCAATACGACGGGTTCCAAAGTGTGGAAACAGGTCCTTCTCAAGGTTGCGCTTTTCACGGATGGCATAGTGAATGCTCCAACTGTCGAGCTTCATTGCATACCATTCCAGCGCCGTCACTTTGAAGGTGTCGGCGTCAGCGGTCTTGGCCCTGAGCTTTTCAACTTTCCGCACCTGTATCGGATTACGGCCTTCGGATTTATTGAGCTTGGCGGCGTCTCGGGCTTTGCGTACCGCTGTCAATGTCACATCTGGGTAACTACCGAGTGCCAGCCTAGTTTCCTTGCCGTCGGCGTACATCTTCCAGAACCAGCGTTTTGACCCCGCTGGACTTACCTCAAGGTACAGGCCTGCAGTGTCAGTGAAGCGTGCGCGTTTCTTGTCAGGTGGGCAGGTAGCGTTTCGGCATTGGGCATCAGTCAGCATGGCATTTTCCCTATGGAATCGGGGAACAAATGCTGTGAAGGACCATTTACCCCGGTTTGTGCCCCGGTATGTTCCCCGCTTTCGCCTTGGCTGTCAACGGATGCCGTTGGACGGTTTAGCGCCGTAACTAGGCGTTTTCCCAATGAAAAAGGGGTCCAATCATTTCTAATTGGACCCCTTTGGATCATTTATTGGTCGGTGTGAAAGGATTCGAACCTTCGACCCCTTGCACCCCATGCAAGTGCGCTACCAAGCTGCGCCACACACCGAAGCCCAAGATTATAACGCCTGCTCGGGCAGTTCTCAGAAGTCTTCAGACAGAAGCTCTCGAATTTCGCCAAGCTCTTTGCGCACCTGT
>WSSedL1CaDRAFT_10001712_pt1 | contig 12252 bp, 8 predicted proteins | sample WetSurSL1Cattail_FD_9464 | JGI IMG/M metagenome (IMG submission 9464)
CGTAATTATTTATAGCTTTTTTGACACATTCAAGCCGGTAATTCACAATATTTAATAGAGCTGATGGGCCAAAATATGCCTGAAGAATCACTTCTCAACAAATTTGTCCTAACTTCGTTGTATCTTTGCAAGTTCAAAAAAAAGTATCATGTCGGTTAAAGGAAATATAATCATTAAAGGTTCACGGGTTCATAATCTGAAAAATATTGATGTTGAAATCCCAAGAAATAAACTTGTAGTTATTACCGGATTGTCAGGTTCCGGAAAATCTTCACTGGCATTTGATACTTTATATGCCGAGGGACAAAGAAGATATGTAGAAAGTTTATCGGCTTATGCACGCCAGTTTTTAGGTAGAATGAGTAAACCTGAGGTCGATTTTATCAAAGGAATTCCTCCCGCTATCGCCATTGAACAAAAAGTAAATACCCGTAATCCACGTTCAACAGTAGGAACTTCTACTGAAATATACGAATATATCAAATTACTTTATGCCCGTATTGGAAAAACATATTCGCCAATTTCCGGTGAAATAGTGAAAAAACATGAGGCTGAAGATGTCATAGAGGCTGTCCTTGCATTTACTGAAGGAACTAAATTGATGGTAATGACTCCTGTTTCAACTACAGAAAACAAATCTTTATTCGATGAGTTGAAAAGTTTGCAAATGAATGGGTTCTCGCGTTTGGAGGTAGATGGTGAGGTACTCAGAATACAGGATTTATTAGGAGACACAGCAAAACTACAAGCTGTGAAAAATATCTATCTGGTTATCGACAGGTTATCAGTTGACAAATCGCAAGCAGGAATAAGTCGTCTGACGGATTCGATAGAAACGGCTTTTCTTGAAGGACATGGTGTTTGTATTGTTAAAGTTTTTGATGAAGACGAAATAAAATCGCTGTATTTTTCTAAAAGTTTTGAGGCAGATGGGATGCAGTTTGAAACTCCGACAGTTCATACGTTCAGTTTTAATAGTCCGTTGGGAGCTTGTCCGGTTTGTGAAGGATTCGGACGAGTCATCGGTATAGATGAAGACTTGGTAGTACCTAACAAATCGCTTTCAGTATACGAAGATGCCATTGTTTGCTGGAAAGGAGAAGTGATGGGAGAGTGGAAAACTCAATTGGTAAGAACTGCTGACAAATTTGATTTCCCTGTTCACAAGCCTTATTATGAACTGACAGATGAGCAAAGGCGTTTACTGTGGACGGGGAACAGTTATTTTCAGGGATTGAACGAGTTTTTTAAACATCTCGAAACCAATCAATATAAAATCCAGTATCGGGTAATGCTGGCTCGTTATCGGGGCAAAACTATTTGTCCGGAATGTAACGGGAGCCGCCTGAAGAAAGAAGCATCGTATATTAAAGTGAATGGTAAGTCTATATCAGAACTGGTTTTGTTGCCTGTATCAGGATTGGATGAATTTTTCCGAAATATCAGTTTTGATGAACAGGATAGAAAGATTGCAAACCGGCTTTTAATTGAAATAAATAACCGGATTCAGTTTTTGTTGGATGTTGGGCTGGGATATCTGACTCTTAACCGGCTTTCAAATACACTGTCTGGTGGTGAAAGCCAGCGCATCAACCTTGCTACATCGCTTGGAAGCAGTCTTGTAGGATCATTGTATATTCTGGATGAACCCAGTATCGGTTTGCATTCACGCGATACGTTTTTGCTTATAAAAGTCTTGAAGCAATTGCGTGATTTGGGAAACACAGTGGTGGTGGTAGAGCATGATGAAGAGATCATGCGTGCTGCAGATTTTATAATTGACATTGGTCCTAATGCAGGTAGAAAAGGGGGAGAGGTGGTTTTTTCAGGTGATCTTGAAAAGTTGTCTTCAGTTAGTAATGAAGATATAGAGCGTTCGTATACCTTAAAATATCTTTTACATAAAGAATTTATTGACATTCCGCTTCACCGGCGAAAATGGAATAATTATATCGAAGTATTCGGCGCCCGTGAAAATAATTTAAAAGGTATTGATGTCAAGTTTCCGTTGAATGTGATGACTGTTGTGACCGGAGTCAGTGGCTCAGGAAAATCATCATTGGTCAAAAATGTATTTTATGCGGCTCTCAAAAAGTACTATGGAGGTATTGCAGATAGAACCGGACGCTTTGGTTCCTTAAAAGGTTCCATGCATTTGGCAAATGACATTGAGTTTGTCGATCAAAATCCTATTGGGCGCTCATCCCGCTCAAATCCGGTTACTTACATTAAAGCATACGATGAAATTCGTAAACTTTTTTCGGAGCAACAGTTGTCTAAACAAATGGGATACACGGCTTCGCATTTTTCGTTTAATACTCCCGGGGGTAGATGTGAGGAGTGTCAGGGAGAAGGAACTGTAACGGTGGAAATGCAGTTTATGGCTGACTTGGTATTGGAGTGTGAACATTGTCATGGAAAAAGATTCAAACAAGATATTCTGGACGTAACCTACAGGAATCAAAGTATTTTTGATATTCTGGAAATGACAGTTAATCAGGCAATCGATTTTTTTTCGGAAACGAATGGATTGACTGAAAAGAAAATTGTAAAACGCCTGAAACCATTGCAGGATGTAGGAATAGGTTATGTGAAATTGGGACAATCGAGTAGTACATTATCAGGTGGCGAAAGCCAGCGGGTGAAACTGGCATCTTTTTTGGCAAATGAAAAACCTGAACCGACGATATTTGTGTTTGATGAACCAACGACAGGATTACACTTTCACGACATCAAAACTTTGCTGAAAGCTTTCGATGCATTAATTGTGAAAGGACATACGATTATCATTATCGAACATAATCTTGAAGTAATCAAATGTGCCGATCATATTATCGATATCGGCCCTGAAGGCGGAGACAAAGGTGGAAATGTGGTTTTCGAAGGGACTCCCGAAGAACTGATTAAATGTAAAGAATCTTATACCGCAAAGTTTTTAAAAGACAAAATCTGATTCAGGGAATGCTGTGTTCGGTTTCGCGTCCAAAAGTACGATACTCAAGCGGAGTGTAATTTGTTATTTTCTTGAACAGCGAAAAAAAATGTTCTGTCGAGTTATAGTTCAACATGTAAGCAATTTCTTTCACCGAATGAGAGGTACAAACGAGCATCTGTTTGGCTTTTCGGAGTTTTAATTCCTGAAAATACTTTGCCGGAGCATATCCGGTATAATCTTTAAAAACTTTTCTGAACCAGGAGTAGCTTATATTCAATTTTTCCGCTAACTCTTCAGGATCAATGTTTTTATAGATATTTTCGTTCATAATTATTTTGGCTTGTTCAATTTTTTGAACAACATCGCCAACCTCAAATATTTTATTTTGCGAAACGGATAAAACAAGTCCAAGTATATGCATGACGATACCTGCAAGATATTGTTGTGCACACGACCTGTCAGCTTCAGCGACTTCGATCGCGCGGGTATATAAGTTCACAAGTTCTTCGTTAAAGCCAACTTCCAATATCTGATTTTCTTTGGATATAAACGAATTTTGTACAATATTATCGATGATCGATCCCTCAAATCCTATGTAATATTCATTCCAGCCTGTTTCAATAAGAGGGTGATAAGTGTGCCATTGATCCGGGAAAATAATAAAAAGTCTGCCTTTTGATATAGGTATTTCTGCTTCGTGATCGAAAGATATCAGACCTTTTCCTTTGGTAATATAAACAAACTGGTATTCCCTCAGAATGCGCCCCTTGTTTGAATTAAAATAGTATCCTGTCGGATGATCGGTTAACGGGTATGGCATATTGGGCTGAATTGACTGAAAGCCAACAGTATTGACAGATAAACCAAAAGATTGGTCTTTGTCATTAACAATGAGATATTTGAATTCAACTCCTAAATCATTGAAGCTTGTCATAATGTGTGATGTTTTTCAGTATCCTGAATGCAAAGCTAAAAATTTCTTTGATATTTTTATATATATACAAGATAATATACCATTTTTTTAATCTTATATGCCAAAAAATAGAGATTTATCTCCTTCGATGGAAATAAACCTCATAGAAATATGTCATTGTAAATTCCTATTTCCCTATTTTATCGTATTGTTCCTCTGCTTTGATTTCGGTATAATCCGGAGCATTGATCATTTCAACAAGTGCTCTCAATACAGGACCTTCTCCCATTGGATCGTTTTCCTGCGTGGGGCGATTGTAGTAGTATTGAAGGGATGGCATGATGCCCGTTCCTACACAAATAGAGGTTACATCGCCGTCGGGCGTGATTTTCTTCATTATTCCTTTTAGTCCCTGTTGAGCTACATATATGAAATCAGGATGCAACCAACCGTTTTTTACTCCGCGGGCCATCCCAAATACAAACATGGAGGTTCCGGTAATTTCTTCATAAGAATCTTCCTTGTCCAGAAGTTGATGCCACAATCCGTTTTTACCCTGATAGCGGGCAACGCCGGCAGCCTGCATTTGAAAATTTTTAATGACTTTTGCTCTTAACGGATGGTTCTTGGGCATGTAGGTTAGCAAGTCGGCAGTGGCCATAAATATCCAACCGTTGGCCCTACTCCAATGAGCTACACCATGTTCTTTTGTGTCGGTATGATAGCAGTGATAATAAATTTGTTTTTCAGGACACCACAGATATTTTGTATAATTCAGAATCTGACGGGCAGCATCTGTGAAGTATTTATTGTCACCGGTAAAATTTCCCATTCTTGAGAGGAAGGAAATTGCCATAAACGAGTCGTCGGCCCAGATAGTATTTACATGCGGCCAGATACGGGCAATCGTTCCATCCTTTAGTCGGGGTTCATTGTTGTTCAAATGATTTGCCGTTTCGTGAATGTAATTCAAAAAAGCATCGTTTTGATATTTTTTTTGTAATTCAATTAAACTGGCACCCATTGGACCATTATCATCCAACCGTTTTCCACGAAAAATCATATGCCAGTTCACATTTCTTACGGCAGGCCAACCTCCATTTTCAAAAGCTTGATCGTACAGTTTCCTGAAATAACTGAGATTATCTGCATCAAAAACGAAATTCATATTTTTCAGCACATATTCTTCGTATTTCCGATCTTTTACCGCTCCTGCAAGTTCCATCAGTGCAATATTGGTAACCCCATTGGTATAATGCCATTGATTGTATTTCGATTGCACTGTCACGTCGGGAGTTAGTTCAACTCCTTTGAGCGAAGTATAAACTTCACCTGTTTTTTTGTTTACAAAGGTATAAGTGGTGGAACTTAAAATTCTGTCGGCAATTTTGCGGGCAATTATTTCGGATGTTTCCTGCGAAAACAAAAGAGTTATGCCTCCAAATAAAAGAATGAGTGATAATTTTAAGTACTTTGTCATTTGTAGGTAAATATTATATCGGGTTAATAGTCATTTTGGGCGTAAAGTTCCCGGGAAATAAAGCTTGTCATTTTCCGTAAAACCGGGGATAAAATTACGAGTTTTCGGATAATAAACAAACCGGGAGATGTTATTAAAAAACAAAAATATCAGGCCATTTATAACTTCCGGGTTTTATAGTAATAAAGAAATTATTTTTTTGAGTGGACTGCATTTTTACTACTCCCGGCGACAGTTCCGCTAAAGGTTGAAAACTTACTAATCCGGTTGTCTGCAAAATATCGAAAGTGGTAGCTCCGCCTTCAATGAAAAGTTGCGAAATTTCAGTTTGCGAAATCACCTTTTTAACTACGGCTGACAATCTTTGTTTGATTAATTTTGCCTGATCGGGTATGACTTGATCGCCGGCAGATAAAATTAGTTTCTTATTAAGATGATAATCTGCAATTATTTGTTGTGCAATTTTGTCAATATCTGTTGTTTCCGATAAAAGGTCATCGGGCAGAACAACAGACCTGACCCCATTTTTGATCAACTTTTCTCTGAACTTTTTACTTTCGGGATGGGTGGAGCCGGAAATAATCAGAAATTCTTCAGTTTTCGAAGAATTCTCAAGCATAAGTTGTGGCGCATATCCGTTTTTTTCGAGAAATGCACTGAAAAATGCAGCGCTTCCACTAATTATAAATGCGGGTTCAATGAAATCAGCTGATTTCTTTAATGTATTTTCCGATTCACAATCGGGAATAAAAATACCATCAGAATCAATCTTTTCTATGTTGCCTGTATTTATAATGATATTTTGCGATTTTTTTGAGAAATGAGAAAGTAGAATATCTTTTACAGATGAAGTCGGGGTGGGGAAGTCAGGATCGTAAGCAAATCCGGTTTTATGAATTTCAATACTTTCGATGAAGTAAATCCCATTGCGTATAATTCTGTTGAGAGATGGATTAGCAGGTTGTAAAATCACTGTCTTTTTCCCGCAAACTTCTGAAAGGGCATAAAGTTCGGCCAAAACATGACCTCTCAGAATTGAGTCACACTTTTTAAATAAGAGAGGGGCCGGGATTTGTTTATGAATGAGTCTTGCCAGATTTATGTGATTGATAAAAGCTTCCTGTTCTGTCAACGAACGGCTGTCGGTGGCAATCACCTGAACATCGGTTTTATTGTCGGGGATATCGTTGATTCCTAAAGAAACTGTCAGTCCGTACCGGAGGCAAACACCGGCAATTTCTGCCGCACCGGTAATATCATCAGCAACAACAAGAATATTACTCCCAGTACTTAAGTCGGAGATTGAATTAATGTTGTTTTGTTTGTTTTCCGGTTTCTTTGTCATGTTTACAATCAAAAATAATATCTTACTTCCCTTCAGAGGTCGGGAGTCTGTTTTTCGCCATTAAAATGGCGTAATCGATTGCGACTAACATAGCATCGGGTGAAGCTATTCCCTGCCCGGCAATTTCAAAAGCTGTTCCATGATCCACCGACGTGCGGATAATGGGTAAGCCAAGCGTGATATTCACTCCTTTCACACTTTTCATGGTTTGTTTTTCGTTGTCCCACTGAAAGCCTTCGAGTTTGAAAGGAATGTGTCCCTGATCGTGATACATGGCCACGCAACCATCGTATTTTCCCTGAACCGCTTTCACAAACATTGTGTCGGGTGGAACCGGTCCTTCCACTGTAAAACCTTTTCGGTTGGCTTCTTCAATAGCAGGAATGATTTCGTTGATTTCTTCATCTCCGAAAAGTCCGTTTTCACCAGCATGAGGGTTTAAACCTGCTACGGCTATGCGTGGATGGGGTATCCCGAATTGTTTGCAGGCATCATCGAGTAACGAAATAACTTCAAGTACACGTTCTTTTTTACAAAGTTCACACGCCTTGCGTAACGAAACGTGAGTGGTGGTGTGTATTACACGTAGGTTTTCGTCAGCCAGCAACATAGCAAACTTTGCAGTGTTGGTGAAATGAGCATAAATCTCGGTATGCCCCGAAAAATGATGTCCGGCTTTGTGAATAGATTCCTTATTGATAGGAGCTGTCACGGTGGCATCCACTTTGTTGGCTAATGCCAGATCAATAACGGTATGTACCGCTTCGAATGCGGCATTTCCTGCCATGGCAGAAACTATGCCTGGTTGTAGTTCCGAGATACTGACATTTTTCAGATCAAAAACATCGACAGTACCAAATTCAAATATGGCTTGTTGAACTAAATTTACTGCATTAATTTTCAGGGTTGAATTTAAAAATTCAACTGCTTGTTGTAGAACGGCGGCATCACCCACTACTATCGGTTTGCATCGTTCATATACCGATTTTTCGCTTAAAGCTTTTATGCATATTTCGGGTCCGATACCTGCCGGATCGCCCATCGAGATGGCTATAATTGGTTTCATTTTGTTTGATAGGGTTTATAGACTGAACTTCATAACTATTATTTGCCCATATTTATATTTACAACAATTTTCTGTAAATATCCATTGCATCGTCCTTTGTCATTTTTCGTGGACAGTTTTTCAGTAATCGAGTTGTGTTCATCGCTATTTGAGCTAATTCGGGTAAATCGTTTTCGGTTATTCCGAGTTCGGACAGATTAGACGGAATACCACATTTAGCCGATAATTGCTCAATAAATTCGATACCTGCCAAAGCGGTTTCGTATGCGGTTGCTTTTGGTTCTATTCCCATTGCCAATGCAATTTCGGCATGTTTTTCGGGAAGTGTTTCGAGGTTATAACGCAAGATTGCCGGCAAAAGGACTGCATTTGCCAGACCGTGGGAGATATGATATTTCCCGCCTAAACCGTACGATAAACAATGTACGCCATGCGTATTTACAGGGCCGAGCACCAAACCTCCGTACATGGCTCCCAATGACAATGCCGAACGTGCATTTATATTGTTGCCATCCTGATATGCTTGTAACAGGTTTTTTGAAATCAACTCAATTCCTTTCAGAGCATAGGTGTCTGCTGCTGGATGCGAAAATTTGTTGGTGTATGCTTCGATACAATGACATAGGGCATCTATTCCTGTTTCGGCAGTAAACTTTGGAGGTAACCCTACGGTCAGCGCCGGATCAATATAGGCAACATCTGCCAATAAAGCCGGACTTACAATGCCACTTTTGGCGTCGGTAGCTTCATTCAGCAAGATAGCAATAGGCGAAACTTCACTTCCTGTGCCGGAAGTTGTGGAAACGCAAATCAACTTTTTCATCCGTCTTTTAAGCATATTTACGCCAACTACTTCGTTGTATTTTTGTTCATTGCCGGTCATTGCAGCCAAAAGTTTAGCCGAATCGAGCACACTTCCGCCGCCAACACCTATCACACAATCGGGATTGAATTTTTCCGATTTTTCCAATAACTGATCGAACTGTACGAAAGTGGGTTCACCGGGGAAAGAGTAAGGTATCACTTCTGTTATTTTTCCGGTCTTCCCTAACTTTTGAATAACCGGTTTCAATAAGTCCAAAACCGGGACTGCAATAAGTAGCAGTACTTTTTCAGCTGCCACCAGTAGTTCATCTTCGGGCAAATTCACAATTGAGTCTTTCCCGAACACTATTCGTGCAGGTTGCAACAGGGTTATATTGTTCATTAAAATATCTGTTTTCATCTGTTAATAAATAGATTTTTTAGTTGTCAGATGGAACTTGCATCGAAACACACTTCCGTGTGTCAAAATTTACGTGTCGTGCTTGTTTCAGTCTTTTTTCGAAAAATATCCAAAGATAGTCAATTCTTTATTTACAGGTTCTGTTTTGAAAAACAAGCTGGCTACATATCCTATTACAAGAACAATAATGTGGCTGTAAACACCCAACATGTATTTGTGATGAGGAAAATTGTAATTGCCAAGATCAAGAATCAGATGATTGTTGAATTTTGTGGTGGTTAAAACCGCATATGCTGTAAAGGCAACGCACACACCAATGCCAATGTAAAGTCCTTGCCAATTGGCTCTCGTTGATAAAATACCCAACAGAAAAATACCGACTAATCCGGCAGAGAAGATGGCGTAAAGTTCGAACACAACACCCAGAATTCCTTCCCCGTTCCATGCATTGTACAATAAAGCTACTAACATCATGGCAATTGCAGCAATAAAAACAAGAATCTTACCCATGCGCAAACGTTGTTTGTCGGTACAATTGGGTTTTATTCGCTGGTAAAAATCTTCCACACCGATAGCTGCGAGGCAATTAATATCCGAATCGAGAGTAGAAACGGCTGCGGCTACTAAACCTGACAATACAATGCCGATGATACCGACCGGGAGTTTTGCCCCGATAAAATAGGGGAACACTTCATCGGCTTTCATTCCTTCGGGTAATACGGCCGAACCGTTATGAAAATATACATACAACAGCGAACCGATAAGCATAAACATTGCCCAAACCGGAACACTTGTCAGAATGCCAATGTATGCTGCTTTTTTAGCATCTTTATCCGATTTGGCTGTCAGGTAACGCTGAACAATGGTTTGATCGGTGGTGTATTTTTGCAAGGCATAGAAAACGCCGTTGATAGCCATAACCCAGAATGTGAGTTCGGCAAAATTGAAATTATAAGGGCCGAAACTAATTTTATCCATTAAAAGAGCCTGATTAATCATTTCTGCCGGGCCAGCATTTCCACCGAACAACAGTATCCCCAGACAGAGCAATCCGCCACCAATCAACATAAAACCCTGAATCACATCCATCCATATTACGGCTTCAATACCGCCCAGCATCGTTACCGTAATAATTACAGCAGTCAGTACAAATATAAAAGTAACGATAGGAATCCCAGTAAGACTACTCATACATAAACTCAGCAAATACAATACGGTTCCCATTTTCGAAAAATGAGTCAGAATAAAAGCCAATGAACTATACATACGGGCAAAAACACCGAATCGCCGTTCGAAATATTCGTATGTACTCAGTCGGATAACTTTACGAAACAGCGGCACGATAAACCAAACGATTCCCAAAAGTACTATCGGCACCATTAATCCCTGAACCAATAAAATCCAGTTCGATTTGTAAGCTGCTGCCGGATAAGCCAGAAAGGTCACACTACTTATCAGTGTGGCAAATATGGAGACACCGATGGCCCATGCAGGGATTTTTTTACTCCCAACAAAATATCTGTCGGAACTTTTTTGATGCCGCGAAAAATAAAACCCCGAAGCAATGGTGAATATCAGTGTTAAAGCAATGATGGTGAGGTCTATCCAGTGAATTGAGTGCATTAGCTTATTAGTTTATAAAGTTCATTAATTAATCACCAACTTCCGAAAGAGGCGGCATCATGGTTTTTCCACAAATACCTTTTTCGTTCATTAGTGCTTTGAGCTTAGCCAGCGACTCACCCAATGTCCGATCTTTCTGATATATGACTGCTATTTTATCCGTTTCGTTTTGCCATTTTTCGCATTCGTTCCAGTTCTGATTTTGTGCTGCTTCCCAAATTTTTCCATACATTTCGGGGACAATGTTACCGGTGCTCGGAACGATACCGTCAGCGCCTGATTTCAGACTGCCGAAACTTTGCGCTCCCCACCCACAGAAGTACGAAAAATCTTTATGGTTTTTGTAGGTGTCGATACATTCTTTCATTCGGTCGGCATCGCGTTCCGAGTCTTTTAGTCCCCAGATATTCGGGTGATGACTCAATTTGGCGACTACTTCCAACGGAATGGACATTTGAGTGGTAGCTTTAATATTGTACATCATCACTGGGCCGTTTATTTTATCTGCCAATGTTTGGTAAAACAAGGTCATTTGAGCAGGACTAAGAATGTAATACGAAGGCAAAGTGGCTACCACACAATCAGCGCCTAAGTCGATATATCTATTGCCACGCTCAACGACCGAATCTACCTGGTTTCCCACTAATCCGGCATATACCATCTGTCCGTTTGACTTTGACTTTACGGCAGCTTCTACCAAACGGTAACTCTCTTTCTCACTGATCGAACTCGATTCGCCGGTAGTTCCCAGAACAAGCGGATGGATATTGTTTTTGGCAAAAAGCAACATTATTTTTTCAACAGCCGATATATCAACCGTTAAATCGTTGTTGAGTGGTGTAATCATAGGCACCACTACTCCCGAAAATCTTTTTTGCATTTTCTGTAAATTAACGTTGTCCTAAAGACGTTAAAAGGTGGGTCTTGTACTGAAAACGACAAAAGAAAAAGAGCTTGTTGAATTGTTTTCTCCCTGACGGGGTGACTTTGAGTCACCCCGTCAATATTCATTTTCTTCCCAGCCAAAGGTTTGTAACTATACAAGTGTCACAGCGGATCTTCGGTGAAAGGGTTGAATAGGTACAAGTGTTTTCTCCCTGACTGGGTGACTCAAAGTCACCCAGTCAGTACTCATTTTCTTCTCCAGCCGAAGGTTTGTAACTATACAAGTGTTACAGCGGATCTTCGGTGAAAGGGTTGAATAAGTACAAGTGTTTTCTCTCTGACAGGGTGACTCAAAGTCACCCTGTCAGTACTCATTTTCTTCTCCAGCCGAAGGTTTGTAACTATACAAGTGTCACAGCGGATCTTCGGTGAAAGAGTTGAATAGGTACAAGTGTTTTCTCCCCGATTGGGTGACTCAAAGTCACCCCGTCAGTATTCATTTTCTTCTTCAGCCAAAGGTTTGAACCTGTACAAGTGTTACGGCGAACTTCCGGCAAAACGATTGACGATGTACAAAAGGTTGGCGAAGATTGTTAAAATACCCTTGTGATAGCTTTAGAGAGGGTTGGGGGCAGATGCCGTTTCTTTCGTGTGAACCCACGTTCCGATTTTGTGAGAACCGCAAAGGTCAAGGCTTCGCCCTTTCAGGAAACTTTTCCTGCATTTTAACTACAAAGACAACGGAGCGACGTCCCTTTTTGCTGTTTGTTCAAAGATTGA
>WSSedL1CaDRAFT_10001713_pt1 | contig 12248 bp, 12 predicted proteins | sample WetSurSL1Cattail_FD_9464 | JGI IMG/M metagenome (IMG submission 9464)
AAGGGTTCCATGACCCCGTAATCTTTTGATAGTTCCCGGGCTATGGCGGCAACTGTTCCCAAAGCACCCGGCCCGCCGTGAATGACGGCCGCTTGATAAGGCTTCGCACCATAAAATCTAGCGTTAACGATAGCGTCCATCAACCAATCTCCTCATTTAATGATAAAATAACCTAAAGTCCGGTTGGCGTCCTTACCATATAATAAACCTTAATTACAATGTCTTCCCGGACCGTCTTAAAAGTCATTTGATTCGTTAACCAATATTTTTATTCTATCAAAATTAGCATATAATAATCATCGAATAATTAAATCGGAGGCCCTCTTCATGATTATTAAATCATCGACAACGCTCCGCAACGACTACAACACTATCGCTAAACTAGCCCATGAAAAAGCCGAACCGGTGTATATCACCCGAAACGGCGAGGGTGATTTGATAGTAATGAGTATTGAAGCGTTTGAGCGTAGAGAAGCTATGCTTGATTTAAGAGAAAAACTATTATTTGCGGAAAAACAGCGCCTTTCCGGCGCTCCGGCAATAAAATCATCCAATTTTTACGCCGCCTTGAAGACTTGCATTACTCCGGAACGCTGCTGGCCTGCCGTTCTCTCACTAAGTTTAGTTTCAGAATGGTCATCGTTGACCCTTATATCGCTTTTTACCGCCTAATCGATGACCGGATTTATGTATACCGTGTTTTGCATGACGCAAGAAATTACCAACCCTTGTTAAAAGAATTATTATAGCTGTCTCCTTCGGCTTTTGATGAGGATTGCGTCCATACTTTAACTTGAATCCGGCAAGTAACCCCAAAACCTCAGTCGTATTTAAACTTACCGGATTCAAACAATGAACCCGATCCGGCCAATTTTTCTGCGTCATTGCAGAAAAATTGTCACTTACTTGCCGGATCGAGGTTTAATTGATAAGATCTTCCAACGATTCTCCTTCCAAAAACAAAAACCGCCTGGAAAAATTTCAACCCAGGCGATCAGTAATCGTTCTCTCGTGCATGCTCCCGATGGTTAATTCTACGACCCGCCAGTTGCATGAAAACTTCCAATTTTTATTTCAGTATAGGGGATCCCGGCCTTGCTGTCAAGTGTAACCAAAGTGCAAGATTCAACAATATCAAAAGATGAAATGGAAATTCTCTGATTGACAACGGTAGTACTATATAGTACTATTTTATAGAGAACTTTTGAAAGGGTGTTTAATAAATTCCTACCCAAACGCAGGGCGGTTTTTTGATTTCTCAATTAAGTCAAGTTCAAAACCGGATTTTTGAAAAGCTCCTTAAAAAATACGGTATTGATGATTTTAATGGCCCCCAGGGCCGTATTCTCTTTGTTTTATGGCAAAACGACGATCTAGCCATCAGCGCACTCGGCCAAAAGACATCCCTGTCCAAGTCAACCCTAACCAGTATGTTGGAGCGCATGGAACAACAAGGTCATATTAAAAGGAATTTTGACTCCCAGGATCGGCGCCAGATCCGGATCACTTTAACCGAAAAATCAAAATCGCTCCATCAAAAATATCAAGCAGTATCCCTGGAGATGAACCGAATATTTTATCAGGGTTTTTCCTGCGAAGCTATCGATGCCTTTGAAAAAACACTGGCTAAGATTTTGGACAACTTGAAACAATATGAAAGGGGTCAGTAAATGAAGAATGCAAAAATTATGGCTAAAATCAACAAATTGATTGCCCATACACGGAACATTATTGTTTGCTCCGTTGATCAGAACGGCTACCCAAACTCCAAGGCAATGTTTAAAACCACTCACGAAGGTCTGAAAACCTTTTACTTATCCACTAATACCTCTTCCATGCGGGTCGGGCAATTTTTGAAAAATCCCAAAGCCTGTCTCTATTTCTATGGCAGAATCAAAATCCATGGATTGATGTTGGTAGGCGAAATCGAGGTATTGAACGATGATGAAACAAAACGGCGTTTCTGGCGTCCTTTCTGGAAAATATATTATCCAAAAGGCGTGACCGACCCGGATTACTGTATTTTGAAGTTTACCGCCACCAGCGCCAATTATTATCATGCTTTACAAAAGCATAGTTTCAATATTGAATAACGCTATCATATTTTCGAAACGGATTTAAGTTGACATCAATGGACCCGGAGGTACCAAAATGAGTTTTAATGGATTTTGTAGCAACACTTTGGAATTTCTCTTTGAAAACCGGCTTAATGATAGTAAGACATGGTTTGAGGAACACAAAACGGAGTATAACAATTTTGTCCTCTCGCCCCTCAAAGAACTGGTCAGTGAATTAAGTAGTCATCTCCTGGAACTCGACCCGCTGATGGAGGTGAAACCGGCTATCGGCAGAACTATTTCCCGTATTTACCGGGACACCCGCTTTTCCAAGGATAAGTCGCTTTTCCGGGAAAATATGTGGTTGGTTTTCATGCGCAATAAAAGATCGGGTCCGGAATGGCCCGCCTTTTACTTTGATATTTCTCCCATGCACTTTAGCTATGGGATGGGCTACTATGCCGCATCCAAAGAAACCTTGCAACTTTTTCGGGAATATATCGCCAAAAACCATCCGGCGTTTTTGCGAGCACTCGCCTGTTATCAACAGCAGAATACCTTCCAATTTACCGGCGAAAAATACAAAAAACTGCAGTCTGCTGATTTCCCCGAAGCCGTGAAAGACTGGTATACCCGCAAAAATATTAATTTTGACTATACTTCAACCAATTTGAAATCAACTTTTTCTAAAAAATTAGTCGGGGAGTTAGTAACGGGTTTTGATATTCTCCAGCCCATCTATGCTTTTTTATGTGATATCCAGGAGCAGAGGCTTAGCGGTCTAAAATAAAAATCCCGTAAATCCATAAAATCCTGTTAATCCTATCTCAGTTCTTTTTGTTAGGCCTGCCTTCAGAGTCTAATTTTTTGCAAATCAAGCATTCAAAATATTATTTCATCCTATATAAATAACCCCCAGAATAAACGCGGCCTCCCAACATCGAGCCCCCGGCCTTCTTTCGGAGATACCCGCCAAATCACAAAAAAGAGCAAACCTGCCCATGGAATTTCTCTCCTTGATTTTGTCAAAACCTTATGTTATTCTATAATGATATTTTTTCGCAAGGAGGGTACCAATGAATATCGAAGAATGCATGAAAATCGCCGTCAAAGAAGCTAAAATCAGCTTATGCGAAGGCAACCACGGCTTCGGCGCCGCGATTATGAAAAATGGTCAAATCATCGCCTCAGCGCATGATAAGGAAGACACCGAAAATGATCCTACCTCCCATGCCGAAATGAATGTAATCCGGGAAGCCAGTCGTAAGCTCGGGAAAAAACTCTCCGGCTGTATTTTAGTATCCACCCATGAACCCTGTCCGATGTGCGCTTCGGCCATAGTTTGGTCAAGTATTACCGAGATAGCTTATGGATATTCAATTCATGAAGCCCTATCCCAGGGGAGAGAAAGAATTGTCCTCCCTTGCACCGAGGTCTTTAACCAATCAAATGTCAATATCAAAATATCCGCGGGAATTTTAAATACCGAGTGTTCAGTTTTATACCGTGAGGATGTAAGAAAAGAAATTGAAAATTTACGGGGTGTGGATGACAGGGGACTTGACGCGCTGAACGAAGACTCAATCTGCCGTAGAACAAAATGGTTCCAAGCAAATCGGCACCGCTTTCATTTTATTACAGATGATTTGCTAGGTTCCGGTTATCAATTATTGCTGGAACGGTTCCATATTACTGCAGCAGAAGCGCCTGTCATAAAAAAAACCGATCAAGAGATTGTATTCCATTCCATGAATTTCTGTCCCACTTTAGAAGCCTGTAGGATATTGGCCCTTGATACCCGGTATATTTGCAAAAGATTGAATGAAACCTCAACCGATTGTTTATTGAAGCAAATCGACCCCAGGCTGAATTTTTCGAGGAATTATGATAAACTGCGCCCCTATAGCGAATATTGCGAAGAAATGGTAAGTATTCAGGCTTGATTTTAAAATATTGCAGTTAAGACAGATGTCCAATAAACTATATAAAAGGTGATCAATCAATGTATGATGTAATTATTGTTGGTGCCGGAGCTTGTGGAATTTTTGCCGCTTATGAATTGGTGCAAACCAACCCCAAAATTAAAATTTTAATGATTGAAAAAGGACATGCCCTTGAAGGCAGAAAATGTCCCATCGATGGGAAAATGGTAAAGAGATGCGTTAATTGTAATATTTGTAACATTGTAAGCGGTTACGGCGGAAGCGGCAGTATGTCCGACGGCAAATACAATATTACCAATCAATTTGGGGGAGAATTATTTAAATATGTCGGTGAAAAAGAAGCGTTAGCCCTGATGCATTATGTGGATGAAGTCAATTGCAAAATGGGTGGAGAAGGAGCCCATCTTTATTCCACAGCGAATTCGCGGCTCAAGACCGAAGCCTTAAGAAACGACCTTCATTTACTGGAAGCCCAGATTCGCCATTTTGGAACCGATCGGAACCGGGTAATCCTCGCTAATTTTTATAATTATTTAAAAGGCCGGATTGACATGATTTTCGATACCGAAGTACGAACCATCTCCGGTGATAGAAATGGTTTTACGGTCAATGCCGGTTCCAAGGACTATCCAAGTAGATATTTGATTTTGGCGACAGGCCGTTCAGGTTCCAAGTGGATATCCACTGTTTGCGACAAATTAGGAATCACCACCAAAAGAAACCGGGTCGATATCGGAGTCAGGGTTGAAATCCCGGCCGAAGTTTTTAGCCATATCACCGATGAAGTCTACGAGAGCAAGCTCGTTTACCGGACTAAAAAATATTCCGATGCTGTCCGTACTTTTTGTATGAATCCCTATGGTGAAGTGGTAACCGAAAACACCAATGGGGTCATTACCGTCAATGGACACAGTTATTCCGACCCCAAGTTACACACGGAGAATACCAATTTTGCTTTGTTAGTATCCAACACCTTTACGGAACCCTTCAAAGACAGCAATGAATATGGAGAATCCATTGCGCGCCTCAGCAATATGTTGGGCGGGGGAGTATTGGTACAACGTTTTGGAGATTTGGTGAAAGGCCAAAGAACCAATGAACATCGACTGGCCCAAAATTTTTTACGACCCACTCTCAATGCCACACCCGGCGATTTGAGTCTGGTGATTCCGAAAAGGCAATTGGACGATATTATTGAAATGATCCATGCTCTTGATAAAATTGCGCCCGGGACGGCCAATGAAAGTACATTACTGTACGGAGTCGAAGTTAAGTTTTATAATTCAAAGGTTGAAGTTGATCAAAACCTGGAGACGAAGGTTAAGGGATTGTACATTTTGGGTGACGGTTCAGGTGTAACCCATTCGTTATCCCAGGCGTCCGCCAGCGGAGTTCACGTGGGAAGGCTTATCGGGCAGACTCTTCTTGGAGTGCGCTGTTGAATTGGGTTTATTTTAGGTCAAAATATGATAGCTTTTTCCAATCTCTCAAAGTATTTTAGTATATTAAAGTCTTTCTAAATCCCCTCAAGGGTTCGGTTATCCTTTGTTGCTTTGCCAGAAAATCGGCTTCGAAGAACGTTTTGGGACTCGCTATTGGAACTTTGGGATGCGCCCTGGCCGGGTCCTTATGGGTATTGTGTATTTTCCGGATAATTACCGGTTTTTTTGCCGCCGGTATCATTGCCGTATCATTAGCTTTGATTGGCGACACTCTCCCCCCGCGAAACGCCAGATTTATGTCGGAAGATTTATGGGGAACCTTACGTATGGGAATATCAACGGCCACAATTAACCGGTTCAATTAAATTCTATTTTTTAATAGCGCTTCTTTCAGTTTTGGAATATCCTGCCGGACTGTGCATCATACATCTCCCATATGTAAAGTTCGATATCTATGAGCAGTAACATCCCGCAATCCGACAATACTTTTCTAGAGCCGAAATAACCAAATATCATATTTGTAAAAGAAGGAATTTGCCTACTGACCAAGAAACTATGATACTTCAAAAGCTTGAAGAAATATAAAAAGGTGGTATCGCAGATGACAAAAACAGATTTAATTGACAAGGTAGCCCAAAAAACGGGCGGTACAAAAAAGGATGCGGCTGTAAATGTTGACGCAGTTTTTGAGGCGTTAACCGAAGCAATGGCAGCCGGAGATAAAGTACAAATTATTGGATTCGGTAGTTTTGAAGTTCGTAAACGAGAAGCACGCAAAGGTCGTAATCCTCAGACCGGTGCAGAGATTGACATTCCCGCCCAGAATGCACCAGTTTTTTCCGCCGGTAAATCCCTAAAAGAAGTTGTTAATAAGAAATAACAAATGTAAGAGCTTCCTGATTCTACAGTGAAGCTCTTTTATATAGTACCACATTGTAAACAGTTTAGTAGCAACTCTTTAAATTTGGATGGATAAACCCGGTTATGTTCATACCAAGCAACCCATCTTTACAACTCTTGTCCAAACTGTCTTCTCCCGGCGCTACTATAAATTCCTTGAATTATGTCGGACATCCGGTAAACAATACCCCGATACTCATATTCCCGACTAAACAGCTGATCCAAATTCCGGTGGTCAAGCGAGAGACAATAGTAAGAGCTGTCAAAAATCTTTACATATTTCTGCTTCAACCCCGGGCAAAGCCGATCCAGGGCTTGATAAAAAATCCCCGTTGTCCACTGCGAATGGTCATGCCAAAAGCCGGGTAGATGAATTTAGCCCCACTTTCCGAGAAAGTCGCACATTTATAACCTCTGGCATCCTCCGCAATAGTAAATACTTCCGCCCAAAAAGGCTTCTTTTTTAATTAACGTCCCACAGGTTGGGCAGGGCTTGTCGACAGTGTTTTTACTAGCAATAGTCTTATATCCGCCGGGACAACCATATAAATCCCGCTCGGTATCCCGGCCGCCGTTTGCGGTCATCTCGGCGAGCACCGTTTTTAACGCTTTGAACATATGATGCAGTTCCTCTTCAGACAAAGTCGCCATCTTCCGTTTGGGGTGAATCCGGGCGGCCCACAAAATATCCTGCAGCACACCATTGCCAAGCCCGGGTATGCGTTGCTCGGTGGCCAGAAAGGCTTTCGCCGATAATGATTTCAGTTTGGGCTTCCCATCTTCCAAAAGTGAACCGAAGTAATCAAAATCAAATTGTTCACTCAGAGGGGAGATTTTTTGCTTACCCGCTTGATAATAAGGATTATCAAACTGCCCTTCCGGGAAAGCCCAAAGACCGCCATACATCTGCACTGAACCGACCAGTGACGATAAATCGTCAAACTCGATCTGCAATTGATGTTTAACGGGCAGTTCTTCGCCGGCGCCATAATATCGTAACCCGACTCCATCACCCAAAAGAATCCGCGCATCCCCGGCGCTGATTTCAATCATGCCCCCGCAGGGAATCGCCTTTTCAATGACTTTTTCCGCAAGCAGCTGATAATAATTTCGCGGCTCGCCGTAAAACCAAGCGAATTTGTGAGGAGAGCAATTGGCATTGACATTCGAGATCCGCTTGCCTTGTAATGATTTGTTGACCTGCTGTGCAATGACATTGGCTTCGGGGAGTTCCAACATTTTAGCCACTCCTATTTGTCAAACTTAAGTTTTGGGCGCAAAACAGTCAATTTTTACGGCTGTTTCATGCCTTTATTTTAAGTATACACCAAAAATTTGACAGCTTATTGTCATGTTTAGAAATATATTTAATATGGCAACCACTTCACGGAGCTATCTTTTTACCCTACTGTCAATTATTATTATCCCATCTAAAAAACCAGCCAAGGCCCTTTCAAATTTGACATAAATTGACAACCCTGAATCAGGAAAAAATAAAGGGTTCCCGAAACCCCGGAATCCCTGTTTATTACATATGCGCGCTTGATAGGAATCAAACCTACGATGCCGATTGATTATTGGCAGTCGACACCGATTACCATTAATTATAATAATGAGGGTTATCCAAAACCCAAAAATAGGGGCCTATTTTAATGACTGTTTTGTCATTATATATACCTGAATAGAGATTAGTCCAATTCATACAGCTGTGAAAATAAACCCAGTTTTGTTCCACAATTGTCCCATCATCAGTTATGGCCTTAACCGTCACTTTATGAGGCCCAATCAGGGGAAAGTTTTTTCCTTTGGGTTTAGCATAACCGAAATAGTTACTGCTTAAATCATAAACCGTTTTCAGCTTTTTATCATCGATTAACAGGGTCGTCTTTTTGATTTGTTTTTCCGGAAGAATGACATGGGCAGATATTTCAAAATTATAGGGGTAGGGCGTAAAGTAGTTAATCCACAAATTAATCGGGATTATCCTGGCCGCAGTAAGCTGCCAGGGAATAATCGTGACAACCCCAAGTATAATTAAGATAAAACCTACAATTACCGCTTGATTATTTCCCATTTGTCGGACAAACCGAAGTGCCGAAAGTCTCCTCTGCAAGACCTTTTTAGAGCTTGAACCATAATAGGCCGTCAAACCACCCGGTTTTTTTAACCCCGGCCGGATGGATACCCGTAACAAAATATTGCCGAAGTCAACCTTAGAAGCATTGGTAAATTGGACCGCCAACTGGTCGCAACTACTTTCTTGCGCTTGGATCAAGCATTTTTCGGCCAGCCATACCAACGGAAGGAAAAAGAAAACCGCCCGCGCGATAACCGGCAACCAATTCCATAACAAATCGCCTCGGCGGTAATGAGCCAACTCATGGGCCAGTATTAACTGAAGCCCGTCAGGACTAAAATCCGTAAATATTGAGGTTGGTAGAATAATTTTCGGATGGATGACCCCCTGAACCAAGGGAGAATCAATCCGATTGGAGGCTAACAGCAGCGGCATTTTTCGGAAATTGTTGCGGCACTTCAATTCTTGGTAACGCTCTTGGATAACAGGGTCTTCAATAGGATGACAGTTTTTGAATATGATTTGCTGCCGCCGCCATACCAAGAACAGGTAGCCCGTAAATAAAATCAGTCCAGCCAGCCATAGGGAAAACCAAATAGGGGTTTGGCCCATGGAAACCGGAACCGGCAAAGCCGTCTTCATGACGGATTGAGTCATATTTGCCAGATGCTTGGCGGTATGCGAATTAATCAACATCCAATTGGCAAACAATTCCTGGAGACCGAATTGTAAATGGAGATACAATTTAACCGGCTTAGGCCAAAACAAAGCGGTTAACAGTTTGATATAGGCCAGGCGCCAGAGCCAGCATTGAATTGAGGGGTGAATCTTGGGAAATAGCCGGATTATACACCATATCAGAATAAACACCAAACTTCCCTGCCATAATGCATGGATTATCAACTTGATCCAACCTACAGTAAAGGCATTGCCAAAGATTGGCCAAATCACCATCCTCACTCATCCTTTCGCTTTGCCCGACTTTTGTCCAAATCGGCGACCAGCTGTTTTAATTCGGCCAATTCGGCATCGCTGATCTTCGCTCCCCGTGTCAGATAAGCTACAAAGGGTGAAAGAGATCCTTCCAGGGTCTTCTCCACGAAATTCTGTACAATATTTCTCAGGAATTCTCCTTTGGAGGTTTGCGATTCAAAATGATAAATTCCTTCTTTTTCGGTACGCAATAAATACCCCTTTTTACGCAAACGTTCCAGCATGGTTAGTACGGTGGTCCGCGCCAATCCACGCGGTTCTCCGAACAGGCTTACAATTTCCCTGGCGCTGAGCGGGATTTGATAATCACTGATAAACCGGATTAATTCCAATTCCTGAGCGCCTAAAGTAGGCGGCATTTTATAAACCTCCCCGATACGACTACGATTGTAAACAATATATCACTATTTTGCGTTCTTTGTCAATTTGTTCAATAAAGCAATGATTTTAAAATCCCCAATATATAGGGGTCTATCATGGGTAAATCAGTATTGCACGCTGACGATTGACAAGGGTATTTAAAGATGTTATATTGTTTACGTCTGTAGACTGTCTACTTATATAAACAAATTTCAAAAGGTTTGCAGTCAGAACAAACTCAAAAAGTGCAATTATTACTATTGTTTAAAAAGGGGGCACATCAAAAATGAATATCATGAATCGACTGGAAACTAAATTCCTGACCCGGCCTGTTTTATGGAGTGATACCGCTATTTTGTTCTACCTGGCCTCAACCAAATTGCTAATCCATTTATTGACCAGCACCGGTTACGGCTATTTCGGGGATGAATTTTATTGGCTGGCTATGGCCAAACATCTTGACTTCGGTTATGTCGATGTTCCACCATTAGTGGCATATTTGGCGGCCATATCCCGTTCGATCTTGGGTACTTCGTTGTTTGCAATTCATCTTTTACCCGCTATCGCCGGAGCGGTCATGGTTTATTTCGCCGGATTGACTGCCCGGGAACTCGGCGGAGGCCGGTTCGCCCAATGGTTTAGCGCTTTGACGGTACTCACGGCTCCTTATATTTTATATGTCTGCTCCGTTTTTACCTATGATCCCTTTGAGCAACTCGCAACTATCATCATTTTTTATCTGGTAATCCGAATCATCATCAATCAGGAAACACCAACACGGACTTGTGCGCGAAGTTGGCTGCTTCTCGGACTCGCCGCCGGGCTGGGCGCAATGACCAAACTGATAATAATCTATACAGGCGGGGCTTTAGTGCTCTCTCTACTTTTAACTTCAAGGCGGAAAAGCTTCCTCACTGTCTGGCCGTGGCTGGCGGCGGTCATTGCAGCGTTAATCTGCACACCTTATCTGGTGTGGCAATCGGTTCACAGTTGGCCTTTGGTTGCCTATTTTCATCATTATGCTTTAGACTCCATCAGGCCGCACCAGCAACCCTTGCAATTTTTTATATCACTTTTCTTCTTTTGGTTAAATCCGTTTTTTCTCCCGGTTTGGCTATCAGGGTTAGTTTATACCTTATTTCACAGGGAAGGGAAGAAATACCGGATATTAGGCTTCACCTCCCTTATTTTGGTTGTATTTTATACCGGTCTGATAAAATTAGAAGCCCGGGAAATGGTTTCGGCCTGCTTTCCGTTACTTGCGGCCGGGGCTGTCTGGTTTGAAAAAATGCTCACGGCAGCTGCCGCAGCGAATCGAAAAGGTATTTTGTGGCTTAAACGGGTTTATATTGGAGTTATTTTAGTCAACGCAGTTTTGATGGCCCCGATGTCTCTTCCGCTCTTGCCGCCTCCTGTCTTAGCGCAATATTGGTCAGCCACTCCGAATTTTATCAAGAGGGGTGATTATGAGCCGGGTATCCTGCCGCAACATCATCGATTCTCGGTGGGATGGCCGGAGATAGTCGAACAAGTATCCTCAGTTTATCACAGCTTGCCGGAAGTTGACCGCAAGAACTGTATGATATGGGCAGGCTTTTATTGGGATGCGGGCGCCATTAACCTACTGGGGAAGCAATATGGCCTTCCCGAGGCGACGAGCAACTGTCTCTCCTATCAAATATGGGGAGAAGATCAATTCAAATCCGGCAAGGCTCCGGCAGTTGCGATTATGGTAGATGATTTTACCCCATTCCCTGCATATAGTTACTTTGAAGAAGTGAATCCGGCTAAATCATTTAATGCCAACAAATACAGTGTATATCGGGGCGGTTGCCTGTCGATTTATATCTGCCGGAAACCAAAGGCCAATTTCCAAAAAATTTGGAAAAAACAGGTGTATTATTATTGATTACGGCTATGTTCTTGAAATGATTGATTAATATATCCGTTTGATAAAATCGACTACCAAAAACAAAAACTCGCGCAGAGACGCGGAGACGCGGAGAACAGATGGGTTTTAAAGCTCTGCGCCCCTGCGCCTCCGCGCGAGAATAAGAATACCTGTAGAATCAACCATTATTAAAAACAGCGCTTTAATTAATACAGATTGATAAAGAAGAGAGGGTGCTGATGCAAAATCCGGATTATTCATTGATCATTCCCGTTTATAACGAGGAAGAAACTCTACCGGAGTTATATAACCGTTTGTGCGGCTTAATCAAAAAATTGGACGGCGACGCAGAAGTGCTTTTAATTGACGATGGTAGTATGGACGCCAGTTATCCGCTGCTGATCGATATGCACATCAAGGACTCTCGCTTTAAAGTGATTCATTTTTCCCGTAATTTCGGCCACCAGATCGCGATTACCGCCGGAATGGATTTGGCTTGCGGAAAGGCCGTCGTTATTATGGACGCCGATCTGCAAGACCCGCCGGAAGTCGTTTTGGAAATGGCCGCCCGTTGGCGGGAAGGCT
>WSSedL1CaDRAFT_10001714_pt1 | contig 12241 bp, 9 predicted proteins | sample WetSurSL1Cattail_FD_9464 | JGI IMG/M metagenome (IMG submission 9464)
ATGTCGATTCCTTTCATTATGTTCCCAACAGCACTGATTAATGCATTAGCTGTTCTATTACTTCCAACAATTTCAGAGGCGCAAGCCGTTAACAATAATACACTGATTGGGAAAACAACAGCCATATCCATTAAATACAGCCTAATTATCGGAATCATCAGTACCGGAATTTTTGTGTTTTTTGGAAGAGACCTTGGTACAGCCGTATTTCATAATAAATCAGCCGGTGATTATTTAGTGATTCTTGCATGGCTCTGTCCGTTTTTTTATCTGACAACAACTCTGGGAAGTATTATCAATGGACTTGGCAAGGCGCATGTAACCTTCATCAATTCCATCATTGCTACCATATGTAAAATCATCTTTATCATTATCTTAATTCCCACACGGGGAATTAACGGGTATTTGATTTCTCTGCTGATCGGACAGTTGATTGTGACAGGGCTTGATACTTATGCTGTCGTAAGAAATGTACATTTTTCATTGGACGCTATAAACTCCCTGGTAAAACCTGCATTAGTGACTTTACTATGTTGTATTATTATAAATCAAGGATATGAATACACAAAAAAAATGACACACATCAATGAAGTAGTTTTCTTGTTAGCTTTCTGCTTCCTTCTATGTGTCATCTGCACTCTACTATTATTAATCACCGATGCTATCTCCAAAAAAGATTTTAAGTAGTCGGTCTGTAATACAAATAATTATTTTTACCATGTTCTTTGACTCGGTAAAGAGCCTGATCCGCATATCCCATCATCTGCTCGTAATGCAGTCCTGCTTCCGGATAGAGAACAACACCGATACTTGCTGATATCAAAATAGCACTTTCTCCGCACTGATAGACTGTTTCAAGCTTCGTCTTTAATAACGCTGCCTTAGCCTCGATTTCATTATCATTGTCAATATTTCCGGCAAAAACAATAAATTCATCGCCGCCGATACGTCCAACGATTTCGCCCTCTGTAAAGATCTCCTTGACACGGTTTATTACATAGATTAACACCTTGTCTCCAACCAGATGTCCATAATTATCATTGATGCTTTTAAAATCATCAAAATCCACCAGCATCAACATATGCCTGCCTTCTTTATTACCGGAAATGAATCGTTCTATTTTCTTGATTGTGACTTCTTTGTTGTATACACCTGTTAACGGATCTCTGGTCGCCTTATATTCCAAGGCCTCTAGTTCCCTTTTCTGACTATCCACATTTACTATCTTACCAATGACACGAAGCGGCAACTTATTGTCATCATAAATTGTCTTGCCCATTAATTGGCACCATATAAAATCGCCTAACATGTTTTTAAGCCTGAATTCTGCTTCGATATTACTTACACCGACCGACAACTTGTCACAAAAATCCAGATAAATACCCCAGTCATCCGGATGGATACGGTCTCTGCGCTCTGCATAATTGTCTGTGAAATCAATAATAACCGGATCTATTCCAAATAATTCTCTGTACTTTTCAGTATATCTCATTTCATCCGTTCGTATATGATATTCAAAGAGAACATCATTGGAAAGCTCAGTTGCAATACGATAGCGTTCTCCCTCAAGAAGAATAATTTCCTGCATATGCTTCTGTTCACTAATATCTACCAATACAACTGACAGAGTATGCTTGTTGTCCCTGCCTATACTGCTGTTACCATTCATCAGCATATGAAGAATCACTCCGTCCTTGGTACGAAGCTTAACTTCATAACGAATCGTATCCTGATCCAATTGTTCCTTAATATCTGATACAAACGATGTATTCGAACGGTCAATAAAATCCATTAGAGAGACCTTATCTTGATCTTTCGCCTCATTTTTACTATAACCTAAAATTTCATAAAAGCCTTTACTGGCATACAGTATTTTACAGTTGTCTTCAAGCGCAAAATGAACTAATCCCGCCCGGATACTGTTTGTTATTTTCTTCAACTCCAACGCTGCCCTTGTTATTCGCTTCTCATTCTCAAGTCGATACAACAATATTATAACAACTATAACTATGCATATACTGATAATTATAATTACCAGTGAAAGTAATACGGCAGGTTTGTTAAGAATGTCTTTGATCCACTCCATATACCTTATTCCCCCAATTCTGCCGGATATTCTTATTACATCTATATTTGCATAGAAAGTCCGTAAAGTAATAAACATCATACCAACTACTTTCATTCTTTAAATAATATTTCATAAGGAGTTACCCTGATTACTAGCAACTTCAACCCTAAAATTCATAAGGTGTAACCTGGTATACATAATAATTCAGCCAGTTTGTATACATAGCATTCGCATGTGCTCTCCACACAAGATTCGGCTTAAGCTCCGGCTTATCTCCCGGATAATAATTCTTTGGCAATTCAATATCAAGTCCTTTGTTTACATCTCTTTTATATTCCCTGTCAAGTGAAATCCTATCGTATTCCGGATGTCCCATGACAAAAAGCTGCTTGCCCTCATTTGCAATTACGATAAAAACTCCTGCTTCCTCAGATGCAGCTAGGATTGTTAGCTCCTCGCACTTATTAATATCCTCTTCGGAAACTGTCGTATACCTTGAATGTGGTGCATAAAATACATCATCAAAACCTCTGACAAAAGGCTCTTTTCGTTTTATAACATTATGCTCAAATATCCCAAACATTTTTTTATCCAGTACTTGCTTATGAATTCCATAATGATAATATAACCCTGCTTGCGCTCCCCAGCATATATGAAGCGTAGAGGTAACATTTGTTTTTGTCCACTCCATAATTCTTGTTAGCTCTTCCCAATAGCTTACCTCTTCAAACTCCATTAGCTCGACAGGCGCACCGGTGATGATCAGACCGTCAAATCTTCTGCTTTTCACATCGTCAAATGTCAGATAGAATTGGTCCAAATGGCTGGTCGGTGTATGTGTACCAACATAGGATCCGGTTGTTAAAAAGGTAACATCCACCTGAAGCGGCGTGTTGGAAAGACTGCGAAGCAACTGAACTTCAGTATCCTCTTTGACAGGCATCAAATTCAAGATGGCTATTTTCAAGGGTCTGATATCCTGTTGGTTGGCTTTGTAATCATCCATAATAAATATATTCTCATCTTCGAGAATTTTTTTAGCGGGTAGATCGCTTTGAATTCTAATAGGCATAATTTATCACCCTTTTCATATTTTTCTGTTTTACGATACTATTTTTTATCACATTAAGACATATCATAGCATGTTTCATACGATTAATCAATAAATAATAGTATTTTGGTCCTATATAAGCTTAGCCAAACAAGTTAACAAATTCATCTTCCGAAATAATAGGAACTCCAAGTTCTTTTGCCTTCTTGTTTTTTGAAGAATCTGATGTTATATCGTTATTAACAAGATAGCTTGTCTTAGAAGTAACACTACCCGTGATTTTTCCGTTTTCAGCTTCAACATAAGATTTGAATTCATCACGGTTCTTATAATGGTGAACCTCCCCTGTAATTACAAAGGTAAGTCCATTACATTTACCGTTTGCGTTAGCGTTAGCTTTAACTTCAACCTTCTCAATCGTTATTTCTTTCAGTAACGCTTTCAACGAAGCCTGATTATCCGGATTTTGATACCATTCAGCAATTGAGTTAGACTTTTCCGGTCCTATGCCATCAATATCATCAAATCCTTCTCCTTTATTGATTCTATCCAGGAAGCCCTCGAATCCAATTGTTCCAACCATCTTCTTGCCTGCATCAATACCAATCATCGGGATACATAAAGAATAAATAAAATTAACTGCTTTAACATTTCTACTCTTTTCAATAGCTTTTTCCATGTTCTCACATGATTTTTCGCCGAAACCTTCCATCTCTTTCATTTCAGCCATATGTCCATTCAGATGATAAATGTCTGCAAATTTAGAAATAAAGCCTTTATTTATGAATTTTACTATTGTCTGAATTGATAATCCATCAATATCCATTCCCGCTTTACTTACAAAGCGAGAGAATTTTTTAACGTGTTTTGCTGTACAATTTGGATTTGTACAATGTAGCGTCTTCGTCTTACTCTTCGCACTGATTTTAATTTCTGTCTTAGCATGACATACCGGACATTCGCTTGGAATTTCAAATACACCTTCTGATTTCTTAACCGAAATACATTTTGGAATTATTTTGTTTGCCTTTATAATTTCAAGAACGTTTCTTTTTCCAATACCAAGTCGTTCCATTTCGCTAATGTTGCACAAAGAAGCTCTTGTTACCGTAGTGCCCTCCAGTTGAACAGGTTTAAATACTGCTACAGGAGATATTGTAGAGACCGCACAGGACCATTCAATATATTCAAGCTCTGCATCCGCTGAAACATCCTGCCATTTGAATGCATAACCTGCTCTAGTTGCATGATGCCCTGTAATACTGCCGGTTCTTGCATATTCCGTATCATCATAACATATGACCAGACCATCCACAGGAATATCCACTTCACCAACTTCAACTTTTTTTGTCCATCGTTCAATTACTTCCGGAAGACCGTCTGCAGTTGTGATTTCTCTATCAACAACTGTAAATCCCTCATTTTTGAGAAAGTCCATTCGGTCTCCCCATAATTTAATATCATCATCTATATGAACTAAAGTAACTGCATTAAAATGGACGTGCCTTTCCTTTACTTTCTCTGCGTCATCCAACCCAAGAGTCCCGGATGCCAGATTACGTGGGTTTGCATATTTTTCATTATCATCTTCAATCGTAAGGTTAATCCTCTCAAAATCCGTGTAGGAGATTGTAGCTTCACCACGTACTACCATATGACCTATATACGAGATTTTTGATGGAAATCCCTTAATTGCATTTTTCATAAATGTAATATTTGTACCGATAGCACCATTTCCTCTCGTCAGGATTTTAGTAAGTTTCCCTCCATCATAAGTCAGTACTAGTGTTAATCCGTCTAACTTCCAAGAAAGCCAGATAGGTCTATTGTCCGTCCATTTCTGTAAATCAGCTATTTGCTTCGTTTTCGCCATTGAAAGTGCGGGGAACTCATGTTGTTCTTTCTCTCCATTACTTTCTTCGTACCCCACATTCTGAGTAGGGCTGTCAGGTAAAAAATAACCCGTTTCAACCTCAAGCGTTGTCAGTTCATCATACATAACATCCCATTCGTAATTAGACATGATTTCTTCCTGCCCATTGTAGTATGCTGAGGATGCTTCGTTCAACTTGGATACAAGTTCTTCTACTCTCAAATGCTTATTTGTATTAATACTATTTTCATTATTGAACTCTTTCAATCTGCTTCCCCCTATCGTCAACTACATGTATTCCAAACTGAACTCATTTCTAACACAACATACGTTAACTATATCGTCTATATGAGGTTTTTAACAATTGATCATCCCGGAATTTTGGATATTACAGCCTGTTATCCCTGTCTATGTTGCTTAATGAGCTGATTCATCTCATCGATTTCTCTCTCAGTTACATTACGAAAATCACCCGTTTTCAGTCTTCCAAGCAAAATATTCATGATTCTGATACGCTTTAGGCCTACTACCTTGTAGCCTAGGTATTCACACATACGTCTGATCTGTCGATTGAGACCTTGTGTAAGTATAATCTGAAACGTATACTTATCTATCTGAGTGACTGTACAGGGATTCGTAACTGTATCTAGAATCGGAACTCCCGAAGACATTTTCTTAATAAAATCCAGGGTGATTTCTTTGTTAACTGCCACAACATACTCCTTTTCATGATAATTTTCCGCTCGAAGTATTTTATTAACAATATTGCCGTCATTCGTAAGCAAAATCAGACCTTCCGAGTCCTTGTCAAGACGTCCGATCGGATAGATCCTCATACCATAATTCAGATAGTCAACGATATTGTTCGGCTCTTTCTGATCTGTGGTACAGACGATTCCTTCCGGTTTATTGCATGCAATTAAAACAAGCTTTTCTTCCTTCTTAACCGGCTTACCGCAAAAGGTAACCTGACTGTTGCCGGTTACCTTTGAGCCTATTTGAGCTATAATTCCGTCTATTTTAACTTTTCCTTCTTCAACATAACGGTCCGCTTCTCTTCGGGAGCATATTCCGGCTTCGCTCAAGAATTTATTAATTCTTATTTCGTCCTTTTCTTCTCCTTGTAAGGTAAGTCTTTTTGTCCTTTTTGGCATTGTGCCCTCCGTAAAAATATTTAAACACTGATTTTCAATTCCGGTTTAATTTATATTATTATACTTGATTTACTATCCATCGTCTACTTGTTTTTCCCGAAGTTATCACCAAATATGCAGGACGAATAAGAACAAAGTGCCAGCTTGCTGACACTTTTGTGCTCGAGCGGATTACGAAGCAATTTCCTATTAAATGAAAAGGGGTGCAACATTGTGCACCCCTTTTATAGGAATTTCTTCATGATTACAATGTTCTCTTCTTCCTTCTTAATAAATTCTCTTGCGATTTCTTTACTTTCTCCGTCAGCATTCTCACTGTTATTAAGAAGTTTCGTCATCTGAGTAATCCCCATAGTGCTTCCTTTAATGACCAACTGGGCTATATGGTTCTCACTGGAATTCATCAGTGTATTCATTTTTACATTACCCTTCATCATTGCTTTTTCGTAAATAGAATTATCCTTTGCTCCCGAACCGTTTTTTTGAAGTTGATTCCCTGATTTATCCTTTAGCTCCTGATAATCCCTTAGCTGTTCATATAATGCATTATTAAAATCTCTGTCGGGCGTTTTGTTAAGAACCTCCTCAATTGCGGTAATACCAATGGAAGCATTTTGATACGTTTTTTCCAAAAGATCCAGATCTACATTTCCAATCATAAAATACTCCTTATCTTATCATAATCAGCAACTCAATAAATCTATGAATATGCTACATTATATAGTATAAGGAGTGATCTTAAATTTATTCAACGGAATTTTCTTCCGCTTTGGCGCTGTCTTTCTCGGCTAATTCATTGATACTATCCCAGAAGCTCTGTAAATCTTCATCATTCTTTACCGCTTCTTTACTTTTCTTGTTGGTCATTTCAATTAACGTGACTACATCCTCATCATTATTTCTTTCATCATAATAATTTTTTACATCTTCCTCCATCTCACCTGAGAATATCTTCAATTTTCCTTCGGCATCAGTGATAACGTAAAATTTAGAGAGTCCCGGTGCAGGCGTTGTGATTCCTGTAAACTTAATCTCATGATATACATAGACAATATAAGTACCCTTTACAAAGCCCAGCTTAGAATATGTCGAAACGTTCAAATATTCTTCGATATACTCCGTCTTTTTTTGCAAATCATCCTGTGTATCAACCTTTGTAGGATCACTTAACAAATTCTTAATTGCGTCCACATCACGGTCGGTCTTTGCTTTATAAAATTTCTTAAACAGATTGCTGACATCAGGGTAAGCATCCTTTTCAATATCATATACCGGTAGAGGTGTTGGTGCCACGGTGATGATAGGTGTAATGGAAGGAACCGTGGTCACGATATCTTCCTTCCCTTGTGTATCGGCAAAGGCTTCCTGAACCGATGTTTTCGTCTTCTGATCCTTTGATTTATCATTGCTCACAGATAGGGTTAATACGCCTATCCCCATTATGCTCATTGTTGTAAGTAAAATAATCTTTTTATATTTAAGCTTCATTCATTCTCCTCAATCATCATGTCCAACCTAAAAATCGTCTGATGTCCCAGCAAATTCATCGCACATTTTCGTTTACTTCTTACATCTTATCAAAAGAGCATAAAAAAATCAACATAATTATTTCATCATTTTGTAACATTTTTTAACATATTCGTAACATCTTAATGAAAAGACGTATTTACTTCATAAAATTAGGCAAAAATTAATAAGAATATAATGATCCATTACCAAAATACAATGTATAATAATATGTACCTATTCAGTTTCCGAGAAATCCACAGGATTTCGAGAAAATTCAGCCCCCAAATATGTGCTTTTCAGCATATTTTGTGTGCATCGGTTTGAAAGAACCGCGGTGACTGAATAGTCACAATAATACTATAATATCTCATGGAGGGACGCACTTAATGAAACAGAGATTAGAACAACAGCTAAAAAAGATAGAACAACAAGAACAAAGACTTCTAAATAAATCAAGTAATCACTTCATCGACTCTAATATTACACCTTTTGTGAATAAGATTCAGGAGAAGATTCCTGACAAATTAAGGTCAGTTCTGAATGCTACATTTTATAAAGGCTTTCAATTGGTATTCGAAAAAGGTATCCCATATATCGAGAAAACTTATAACAAAGATAAAATTGCAATGGATTATGATATCAACAACTATGCAATCGATAAGGAATGTAACCGACGACATATCATCCGAATGGATAAGCAGTCCAAACAATCCGGTATGGTTAACTCCTCATTTTCGGCTCTGGAAGGAGGCCTTCTTGGTTTTCTTGGTATCGGATTGCCGGATATTCCGTTATTTTTGTCGGTCATGATAAAAACAATCAATGAAATCGCTCTAAGTTATGGCTTTGACTATAATACCGAAGAAGAAAAAGTATATATTCTAATATTGATCAACGCAGCAATTACGAAAGGAGATTATCAAAAAAACTATGACCGTGAATTAGATCAAATGGCTGGAAAATTAGATAATGGTATATTAGTGGAGGTAAGTTTACCTTCTCAGATGAAAATAACCTCAGATATATTATCCGACACATTATTGACCGCTAAATTTATTCAAGGCATTCCATTGGTCGGAGTAGTAGGTGGTGCAGTTAATTATACAATATTAAATAAAATTGTTGCTTATGCACGCATTAAATACAAAAAAAGATATCTGCTTAAGAAACTCTAAGATTTGAGAGCCGCCAAGGTTTTGTGCCCTATATTTTCAGATATAATCTGTTGAAAACTTACTTTACATTATAAATGATATATTATATAATAGCATAGTGTTTGCACCTGTAGCTCAGTGGATAGAGCGTTCGCCTCCGAAGTGAAAGGCCGCCGGTTCAAATCCAGTCAGGTGCATTTTGAAAAAGGCTGTTGCATTTTAATGTAACAGCCTTTTGTACTGAATAAGGGGCCTTTGCATATCAGCTTGTATAATAGCTAAATATGCGAAAGCCCCTTGATATTTTATGATAATTTGAATCTTCCAACAGCTACATCTAGTTCATTCGCAATATTCTTTAACTTAGCGGCGGTCTCAGCGATATTATCGACAGCGATATTCTGCTCTTCAACTGTGGCGGAAATTTCCTCTGTACTTGCGGCTATATTCTCAGATGCATCAGATATCTTGTCAATCAGAGCTACTACCTCATCCTTTTCATCACTGATATTTTGAATATTATCAATCAGTTTCTGCATATGTTCATTACTTTTCATAATAGCCTCAGTAATGGCGTCAAATGCCATTGTTGTCATATTCATTCTGTCATTTACCTCATTCAGACTCGAATGACCATGTTCTATATTATTCTTTGTATAATCGATTTCTTTCTGAATCTCTTCGACAATGGCTCTGATAGAATCTGTTGATTTTGCTGTTTGTTCAGATAACTGCCTTATCTCTCCTGCTACTACTGCAAAGCCTTTCCCTTGTTCTCCTGCTCTTGCAGCTTCAATTGATGCATTTAAGGAGAGCAAGTTTGTTTGATTTGCAATCGCATTAATGGTCTCAACAACCTGACTGATTAGGGCGGATTTTCCAGCCAATGTCTGTGCATTATCCGAAACCTTTCGATATACCTCACTATTTTCTTCCAGTTTACCTGACAGTTGCTCGATAGCTTCTTTTCCCTTATTATTTAAATCATCTGTCTTGTCCGTATAATGTTTAACCTTTTTTGAGCTTTTCTCTACATTATTAATTTTCTCAGCCAAAGTCGTAAGCTTTTCTGAACCACTCTTTGCATCTAAAGTCTGCTTCGTTGCTCCCTGCGCCATCTCATCAATGGCAGTCGCAATCTCATCTGCGGAAATTGCGGTCTCCTTCGTCACGGAAGCAATCGCTTCGGAATTGATAAACAACTCTTTCGTGCGATCCATGACATTACTGATGATATCAGCAAGAGAATCAGACATTTGATTAATATTCAATGCCAGTTTTCCAATCTCATCTTTACCCTTCATCTTTGACTTTACCCCAAGATTCCCGTTTGCTACTTCTCTCGATACAACCATTAGTTCACTTAGTTGTGCAGACGTCTTGCGGATATTAAAAAACCACATGCAAAACACGCCAACTGCCAGCACTGCAATACTTACTATAATCGTGAGTATCATGATTGTATTAATACGGCTCATTTCGTCATTCATTAAGAAGACTACACCACAGACATAATCAATTTTATCATTAATATGTAACGGGGCTGTAACATCAACAATCATATTACCATCCTCTTTACCGATAATTGTCACTGTTTTGTCGCTAACTGCCGCTGCTATATCCTCCGGATCCGCATCTTTTGTTTTGTTTTCATCCGTAGTAGAAGCAATTGCTTTTTGAGTTTCAATGCTGTATATTGTAAAATCATCCAATTCTGAAATGTTTTTTACTACTTCGTCTAATTCCGCTTGTATCATTCCGCCAAATTCAGGGCTGTCTACATCAATTTGACCTGAGTTTAAAGAAGCTTCAAACAGTGCAATAAAAGTTTCCGCTCGCTCCTCCCCTTGAGATAATATTTCATTTTTATTTGTAATAAATACAATAGGCATTGCTACACAAAACATTAATGCAGTGATGATAATGACGATTAAAATATTCTTCTTAGCCAGTGACATAAAGCTGCCTCCCATGTTTTTTCGTTCTTGTTTTTCAATAATTATATTTGTTAACAATAATTATATTCAGATATATTATAACGATTCCAATCCTAAAAATCTATATAAATCTACTAAAATATATATAATTTGGTTACGGTTCAGCCTTGTTCAGCCTTCAAAGAGATGTATCCGAAAGCGGCTCCTATATGGAAACATTTCTTTCCCGGTCTTGTCACTATCCTCGCTAGGGTGAACTGCAACATAATTTTCCATATGATTTCAATATTGTACATGATTTTTATTAAATATAGGAATATGTAACCTCGGGCACACCTGAGAAACATGACAGGTATCTATTCATATAATGAATCAGGTAAGAGAATGATTGGATGCTATTATGAATTCATGTGAGCTTGTATCATTGGTTACTGCTGTATCTTGCGGAATTTCAAAATGTGTACCTCCGGATGACCTGCCTGAAGTTGCAGCAATTTTTGGACAGATTGCGTCTACGCTTGCAACAATTACCGTAAATGATGCCACGAATAAGAGAAGGAGTGCTTTTCCTGAAATCATTACACCTGATACGGTAATTGTTGACCCTTCCATTTAGGCAAAAACTTATTCCCATATTCGAAGAAAAGCATTTTACATGATCCTTGATTAGAATACAACAAGCCCGATGCGAAAAGCATCGGGCTTGTTGTATTTTGCTATATAATTTGATATCTCAAAACATCCTATTAATAAAGCATAAATTCAATGTATTAAATTGTACTTGATTTTACACCAGTTCAGATATTACTCAACACTCTGGGAAGCTTTAGCTACCAACTGTGCGTATTTCTCAATAGCATTCTTCTCAGCATTATCAAATAACCTAGCTGCTCTCTCAGGATTCTGACGAACCAAAGAGCTGTAACGTAATTCGCTCTTTAAGAAATCCTGATAGTTTGCTGTAGGAGCCTTGCTGTCCAACTGGAACGGATTCTTTCCCTCATCCTTAAGGCGAGGATCAAAACGGAACATATTCCAGTAACCTGCAGCTACAGCATTCTTCTCTTCCGTCTGTGCAGCAGTCATGCCACCTTTGATACCATGATTGATACAAGGAGCATATGCAATAATGATGGAAGGACCATGATAGCTTTCAGCTTCAACTAATGCTTTCATTGTCTGGTTGTAATCAGCTCCCATTGCCACCATAGCCACATATACATAGCCATAGCTCATAGCAATAGCAGCTAAATCCTTCTTCTTAACTTCCTTACCTGCTGCCGCAAACTGAGCGATTGCGCCGGTAGGTGTTGCCTTAGAAGACTGTCCGCCTGTGTTAGAATAAACCTCTGTATCAAATACTAAGATGTTAACATCCTGTCCACTGGCAATTACATGATCTAAACCGCCAAAACCGATATCATATGCCCAACCGTCGCCACCAAGAATCCACTGCGACTTCCTGGATAAGTATTCCTTCTGCTTTAAGATATCT
>WSSedL1CaDRAFT_10001715_pt1 | contig 12240 bp, 9 predicted proteins | sample WetSurSL1Cattail_FD_9464 | JGI IMG/M metagenome (IMG submission 9464)
TGTACAGCATAAGGGGAAATTTTGTCAAAAGAAACCCAAACATGGGCTAATTTAGGTTTCTCCCCGGTAAATGTCTGTTCAAATAAACGTTGAAACATCAGAGAAGTAAACGGCACGGGCAAAAATCTGTAAATGATTATACCCGAAAAGGAAAATATAAAGAAGATGATTAGGCCAATTTTTAACAGCCTCCACAATTTTTTTAAAATATTTTTGAGAAGCATTCCCGTATTAATTCCTAATGATTTTCAAAAGTAATATAATAATTGTATTATTTTATTTTGCGCTGTATTCTTCAGCTAATTTTAGTGCATCGTATACATTTAATACCGAACCGGAGACTGATAAATCGCCAAATTCAGCTAAAATTTCTTTATTAATCAATCCGTTTTTCCCTGGCATATAAACCGGAAGTTTTGAATAGTTTTTTCCCGATTTTATAAGTATATCTTTTATTTGGACTGCCGAAAGCCGTGGGTAATAAGATTTTATTAAAGCTGCAGTACCTGCAACCATAGGTGAGGAAAAACTGGTACCATCCGATAATCCGTAATGATTTTCAGGTTTTGTAGAATAAATGCGGTATCCCGGAGCAAAAATATCTACAGTTTTTTTGCCATAGTTCGAAAAACCAGCAACCAACTCTTTGTTTGCTTTCGAACACGATGCTCCTACATTTATGAATGAATTAATAATTTCATTTCCCTGTAAATCATATTTTGAGGGATAATTATCTGTAGTATCCACGTTTTCAGATTCGTTTCCGGCTGCATGCACAATCAGAACACCTTTATTCATGGCATATCTTAATGCCGAATCTACAAATTGTTTATTAGGTGAATAACTTTTACCGAAACTGCAATTAATAATCTGAGCCCCGTTATTTACTGCGTAAATTATAGCATTGGCAATGTCTTTATCGTATTCATCGCCATTGGGAACTGCCCGTAGTACCATTATTTTGACGCTGTCGGCAATACCATTTATTCCGATATTGTTATTTCTGTTTGCTGCAATAATCCCGGATACAAAGGTTCCATGAAAAGGTTCCGGACCTGTTACATCGTTATTTCCATAAGGTTTTCCTGGAAATTCAGCAGGGTTATCGCCAACAGTATCACGCGGATTAAAATCTGTGTTTAAATTGAAATTAATCTTATCGTTTAATTGTTTTATATATTCCTCGTAATCTTCTTTACTATATCCTTTTGAATATAGTTTAAGTAATGTTTTTTTAACAGTCTTTATAAATTTATTAGGCGTAGGCATCGATTTGATATCAGAGAGGCTGTAGTCATTTTTCTTTAGGATACTACAAACTATACTGTCGTAATAAGAGAAGATAGAACTAACAGGTTTAAAAATTTCCTGTTCGGTTTTAGCTTCTGAATATTTATTATAAAATGTTTCTCTTATTTTCTGATAATAAGTAAAATTGTTTAAGGCTTCACCACTAAGGTTTAAGGTATCAATATTTGAATATTTAACTTTTAAAATTTTATAAATACGGGTAAGTTCCAGATTTTCGTCATTAATATTTTTTCCGCTTGTATTTCCTAAAAAATTCCAGCCATGGATATCGTCAATATAACCATTGTGGTCATCATCAATACCATTTCCGGGAATTTCTTTTTCGTTTACCCATATTTTATTTTTAAGGTCTTCCTGATTTATATCCACACCGCCATCTATTACGGCTACGATTACGCGGGTTGCTTTTTTGTTTTTTAGCAATTCGGCATACGCTTTATCTGTTCCGATACCAGCAATTTTATTTTTTTTAGGGTCGAGGTTTTGCCAGTTGTAATTTTTACGTTCTTCTTTTGATAAATTTTTTTTATCCTGGCTAATAACATTGGGAATAACAAAAAAATGTAAAAGGAAAGCTATAACGGAAAGTTTAATCAGATTGCCCATAAAAGTTGGTTATTATTCAAATTTGTAATTTTTATTCAGCGCTAATTTAATAGTTTATTGAAATCCGGGAAATAAGTTATTTAAAAATTAATAAAATTATTTCTGAATGAAAGCATTGGCGAGAATTAAATCCGAAGGATCCGTAATTTTGATGTTTTCGCGATTACCTTCTACCAGAAATATTTTTTCGCCAAGAGACTCTATAACGCTAGCATCATCAGTAAATGCCGGATCAAAGGTTTGCCTGTAACCTTTCTTTATAAGCGAAGATAGAAATACCTGTGGCGTTTGAATTAAACGGAATGCGCTCCGGTCTTCTGTTACGGAATTGTCTCCTGATATTTTTCTAATCGTTTCATAAACAGGAATGCAGGGTATAGCATTTCCATTTTCTTCAGCTTCAGAAAAGCATCTTTCTATTGTTTCTATGCTTACAAAGGGTCTTACGCCATCGTGGATAGCAACCAAAGCACCTTCAGGAATATGTTCCAGTGCATTTTTAACCGAATGAAAGCGTTCTTTTCCTCCCGAAACTAAGGTATGGTTGATTGTAAAATTGTGCGAGGTTATAAGCTCGTGCCAGGTTGTAAAATGTTCGTGAGGTAATACAACTATAAAATGCAGGTCAGAGCTGTATTCCTTAAACCGGGATATCGTATGCATTATTACAGGAATACCTTTAACCTCTAAAAATTGTTTGGGTAATACCGATTGCATTCTTTTTCCGGAACCTCCGGCTACAATAATTACAAATTTTTCCATGATATCAGAATTGGTACAAAACTAAAATAAAGCCCGGGATTTTTATTAAGTTAAAAATACTTTTTATTCTGATCAGTAATTACTACCTTTGGCTTAACTAATATCGATGAAAGTTTTATAAAATCATGGCGCATTCCTCTAACGGTTAGGAGGTCTGATTCTCATTCAGAAAATAGCAGTTCGATTCTGCTATGCGCTACAAAGTATTTTTTTGAAATTAATTTAAAGAAAATGTTTTTAGTTATTTCAGTCTTGAGGTTCTGATAATATTACAGATATATATTTTTTCCCCTTTTATTTGATATACAAATACAAAATTTTTTTCAAATATTGCCGTGTGATATTTATAACTTTCGAATTGTTTAAATCTGCTTATAGGGAATTTGTGCGGTAATATTCCTAACTTATCCCCAAATTCTTTCATTCTAAGAATTAATCTGGTTGCGTTTTCTGGATTGTTTTCTGATATATATTTATGTAACGTTAGGAGGGATTTAATCGCCCTTTTTTTCCATCTTATTTGTAGATTCCTTTGTTCCATTTGGCTATTTCTTTCTCTAATTGAAGAGTTGAAATTCCTTCATCGACGTCATTATTCATTTCATTAATTAGTTGCTCAATTTCTTTTTCATCTGCCGGTTGGCCAGGTAAAATCCAATTTTCGTCAGTTAGGGGATTAATTTTTAAAGATGTCATATCCACTTATTTTTTACAAAGTTAAGTATAATTCTGATACAATTTATATTTTTAATTACAGCACAATAATAAACCTTGTTTCCTGTTCTTCTGTTTCGAGGTAAATGTACCCGCGATGCATTTGAATGATCTGCCGCGAAAGACTCAGCCCTATTCCGGAACCATTTTCTTTTGTGGTGAAAAACGGAACAAAAATTTTATCAGCCAGCTCCGGTTGAATTTTGGGTCCGTTATTGCTTATTTCTATCTGCACCTGTTTTTTTTCATTCATGCGGATGGTTGCTTTAATTTTCCGGTCGTCAGGTTTTTCGGTTAAAGCCTCTATCGCATTCAGAATAAGGTTTATGATTACCTGTGTGAGCAATTTTTCGTCGGCATGGATAATACCGGCCTGGTTGTTTACACTGAGCTCCATTTGAATGTTATGTGTTTCGAGCTTTTCGTATAAAAGAATACGGATGTTGTTTATCCATGGGTATGCTTCGAAATAACTAAAATCTGGAGGAGGTATTTTGGTTAGTTGCCGGTAATTCTTAACAAAGTTAAGCAGTCCGTTTCCTCGCTCCTCTATGATATCCAGACCTTTTAATGTATTTTCAATAACGGGATCTGTTATTTCTGACGCCGCAACCGGGTTATTGTTATTTCTGAAAAATTTTGTAAGTGTGTTTGTAAGTGAAGTAATGGGGGCTATGGAATTCATTATTTCGTGAGTTAAAACACTTATAAGTTTTTGCCACGACTCCGTTTCTTTGGTATCCAATTCCTGTTTAATATCCTGTAAAGAGATAATTTTTGTTGAAGTTCCGGAGAAATTCATCACCGTTGCACATACCGAAAGATGAAAGTATTGTCCGTTTCTGAATATTTTAACGGTTTGTGTTTCTCCCGATTTTATTTCGCAAAGAAGGTTCCACAAAACAGGATTCTTTACCTGAAGGCGGTGAAAATTTTGTGGTACAGCAACACCGGCAAGTTCGCAGGCCATAGTATTGGCCACCTCTATTTTGTTATTTTCGCTCATGGCTATTAACCCTGTTGCCGATTGTTGTATTAAAGCCTTGTAATACTGCTCGTTTCTTTGGTTTTGGAATTTTATATCCGCCAATTTTTCATTCACCTTATTCATACTATTGTACAGGTGCGTGAGCGATTTGTTCCTGTATTTTGCCGAGAATCGAAGTTGAGAATCGTCGTTTTCAATAGATTCAAAAAAGTAGGCAACAGAGCGGTTTGTTCTGTTAAATTTATAAGTTATAACGGCAATATCAATAATCGAAGCAACACTTAAAGCAACAGCAGCACTAAAATTGTGGTTATAGAAATTTATTCCCGAAACCATCGAAATGAGGATGAGGACGCACAGATGAACCACAATCTGAAACGTGAAGTTTTTAAATATCATATTTTTTTAGTTTGTTGTAAAGGGTCTGACGGGTTACTCCCAGTTGGGCTGCAGCGGCACTCATATTTTGTGCATGTTTTTTCATGGCATTCAATATCATGCGTTTTTCCATTTCTTCCAAAGTTTCGGAGGTCACCGGGGTGTTGAGGGTGGATGTCTCAAAAAAGAAATCGTCGGGCTTAATAACAGAACCATCGCAAAGGATTACAGCCTTTTCGATGGCGTGTTGTAGTTCCCGTACATTGCCAAACCAATAGTAATTATTCAGTTTTTCAAGAGCCGGAGCATTTATTTTAAGGTCGCTTCTTCCGTATTTTTTACCATAAAAATGCAGGAAATAATGAGCAAGAATTTCAACATCACCGGCACGGTTCCGTAAAGGAGGTAGTTCTATGTGGATAGTGTTTATGCGATATAATAAGTCCTGACGAAACAGGTTGTTGGCCACCATCTGTTGCAGGTTCATATTGGTAGCACAAATAAGCCGGATATCCACCGGGATTTCCTTGTTGGAACCCACCGGGGTTATCATTCGGGTTTGCAATACGGTTAATATTTTAGATTGTAAGTGAAGGGGCAGATTGCCAATTTCATCCAGAAAGAGTGTCCCTTTGTGAGCCAATGCAAATTTGCCGGTCCGGTCTTCCAGGGCATTGGTAAAAGAGCCTTTTTTATGGCCAAATAGTTCGCTTTCAAAAAGTGTTTCGGTAAGTGACGAGAGATCTACTGTTACCAATAATTCGCCGGCGCGGGACGATAAGCGGTGAATTTCGCGGGCTATGAGTTCTTTACCGGTTCCGTTTTCTCCGGTTATCAGGATATTGGCATCGGTAGGGGCTACCTTTTCTATTATCCCGGTCACTTTTTGCATTGCCGGAGAGCGGCCAATGATAACCTTTTCGTTTTTGTTGAATTCCTTTTTAAGCTCTTTTTCTTTTGTTTTTAATTCTTTCAGTTCCAGGTTCGATAACCGGTAACGATATGCTGCTTTTAATGTTGCCAGTAACTTTTCGTTGTCCCAGGGTTTAACTATAAAATCGGCTGCCCCTTCTTTCAGGGCTTTTACGGCAAGTTCCACATCGCCATAAGCTGTAAACATTACAACTTCCGTTTCCTGGAATTTCTCTTTAATTTGTTTTAACCAGTATAAACCTTCATTTCCGTTATTTTGTCCGGCCGAGTAGTTCATATCCAGTAATACAACATCATAATTAACCAGTTCGAGTTCCCGTAACAATCGGTTGGGATTGGAAAGCGTGGTAACCTGTTCAAATTCAAATTGTAAAAATAAATTCAAAGCATTCAGCACACTCTTTGAATCATCTGCTATGAGCAATTTGCCTTCTTTTTTCACTGATTTTTTCTTCTTTGTTTTAGATATAAATTGATTATTGCAGACTTTCAATAATCAATAGTCAATATTCAATTCATAATATGGCAATATTACATCAAATTGTAAAATTTTTTGAATGTACTGTAAAATTTTTTGACATATTTATTATTACTATTTTGTTTAATTTATTAAGAAACAATACATTAATAAATGTGGCACTGGTTTTGGCTTATCTTGTACAGACAGAGCAATGTAATACAGGTTTGCCCCCTTTCTGATTATATAAATTTTCAGATGGGGGTGCAAATCAAATTAACGCATTAATAATGAGATATTTTGTATTTACTTTTTTTGTTTGTTTAACCCTTTGGAAAGCCTCAGGCCAGCAATTCTGGGATTTGCAGCGGTGTATAGATTTTTCTTTGGAAAATAATCTCGAATTTAACCAGACTGCATTAAACACCGATATTCAGAAAATTAAACTTTCACAGACGAGGTTTTCTCAATTACCCTACATATCCGGAGAAGTTACCGGTTACGAAAATTATGGCCGGTCAATTGATCCGAATACAAACACTTATGCCAATGTTAATTCGTTTAGTAATGCTTATAGTATTGATGCTTCGGTTAATATATTCGGTGGTTTTGTAAAAAGAAACCAGATTGCTTTTCAGAAATATGTGTATAAAGCTCAACAAAGCCGGCAGGAACAACAAAGGAATATTCTGATTTATTCCGTGATTGGGGCATATTACAGTTATATTCTGACTCGCGAAATGTATAACTTGTCTGTTGATAATCTCTTATTAATGCAGAAGCAGCGGTATTCTACGCAGCGGCTCATTGATGTTGGCCGTAAAGCCGAAAGTGACATTTATGAGCTGGATTCGAAACTTGCATCCGACAGCTTTTTATTGATACAAAAGCTTGGAAATATGGAACTCGCCCTGCTTAAGTTAAAAGGCGAGATGAATTATCCGGTAGCCGATTCTTTATTAGTAGACACTACTCAATTTTACTTTTCGGGAATAAAAGACAGTATAAATTTAAAAGAGTTAACCGAAAATGTGAAAAGGAATTTTCCAGATATAAAGGTTACTGAAAATGAAATGATTGCTGCTAAAAAATATATTAATCAGGTGCGGGGAAAATTCTCTCCGAGTCTCGATTTTGTTGCAGGATGGAGTAGTGGTTATTACATCAATTCGGGTTCTGATCCGGAAGCATTTAAGTTTCAGTTTAAAAATAACGGGGGCGAATATGCTGGATTTACATTGTCTATTCCGATTTTTTCGCGGTTTTCGAATGTTTCAAACCTTAAACTGGCGCATCTGAATTTTAAACTGGCTCAGAACGAACACCTTCAGAAAATTTTGGATGTGGAAAGGGATGTAAACACAGTTTATTTAAATTGGCAGATTTCGGGCAAGGAGTACCTTTCGGCTCAGAGTCAATTAGAAAAATGCCGGATTTCGTATCTGGTTGCCGAGAAAAAACTTCAATTGGGACAGATAAACGTTATTGAATACTACATTCAAAAAAACGAAATGCAAAATGCAAGGGCTGATGTTTTAAGAACCCTGCTGCAATTAGCTCTTTACGATAAATATATTGGATTTCTTTTAAACGGAAATTGGAATTAAACGATAGCTAACCTATGGATAAGATTATAGAAGATAAAAGCTGGATTAAGAAAAAATACCGAAAATATGTTTTTGTGGGTGGTATTCTTTTAGCGGCTCTGAGCATTTTTTTGTTTACCGGACATGTGCGGAGTATTAATATTGATGCCGATAAGATTACTACCGATTCTGTTTTTTCGGGTGTATTTAACGATTACATTCAGGTTACCGGTCTGGCTGCTCCTATAGCCACCGTGTATCTCGATGCTATTGAAGGAGGCCGGGTTGAAGAACGTCTTATCGATGAGGGCAGCATGGTAAAAAAAGGGGATATTATTCTGAAATTAAGCAATAAGGATTTAATTCTCAATATTCTGAACAGTGAGGCTCAGCTTGCTGAAAAAACAAATTATCTGCGCGAAACCCGCATTGAAATGGAACAGGAGAAAATTTCGATTGAACGCGATCTTATTTCGGCTAAGTACAACCTGTTGTCGAAGAAAAGGGCTTACGATCAAAATACGGAGCTTTACAAAGATAAGCTGGTTTCTAAAGATGATTTGCTTAAATCGGAAGAAGATTATTTAACAACTCAAAAAACGTACGAATTAATGCTCAGTAAACAAAAGCAGGATTCTTTGTTCCGGAATTTACAGGTTATTCAGCTTAATTCGAACCTTGAAAACATGCAAACGAATCTGAACCTTGTAAAGGAACAGGTAAATGCACTCGAAATTAAGGCGCCTATCGACGGACAATTGGGAACTCTGGATGCTGAAATAGGGCAATCCATTAGCAGAGGTCAACGTATAGGACAGATAAACGTTCTTACTTCCTTTAAAATTGAAGCCGATGTAGACGAACATTATATCGATCGGATAAAACAAGAGCTGTCCGGGTTTATTGAAAAGGAGAATGATACACTCCGGTTACGAATCCGCAAAGTATATCCCGATGTAAAGGAAGGCCGTTTTAAAATAGACCTGGTGTTTTGCGATTCGATGCCATCAAAAATCAGAACGGGACAAACCTATTACATACGTCTTGAATTGGGCGAACCGGTTACAGCTCTTCAGATTCCGCGAGGTGGATTTTTTCAGAGTACCGGTGGCCAGTGGATTTATGTAATTGATCCATCGGGTAAGTTTGCAGTTAAAAGGGCTATAAAAATAGGACGCCAGAATCCACAATATTATGAAGTGGTGGAAGGACTGCATCCCGGCGAAAAAGTTATAACTTCGTCATACGATGCCATGGGTGATAACGAAAGAGTGGTATTGTCCGGGAAGTGATTTGAGCAGCTATCGGACGAAAGCTATTGGCTGTTAGCTATTAGCTTTTGGCTTTTTAAACTAAAATACAAATAAATAATTGAACCTGATATAATTGATATATAACAATATAAACGAAAATATAAAATGATAAAAACTAATAGACTAATAAAGGTTTTTCGTACCGATGAGGTGGAAACAACGGCTCTGAATTCTGTAAACTTTCAGGTCGCTAAGGGTGAATTTGTAGCAATCATGGGCCCTTCGGGTTGTGGTAAATCTACATTACTAAATATTATCGGTTTGCTCGACAATCCGTCCGAAGGAGAATATTTATTCGACGGGCTCGATGTTTCTAAGTTTCGTGAAAGTCAGCGAACCAGTTTGCGAAAAGGCAACATTGGTTTTATCTTTCAGAGTTTTAATTTGATAGACGAACTCAATGTTTATGAAAATGTTGAATTACCCCTTCTTTATTTAAAAGTTGGAGTCGCTGTGCGTAAACGTAAGGTTGAAGCAGTTTTGGAGCGAATGAAAATAGGCCATCGACGTAAGCACTTTCCCCAGCAGCTTTCGGGAGGTCAGCAGCAGCGTGTTGCTATTGCCCGCGCCGTTATTGCAAATCCTAAGCTTATTCTTGCCGATGAACCTACCGGGAATCTTGATTCTAAAAACGGACTTGAAGTTATGAATCTGTTAACCGAACTCAATAACGAAGGAGCCACCATTGTTATGGTTACCCACAACCAGCACGATGCCGAATATGCACACCGTATCGTAAACCTGTTCGACGGACAAATTGTGGCAGAAAAGCTGCAGTAGGAAGAGTTTGAGAGTTAAATTGTTTAAGGGTTCAATGGTTCAATGGTTCAAGGGTTCAAAGGTTCAAAAGTTTGGGCGCCACGAGGTGGAAACCTTTGTTCGGACAAGGTTCCGACCTTGTCTGTTCTATGAATGTAGGCTAAAGCCTACAAAGATATATAGGACAGAGGTAGAACCTCCGCCCAACGGCTTCGGTGAATGCTTACAGCGGGAAAAGCTTAGCGAGGACGCTAAGCTTAGCAGTGAGTGATCTCACATTGGCACATTGGCACATTGGCACATTGGCCCATTGTTCTTTACTCTATTAAAAAATTAAAATTATGTATTACAGACCTATCACATTATTTATAAGAACTTTATTTAAAAATAGGGTAATATCATCCATTAACCTTTCCGGGTTAGTACTCGGCATTTTTAGTACTTTACTTATAGTAGAGTATGTATTTTTCGAAAGGAGTTTTGAGGGCTATAACCCTGTTTCCACGGATGTTTACCGTATAGCCTATAACAGGTACAATAACGATGGGATTTTGTATGAAACAGCCAATTATTTTAGTCCTTCCGGGCCCTATTTAAAGCAGACTTTTCCCGAAGTTCTCAATTATGTAACTATGCGCCGGTTATTTGATATTACCATAAGTTACAACAAAGGCAACGGTAATATTTTAAGCTTTAATGAAACCAAAACGTATTATACCACACCTTCCGTTTTTGATGTTTTTGCCATTAAACTACTTACCGGAAATAAAGATAAACTTAATGAACCATACACTGTTGCGTTGTCTGAACGTTCTGCAAAAAAAATGTTTGGGAATGAAAATCCTATTGGTAAGGTAATATCTGTAAATAATAAAGAAAGCTACACGGTTATCGGGGTTTATAAGAATATTCCTTCAAACACTCATTTTAAAACAGATTTTATTTTTTCGTATCAAACACGCGTAGTAACACAAAAGGGACCTATCCCTAACTGGAGGCACGATTTATATTATAATTATATTCAGCTAAAGCCCGGAACCGATTACCATAAATTTGCCCAGGTTGCTCTACACCGCATGGTTCAGGAAAACTACAGCAAACAGCTTAAAGATTACGGGTGGCGCGATGAGGTTTTCCTGCAGCCGGTAAAGGATATCCATTTACAATCTAAACTTGAATACGAAACGGAACCTGGAGGGAACAGTACTATAATTTCGTTACTTTTTGGTTTTGCCTTATTTTTTCTATTGGTAGCCTGGATTAACTATATCAATCTGGTAACTTCGCAGTCGCTCGACAGGGCTAAGGAGGTTGGAATAAAGAAGGCCAATGGATGTACCCGAAAATCGTTGGTGTTTCAGTTTATGGGAGAATCTTTGTTGTTTAATCTCCTGGCTTTTGTTGTTGCCCTTGTTTTATTTCTTATTGTAAACCCTTATTTCAGACATTGGGCCGGAATTTATGATATTCAGGCTTCGCTATACTTTAAACTCGCGGGTTTTACTTTTATTGTTTTTATTATTGGTGTTATACTTTCAGGGTTTTACCCGGCTTTTGTTTTATCGTCTTTTAATCCTTCGCATGTATTAAAAGGAAAATTTAGCGGATCGGCCGGTAATATCAAATTCCGTAAGGTTTTGGTATCTGTTCAGTTTATAGTCTCCCTCGTTTTTTTATCCGGTACTTTAATTTCTATCAAACAAGTTGATTATTTATTTTCGATGGATACCGGCTTAAATTATCATTCTAAAATTGCAATATTGCTACCACGTGTTATTACTTCGCAGGAGGAGTATCTTAATAACAGCGCTATTTTCAGGAATAAACTTATACAAACTCCCGGAATTAAAAAACTTACCTTAACCTCCGATATTCCCGGACAGGATATGTCTATATTTTTTAATTGTTACCGGAAAGGGTTGGCTGCTACCAATGTTGAAGATTTTTACCGGACTGATATTGATACCTCTTTTCAGAAATTTTTTAAAGCTAAATTACTTTATGGCCGATTTTTCAGGACTTCCGATAATGAAGAATTGAATAATCTGATTCTGAATGTTTCCGCTACTAAGCGTCTGGGATATGCTAAACCATCGGATGCCGTAAACCAAATTGTTATAGGAAAGAATAAAGAATGGAATATTATCGGGGTATTAGCCGATTTTAATTTTATGACTCTTAAAACCGTACCTGTTCCCACCATTTTCTCTATGACTGCCAAAGGGAAAAGATATGTATGCCTGGAGTTCGGTAATCCAGAGAAATCGGATTTATTATTGAAAAAAGTGCAGAATTTATACAGTCAGGTTTATCCCGGAGCCCCTTTTGAGTTTCATTATATCGACGATGTTGTTGGGTCGGAGCTAAAGACCGATAAAACTGTGGCTTCTGAATTTAGTTTATTTGCTATCCTGGCTATAATTATATCGGTTA
>WSSedL1CaDRAFT_10001716_pt1 | contig 12234 bp, 10 predicted proteins | sample WetSurSL1Cattail_FD_9464 | JGI IMG/M metagenome (IMG submission 9464)
GGCGGAATTTGCAATTCCGCCGTAAAAATTGACTTTTTACACAACCTCTTAGGTATTGTTGGATAATTCAATTGCCGGATTTATTTTTTGTTCTTCTCGAGATTGTCTAATCTCATGGCTCCCATCATTTGTTTCATGGTATTTTGCATTCCGTCGGTAGAGCCATCCAGGAAGATGACATTGCCTTTGCCATTTTCAGCGAAGTTTTTAATAGCTTCGGTCCACATGGAGAAAAGTAGGAATGATGAATCGAGATCAGCATCTGTCATTTCTTTTGCAGCAGAAGCCATCCCTTTAGCAACTTCCTGACGGAACAAGGCAATACCTTGACCGCGTTGCATTGCCGCTTCTTTTTCGGCAAGTGCAGAAATTTTTATAGCATTACCTTCGGCTTCAGCAGCTTTGGTTTTGGTAATTAATAAAGCCTGACCTTCATTTTCGGCAGCAGCTTTTAGATTGTTAGATGCTACCACTTTAGCCATCGATTTGATAATTTCGTCATCAAAGGTGATGTCGTTAAGCTGAATGTCAATCATGTGGTATCCCCAGTCTTCCAGAGTACTGTCGAGGTGCATTTTTACTTCCAGTACAATTTCGGTACGTAACCCTAATATTTCGGCTTGTTTTTTAGTGGCAACAAAACTACGGATAGTACCTTCGATGGTGCGGATGAGAGCTTGCATAAAATTGCCCTGGTCAACGAATTTAAAAGCTACATTCTTAATAGTTTCTTCCGATTGGTTTATAACAGCATACAAAAGCATGGCTTTGAAATATACATTTGCCTGATCCTGAGTTACTGCCTGAAATTCAAGTTCTACAGAACGGTTTTGAATTGAAATTTTTTTGTATATAAATTCAACAAACGGGATTTTAAAATTTAAGCCAGGACCCATAATCCGGCGGTATTTTCCGAACATGGTAATTACTGCCATATAACCTTGGTTAACAGTAACAAATCCGGAGAATATAATTAGTACAATAAGTACAATTACGATAATACTAACATAACTCATATTATTTAATTTTTAAGGTTTAGATTTAAACGAAGTTAGTACATTTTGCATCAAAATAATCAATTTGTGATGAAAATAAAATTTAATACTTTTGATATTAATAAACCCTATAATAATGGAAGGCATACATAACCCGGAGCTCCAACTGGCTTTCGATTTTGTGCAATATACCAATAAAAATATTTTTCTTACCGGAAAAGCCGGTACCGGAAAAACCACTTTCTTAAAACGCCTTAGAGAAGTGTCTCCCAAAAGGATGATCATAGTTGCACCAACCGGTGTTGCCGCGATTAATGCCGGCGGTGTTACCATTCATTCGTTTTTTCAACTTCCATTTAGTCCGCATATTCCCAAGCAATACGATATCTCTGAAAATGTTGTTGAAAAATCCAATACGTACATCGTAAAATTAAATAAGGATAAAATTAAGATTATAAAAAGCCTGGACTTGCTTGTAATTGACGAGATAAGTATGGTAAGGGCCGATTTACTTGATGCTGTGGATGAGATTTTACGTCGTTTCAGGGATCGGAATAAACCTTTTGGCGGCGTTCAGCTTTTAATGATTGGTGATATTCAGCAATTACCTCCGGTTGTTAAAGACGAGGACTGGAATATTTTGAAGCATTATTACAATACCATGTTTTTCTTTGGATGTAAAGCTTTGTTAAAATCCGGATATATCAGTGTTGAATTAAAACATATTTACAGGCAGAGTGATGCTGTTTTTATAGATATATTGAATAAAATCAGAGAAAATTCCATTGATAAAGATACTCTGGTAGAGCTTAATAAAAGGTATATTCCGGGATTTGCTGAAAATAATCCCGATGGTTTTATTATTTTGACAACACACAATTATCAGGCTCAAAATATTAACGAAGAAAGGCTTGGAAAACTCGAGAGTAAGTTACATACTCTAAAAGCCACAGTAACCGGTGAGTTTCCGGAATATTCGTACCCTACCGATTTGGAATTAACTTTGAAAAAGGGTGCTCAGGTTATGTTTATTAAGAATGATATTTCGCGCGATAAACTTTTTTATAATGGGAAAATAGGTACTGTTCTCAGATTTGAATCTACAGATGACAAAGAACAGGTTTGGGTTAAATGTCCCGATTTGGATGAACCCATTTTAGTCAGCCCCATGATTTGGGAAAACGTAAAATATACCATTGACGAAGTTTCGAAAGAAATTAAAGAAGATATTACCGGTACTTTTTCTCAGATACCTTTAAAATTGGCATGGGCAATAACCATACATAAAAGTCAGGGGTTAACCTTCGAAAAAGCTATTATTGATGCCCGGGCTTCTTTCGCTCACGGGCAGGTTTATGTAGCGTTAAGCCGGTGTAAAACTTTAGATGGGATGTTTTTAAACCGTCCGCTTTCGTTGCAAAGTATAATAAATGATTCCGTTATTTCAGATTTTTCCAATAAAATTGAAAAGAACCAGCCTGATACCAAATATTTGGAATCATCAAAACAGGAATACGAACAAACGTTGATATCCGAATTGTTTAGTTTCCGGAATATTCAGGGGCGTATTTTTCAATCTCTTAAAATAATCAAGGAGAACGAATCGGTGATTTTTGGTAATATAACAGAGTTACTTCCCAATTTGTTAGAATTATTCAAGATTGAAATTATGGAAGTGGCCGATAAGTTTGTGATTCAACGTCAGCGTTTGTCCGAATTGGGAGATAGTTCAGCGCTACAGGATCGGATTTCAAAAGCATCGGGTTATTTCTCCGAAAAGTTAAAAACTCAGGTTTTGGATGTGCTTCCCGTAATTAATATCGAAACCGATAATAAAGAAATTAAAAAGGAGCTTACAGAAGCTCTGGAACGTCTGTTAACCGAAGCTTCCATAAAATACCGGTGTCTGGAAAATTCTAAAGGTGGATTTGTTGTAAAAAATTATCTTGATGTTTTGGCTAAAGCAAGTATAGAAAAGTATACTCTTAAACCGTTAAAGAAACAGGCTGAGAAAACTAATGAACCTGATAAGTTACATTCCGATCTGTATAAGGAAATTAAGGCCTGGAGAGATGGAGTGGCTTCAGAGAGTGATGTTGCAGAGTATATGATATTGCCTTATAAAACTTTGGTGAAATTAGTGAACAAACTTCCTCGTACAACTAAGGAGTTGAAAGAAATAAAAGGATTTGGAAAACAAAAGACCAAAGCATTCGGCGAAGATTTGCTGAAAATTATTAACGGATATTGTGAGCAAAAGGGAATGGGGCCTGCAGTAGTTGCGGAAGAACCAGAATTACCAGTAGCTGCTAAGCAAAACTCAAAAGAGATTACCTGCAATTTGTTTTTGAGCGGAAAAACTATAGAAGATATAGCTAACAGCCGTGGATATTCCATCAATACAATTGAAGAGCATATTGCAGAGAATATTACTAATGGGAATATTTCAATAGAAGATTTGGTGTCCATAGATAATTTGAATCAGATTAGTGAATATTTTAAACAGCAAGCCAGTCTGAAGCTTTCTCCTGCAAAAGAATTTTTTGGAGATAAATATGGTTGGCGGGAGTTAAAGTTTGTTGCTGCATATCTTAAAAATAAATCATAGCCTTTGTGAAGGTTTTTAGCCATTTCGTTGTCTGATATTTTAAAGAATAAGAGTCGCTGACATAAGCTTTTATTTATTATTTTAGAAAAATTTTAAATTGCTATAATAACACTAAGATGAAATTATTAAATACTCTGACAATTAGTATTATAGGGCTTTTTTTGGGGCAACACGAGTTGTGTTTCTCCCAAAATTCAGATGTCGACCGATTCCCGGATGGCACTGAGTTAACTCCCTGGTTTAAGGATTATACCAAAATGTCTCTCGAACAACTTGGAAAACAATACGTTATTACCGATTTTGGAGCATCCGCTGATAGTACCGTCCTTAATACGGTATCTATACAAAAGGCTATAGATGCTGCCTCTCAGGATGGCGGTGTTGTGGTTATTCCTAAAGGAGTTTTTTTAACCGGAGCTTTATTTTTTAAACCCAAAACGCATTTGTATGTTTCTGAAGGTGCTAAATTAAAAGGGTCTGATAATATTGCCGATTATCCTAAATTACCTTCACGAATGGAAGGCCAGAATCTTGATTATTTTGCTGCTTTGATAAATGCTTACGGACTGGATGGTTTTACCATTTCAGGCAAGGGTACTATAGACGGTAATGGGTTGAAATACTGGGAGGCTTTTTGGCAACGCAGAAAGGAAAACCCACAATGTACCAATCTTGAAGTATCTCGTCCGCGCTTAGTTTTTATATGGAATTGTTCAAACGTTCAAATTCAGGATGTAAAACTTCATAATTCGGGTTTCTGGACCAGCCATTATTACAAATGTAAAAATGTGAAAGTACTTGATGTTCATGTTTTTTCTCCGGTGGCTCCGGTTAAAGCTCCCAGCACTGATGCTATTGATGTGGATATCTGCACTAATATGCTGATAAAGGGGTGTTATTTGTCCGTAAACGACGATGCCATTGCTTTAAAAGGCGGGAAAGGCCCTTGGGCAGATAAGGATACCTGTAACGGCCCCAATTTTAATATTGTAATTGAAGATTGTACTTTTGGATTTTGTCATTCTGCTGTTACTTGTGGTAGCGAATCTGTTCATATTAAAAATGTATTGTTTAGGAATTGTAAGGTAAGTAATGTTGAACGTGTATTGTGGTTAAAAATGAGACCCGACACTCCCCAGAAATATGAATATATTACAGTTGATAATATTTCGGGAGATGGTACCCGCTTGTTATTTGTAAAACCATGGAAACAGTTCTTTGATTTAAAAGGACGTACCGATATGCCTGTTTCTGCTTCTGAAAATATTACGCTCAAAAATATTAAATTCAAGTGTAATTTATTTACCGATATAGCAGCTGATGTTCAATATAATCTGGTTAATTTTAATTTTGAAAATATTAATGTTACTGCTGCAAAAAACACCTTCGATAAAAACGTTTTTAAAGGTGTTTCTGTTAAAAATGTAAAGGTTAATAATGTATTGATAAAATAATTTAAACGTTCGTCGTTTAATAATAGGGTAATGGAAACGTTACCCTATTATTTTTTGGAGTAGTTAAAGATTGTTTAATGTAAGTGCGTTTTAATTTTAGTGCTCATCTCAGCTCCGAAATAAACCAAGGTGTTGTACTCGACTGAATTTGCAATACCGCCGAAAAAATTGACTTTTTACACAGCCTCTTTTTTTATGAAGCGGCTAACGATATTTACTTTCTTTCAAGGGCACGGATAAATGCGGAATGGTTATTCTTTTAACAGACAGTCTTTCTATAACCTAAAACGCGTTCTATTTTTCCAGGAGCATTAAGTTTTGATTTAATCAGAAGATTTGTGCTAACGTTTTTGCCTAAAACAAAAAAGGGTTGCCCGTATGAGCAACCCTTTTTTATAATCAATAAGTTATATTATTTTTTAACTGGTCTTCCAGGTTTCATTGTCATAGGCATTCCAGGTTTTGGAGCATTGTTTTCACCTTTAGGTTCAATACTTAAAAGTTCAACTTCGAAAATAAGAGCCATATCTGGTTCAATTTTACCACCAGGTCTTACTCTTTCACCATAACCTAAGTTCCAAGGAACAAATATTTTCCATTTAGAACCAACTTTCATTTTTAATAAAGCTTCGGTGAAACCGGGGATAACCTGAGTAACCATGAATTTAGCAGGGTGACCGCCATTTTTCATAGAAGAGTCAAATTCTTCGCCGTTGATAAGGGTTCCGGTATAGTTAACACTTACCATATCAGATGAATCTGGAGTAACTCCTGTACCTTCTTTTTCAACTTTATATTGTAAACCGCTTGGAGTGGTTATGATACCATCTTTTTTCTTATTTTCAGCCATGAATTTTTCAGCAGCTTCTTTGTTGGTACTGGCTTTCTTTTGTTGTAATTTCATAAAATAAGCCTGTAATTTCATAGAAACTTGTTCTTCGGTGAAAGGAATAGAGTCACCATTGAAAACTTCCTGAAATGCTCTTGCTACAGCTTCAGCATTCATTTTTTCAGGAGCATTTTGTTTTGCATATCTTGCAAAATATAAGCCCATTAAATAACTTACAGTGTCGCTTTCGCTTTTAAGTTTTACGTGTAGGTCTGCTTTTTTGCCACAAGAACTTAAAATTATAGCTCCGGCAATAAAAATTAATAAAATCTGTTTCATAAATTGTTGTTATTGTTTAATTATCTATTTTATTCTTTGTTTATTGAAATTAATTCAACCTCGAAAATTAAAGCAGAATTTGGTCCAATAGGGCTTCCTTGTTGAGTTTGCTCGCCATATCCAAGTTCAGAAGGAATAAATAATTTCCATTTAGAACCTACAGGCATTAATTGTAAAGCTTCTTTCCATCCTTCAATTACCCCGCTTACATTTAATTCTATGGGCTCGCCACGTTCTACTGAACTGTCAAAAACGGTACCGTCAATTAAAGTGCCATGATAATGAACCGAAACTTTATCGTTTAAGGTTGGTTTTTCACCTGTGCCTTTTTTTAGTATTTTATATTGTAATCCGCTGGGCAGAACAACTACTGAAGTGTCTTTTTTGTTGTTTTCAAGAAATGCCTGTCCGGCTTTTAAATTTTTGTCAGATTTAACTTTCATTAATGACATAGCGTAAGCATTAAGGATCTGGCCGGCTTGCTCAACTGTAAAATATGATTTTTTACCATTTAAAGATTCTTCAAAACCTTTAGACAAAGCTGTAATGTTTAATGTATCAATTTCATTTTTCTTCAAATTTGTTCCAAATAAAATTCCAAGCCCATAGCTAATGGTGTCCAGCTGGTTTTTTAATTGTAATGAATCTGAAACAATTTGGTTTTTGTTTTTCTTATCTTTTTTTTCTTTTTTCTGCGCCATTGTAGGCATCATTACAGAAATAGATAGTACTGCAATAATTAATAATTTAGCCTTCATTTTAATCTTTTTAAATAAGGCGCTAATATACGATTTATTTTTACTAAACAATTTTAACACATTATCTTTGACTTTTCATTTATGTTAAAAAATCTTAAATACAGTCTGGTTTTTAAAGTTTTGTTTATATATTTTATATGAATTTAAAATATCATCATATTTTTTTTGATTTGGATCGCACCCTGTGGGATTATGATAAAAGTGCGGCAATGGCTCTTAGTTTTTTGTATGATAAGTATAGGCTATCTCAGTATTTTGAATCGCAGAATTTGTTTATTGAAATATTTTCAAAATATAACGATTTTTTATGGATTGAATATCGCGAGGGTAGGGTACATAAAGATAATCTCAGGGTAATGCGTTTTGAATTATGCTTTAAGGAAGTTCAGGCTCATTGTCCTGATTTATATGAACCCTTAAATGCTGAATTTCTTCATATTTGTCCCCGATCCGGATTTTTAATCCCCGGTGCTATTGAGCTTTTGGATTATCTTTTAGCGAAACATTATAATATTTATATAATTACAAACGGGTTTACTCAAATACAGGATATTAAAATTAAGCATTCGGGATTGGATAGGTATTTTAAAAAGGTATTCACTTCCGAAAGTGCATCATCTAAAAAGCCTCAAAAGGAAATGTTTGAACATTGTGTAAAATCTGTAAATGCAAAGAAATCACAAAGCTTAATGATTGGAGATGATTGGGATGTTGATATTGTTGGTGCTGCAAATTTTGGAATCGACCAGGTTTATTTTAATCCGGATCAATTGCCCGTAACTTCTCAGGTTACCTATCAAATTCGGGATTTGCTTGAGTTAAAGGAAATTCTGTGATTTTAATACAGGAAATTCTCAATGTTCTCCCTGGCAATCGTCATAAAATTATCTTCGCCCAGAAATGCTCTCAAATCCAATGAAAATCTTCGTTCTGATGTTTCTGTATAGTTCATGTAATAATCGGATCCGAATAATATTTTTTGTCTAAAAGCTGAATCTGTAAGAAGTACTTTTAATAGAGAAAAATACTCTTTATTATATAAGGTAAAGGATATATCAGAATACAAATTTGGGTACAATACAAGTAATTCTTTTATAATCGAAAACCAGTTGTCTTTTTCGTCCGGTTCATCTAAGTATTTATTCCAAAAATATGAAGAACCAAAATGAGCCAGACCTAATTTTAAATCAGGAAATTTCTCAAAAACTAACCTGTAGTTTTCGGGATGCGAAAAATTGGAACACAGTTTCTTTTTATTATTACTATTGTTATATAAGGGCGTTTTTGCTTTGGCAAGTAATATTTTTAAATTTTTTAAAGAACCTTTATAATGTACCGGGTTATAGGGACTGGCATGTGCTATTACCGGTATGTTCTTGTCAATTGCATATTGATAAATGGAATCCAGATTGTCATCATAAGGGAAATAACCCAAATTGGGATATATTTTTATCCCCCGGAATCCCCAATCTTCCACGCATTTTATTACAAGGTCAGTAATTCCTGGCCTCCGAGGATCTGCATGTACAAATGGAATGATATTGTCTGGAAAATCTTTTTTTAGCTCATAAAGCTCTTTAAGTTGCTCTTCATATTTTCTGGGAACTTTTCCGGCTCCCATATAGGCCATATCCATGGATAGAACTATAAATTTTGTGCCGGATGGATAAAATTTGCGGCATCCTTCAAATATTTCCTTTTGAGATTTTAATTTACCTACTGTTATAAATTTAAGGTATCGATCAAATAAATCTTTGTCGCAAAAGGGGTTTAAGTAATGGAGAATATTTTTAGCTATAAAATAGCCCACTTTTGAATCTAAAATTGATACCAGGTTAAAGGGCAAAAAGCCCCGGCAAATATCTTCTTCTTTAAAGGTATGTATGTGGCAGTTGTAAAACATCTGAAGGTAATGTTATTGTTGTGTGACAATAAATTTAACAATAATATTTTTAGTTGCAATAAAAAAATTAATATATAAGATTGAAATATATTAAATATTTTATCATATATTTGTATGTATAATTTTGTAGTATATATAACATTGATTAATATGATTCCAACTGAATTAGTAAAAGGTTCTCTGCGTTCAATAGTATTAAAGTTGCTGGCAGAGAATGACAGGATGTACGGGTACGACATTACCCGGAAGGTAGAAGAACTTACTGCAGGTAAAATTAAACTTACTTATGGTGCGCTGTATCCGGTTTTACACAAACTGGAAATAGAAGGTGTGGTTGAAACCGAATCGGAGATCTATAATAACCGCACCCGGATTTATTATAAGCTTACCCCTAAAGGCGGCAGCTTTGCTGCTGAAAAGATTAAAGAACTGGAGGAATATTTGGAAGTTATAGGACAGTTGTTAAAACCAAATATTCAACTCAGGTATGAATGAACTTAGCCCTAATCAGGTAGATTTCATTAAACGTGAAGTTGGTAAAGCCGGACTTACTTACTCACATTTACAAGACGAACTTACTGATCATTTATGCTGCGATATTGAAAATGAAATGCAAATGGGCATTCCTTTCGAAAAGGCCTGCGAAAGAATATTGGACAGCATCGGTTACGAGGGTTTACAGAAAATTCAGGAGAATACTCTTTATTTAATTGATAAACAATACCGAATTATGAAAAATACAATTAAAGTTTCTGGCTTAATAGCCCCCATTTTACTTGCCATGGGTGCATTGTTTAAATTGAATCACTGGCCCGCTGCCAGTATTTTACTAACACTTGGTTTTTTTACACTATGTTTCATCTTTTTGCCCAATGCTGTTTTGGTATCTTTTAAAGAGTTAAACAACCGTAAAAAATTATTTACTCATCTTTCAGGTTTTATAGGTGCATTTTTTGGGTCGTTAACTTTCTTGTTTAAAATACAGCATTGGCCCGGAGCTTATATAATGCAGATTATAAGTCTTATTGCAGTTTCCGGTTTGTTTATGCCTTCATTTTTTCTTCAATTAATAAAAAATGCAAAAAGTCAGGGTCTTAAAATTTGTTATTGGTTTGGTCTTTTTGGTTCAGTTAGCTTTTCAGCCGGAATTAGTTTCAAAATATTAGCATTTGAAGGAGCTTTAATGCTATTGACATTTGGAGTAATTATACTTATTGCAGTTGCATTTCCTTTATTTGTAATTAATTACTATAGGAATAGAGAATCCGTTAGTCCAAGGTTTGTATTCTTAACTTTTGTTGTGGTTTGGGGGGTAATTCCTTTTATGCTTTTAAAAATAAATGTATCAGACGATGTCCAATCTTATCTGTATACCAAGTTTGATTCTTTCTCAATGAATGAGATTGAGCAACAGAATAGTAACGATTCCATATTTTTTCAAATAAACCATAGTAATGATATTTCAGATATTGGTAAATTAAATAGTAAGAAAATTCATGAAGAAACATCAAAAATTCGGAATCAGATCAATTCTGCATTAGATATTATGGAAAATAACACATGCTTAACTGAAGAGAAAATCGCATCATTAAAATTTCAAATCGCACAATACTGTGATTCTTTAACTTGTATTGTATCTGATAAAATAAGTAATGAATGGATACGAACTATTCTGATTTTAAAAAGTGATGAAGAATTTTCGTGGGAAAAGCCACGATTACAACTAAATCTTTTTGCTTCAAAGGCGGTTTTATTGTCAGTTTTGGATAAAGTAAATAAATCTGAATATATAGCACTAAACAGTATTGTGAAAAAATAGAGTGTAGTGCAAAATGTTGTGACATATAGAATTGTAACAAAAGAAATCTTTCTAAAAATGGTTGATTTGAAGTATTCACAGTTGTTTAAACTTTCAAAATTTTATTATGATGAAAAATAAGATATATCATTTAGGCTTAATTTCTTGCCTGATTTTAATTTTAGGGGCATTATTTAAAATTCAGCATTGGCCTTATGCGAGTCTGTTATTAATTGTCGGTTCTGTATTTTATGTGGTTATTTTTCTTCCCATAGCTCTTATTGTTAGCTACAAAAGCGAACAAGATGGGAAGTGGTTATATATTATTGCTTTTGTTTGTGCGGCAGTTGAAATAGCCGGTATGCTTTTTAAAATAACTCATTGGACAGGAGGTAATTTTATTCAAATGATTAGCATCCCATTACCATTTGTGTTGTTTTTACCTGCTTATTTGGTTTATGCCAGAAATCATAAAATTATAAACTATAACTATTTTATTGCGGTTTTGTTTTTTTTCGCATACATGGCGGTAATGACAGCTTCGTTATCTTTAAATGTCAGCAGGGATATGATTGATAATATCATCAGGGTAGCCTATTTTCAAAAGCAAAATGCAGAATTAACAAAAATAGAGTCGCAAGCTATTTTGCCGGATTCTCTAAAAAGCAACAAGGATTTGGCTGCTTTATTTAATGAATCAGAAAAGCTAAATGATCAAATAAATAAAGTGATTAATAAAGTTATTCTGCTAAACAATCCTTCTAATATTAATTGTATCGCTAACGATAAGGTTCCCGATTATTGGAGATTAAATGGAAAGGATGATGTTTCCTTTACTTATCGCAGAGAATTTATCGCAGAGATATGCCGGTTGAAAGGTTCAATTATCAGCTATACACAATCTATAAGTGCTCATTTTAAAGATATTAGTTTTAGTGAAAATTCAAATGGTTTGTTATCTGTAGAAACGGTAAATAATAAACCTTGGGAAATTTATAATTTTCAGGGGCTAAGATTGGTTTCGGTACTTGAGAAATTGGAGGCTCTAAGATGTAATGTGTACTTATTCCAAAATTTAATTGTAAAGAATTATATAAAATAAAACCCAAAGCCCCAAAGTGTGGAAAAATGTACTTTGTACACTTCTACATTTTGGGGAATTTTTCTACACTTTTTACACCTGGTAATATTGCTTATACTTGTAAGTGGCTTATATTTAAAGATATGTTATTTTGGCATTTCTTTTGGCACGATTGTGGCATTAATATAATCAACAACATTGCTTATATAGTAGATATTTTATAATACCCAATCCCTAAACCCAATATATAGGCTGTATTTATTTCACCGGGAAATGCGTGAGCACCCCCGGTTTTTTTTTGTTTAAATATTTGCTTTTAATATTTTTAACAAAAATTATAAAAGTGTCACATCAAAAGCATACAACCATCCGATATAAAGTAACGCTGAGTTACCTAATTCTGGTTTTACTGGCAGCTACAGCTATAAGTATTCTCTATAAAGGTATTCATAATATTATCATTTTGGAT
>WSSedL1CaDRAFT_10001717_pt1 | contig 12229 bp, 10 predicted proteins | sample WetSurSL1Cattail_FD_9464 | JGI IMG/M metagenome (IMG submission 9464)
TGGCTGGCTTGATTTTCGAATAATCGGGAATCCGGCCGCCGGCAAGACACAGATAAATATTAGCGCAGGCTACTGCATCTTCAAGCGCATCGTGATGGTTATCCAGATTGATTTCCAATGCCTGGCATGCCTTGTCTAAACTAGCTCCGGTTTTCTGGTAGGTACAATCCACTGTAAAATCAGGAATTTCCAGATTATAATATCGTAAGGTTTGTTTTAAACAATCTGCGTCAAAATTCACATTATGGGCGACCACCAGTTGATTTTCTATAAAACCTTTTATTTTTTCCCATATTTCCGGAAAAGTGGGTGATTCTCGGGTTATCATCGAACTAATGCCATGAATAGCGGTATTCCATCTTACATAACGATTATCGGGTGGTTGAATCAAACTGGAATAAGTATCAACTATATTGGCATTTTCCACCCTGACAAGGCCGACCTGACAAACACTCCAGCGGACATTTGTAGCCGTCTCAAAATCAATAGCGGTAAAATCAAGCATCTTTCAACCCTTTCTCATCCCCCGTAATGGCCAATCGAACGGATGAAACCTAGAACTAACAATCCTATTCGAGCGTTCCGGTATCAATCAAGTGTTGAAACTGTGTTTCATTTAGAACGGGAATTCCAAGCTCATTGACTTTTTTCAATTTGGAAGCGCCGGGTTCCATCCCCACAATAACAAAATCAGTATTCTTGCTTACGGTTGAAGTCGCCTTGCCCCCGTGTAAGCGGATGACTTCCTCGGCTTCACTGCGACCGTAATTCTCTAAAGTTCCTGTTACAACAATGGTTTTGCCTGCCAATGTCTGGGGGGCTCCGGAAGTGGCATTCGACTCTTTCGTATTGAGTCCTAACTGGAATAGCTTATGGACTAACTCACGATTATGGGGCTCCTCAAAATATTTAACGATACTGGCCGCTATTTTGGGGCCAATCGTGGCAATGGCAGTAAGCTCCTCGTAGCTTGCATTCATTAAATTTTCCAGCGTTCCATATTTCGCAGCCAGCTCCCGGGCCGCACCCGCTCCCACATGCCGGATTCCCAGGCCAAAGAGGAGCCGGCTTAATGGATTCTCTTTCGATTCGTCAATAGCCGTTAAAAGATTTGTAACCGACTTAGTGCCGAAACGTTCCAGCGCAATCAAGTCATCAAACTTTATTTGATAAAGATCAGCTACATCATGAATCAATCTGGCATCAATCAATTGAATGATAATGGCTTCTCCCAGCCCTTGGATATCCATTGCATCACGAGAAACAAAATGAATAATTCCTTCCCGGAGTTGAGCCGGACAAGTAGCACCAATGCACCGGGCTACGGCTTCTCCCGGTTCACGGTAAACCTCGGCCCCACACTCCGGGCATTTTTCCGGCATCATAAAAATATGTTCTCCGCCCGTCCGTTTTTCCGGTAAGGACCGAACCACTTCTGGAATCACATCTCCGGCTTTTTGAATAATAACTTGGTCTCCAATACGGATATCTTTCTGGCGGATGTTGTCTTCATTGTGCAAAGTTGCCCGGCTTATCGTAGAGCCGGCCACTCTGACCGGTTCCAGTACTGCAGTCGGTGTGACCGCACCGGTACGTCCCACATTGATAATAATACCCAGCACTTTGGTTTCCACCTGCTGAGCCGGAAACTTATAAGCGATTTTGGAACGGGGCGCTTTGGCAGTAAATCCCAAACCGACTTGATCCTGCAAAGAGTTCAGTTTGACTACTATACCGTCAATCTCATAGGCCAATTCTTCGCGGTGCAAGGTCCAATATTCGCAAAACTCAATAACCTTTTCAATTCCTTGACAAAGCTTGGAATGAGAATTGATTTTCAGCTTCAGGTTTTTCATACATTCGAAACCATCCCACTGGGTAGCGACATCTCGGCCTTCAATAAATAGAATATCATAAAAAAAAGCATCCAAAGGCCGACTAGCGGTAACTTTAGGATCCAGTTGCCGCAGTGATCCGGCTGCAATATTCCTGGGATTGGCAAACAAAACTTCCCCTGTCCGCTCATGCTCCCGATTCAGTTTTTCAAAGTCGGTTTTTTTGATATAAACTTCACCCCGGACTCCCAGACTGACCTGTTCTCCGTTTGCCAGGCGGAGCGGAATTGATTTTACAGTCTTTATATTAGCCGTTACATCTTCACCGGCAATTCCATCACCCCGGGTTGCCCCCTGGACCAACAAACCATTTTCATACGTTAGGGCCACTGTTAACCCATCAATTTTGAGTTCTGCTACATATTCAATTTCAGCCTCGGTATTTAAACCCTTTTTGATTCGTTGATCAAAAGATCTGAGTTCATCAGCACTAAAAGTTTTATCAAGACTGAGTAAAGGAACCCGATGCTTTACTGAATCGAACATCGCCAACGGCTTACCGCCCACCCGTTGGCTAGGAGAATCTGCCGATAACAGTTCCGGATATTCATTTTCAAGAACTATCAGCTCCCGCATCAACTGGTCATATTCGTAGTCAGTGATTTCGGGTCTATCCTCCACATAATACAAATAGCTATGGTGTTCTAGTTCTTTCTTTAAGGATTCCAAACGGGTTTGAATTTCATGGGGGACTTCCATATCTACCTCCGGTTGATTCATAACGGTACGATCTTGGCAATCATTTATACATTTGCTTTTAAAAATCCTGCCATTCAGGTTGATTTATAAAGGCAACTTTCACACCAATAATTGAACAAAAATACGTCAAATTACTTTTATTTGCTGATAAAAATTTTAATAGGGGTAATTCTACGCCTGTAGTGTAAATGGATTTGAAGCTTTCTATACTGCGGGGCGAAACCAAATATGAAAAAAATGGGCAATAAAAAAACTCCGGATAACCGGAGTCAAAGTATGTTCTCTATGCTTCAAGCCTTGTAAAGGAAGATGAAAGTGTCTTCAACGGATGCCCCTTCGCCAGGTTTGTCCCAAACCGCATAAATTGATTAATCAACGCATCCACTACCAGACTCTGTTCAAGGACTTCTTCCGAAGAAATCCCATATTCTTCCGATAAAAGATACATTTTCTTTTTTTGGAATTCAATTTGAATATTTAAAAATTCTTCTTCGTCATATCGCATGATTAATACAATACTATTTTTAAATTATTTCGTCAATCTTTTCCATTTGATTAGCTGATCGAAAAAAACTATTCTGTACTTGCATTTTATGGAAGAGATGAAATTTTTTACATTAATTTAAGATTTCGGCGTATATTTTCACTAATTGAGCAAAAAAAAACTAGCCCCGTGAGCTAGTCCAAATTGATTACCAGACCTCATGTCTCCGTGTTTTCATGATTAAGTGGCAATCATTACCGTTCTTCCCTGAAAACCACATTTTTTATAAAACGATTTGGCCCCGCCCTGCCACAAATCTGTAGCGACTTCCAGACCCCGGCAATGTCTCTCTGTAGTCTGCTTTTTTGCAAATCCGACCAGTGCTTGCCCAACCCCTCGTCCGCGAAATTCTTCCGTAACAATGAGCTCTTGAATACTGGCAACTTGTCCACTATGATGAAATACTTCAAAATAATATAACGTCACAAACCCAATAACCCGATTATGAACTGTGGCCACAAAAGCTTCTTGATTATCTGCATTGAGAAAGTTATTAAAGATCCTGGCAAAATCGTTTTCGATAGAATACTGAATTGGATTTACCAGTTGACGATAGAGACGATAAACATCATGGTAGTCTTCTCGAACGACTGGCCGAATTTGTAAACCAATTGGCATTAAACTCATCCTACGCGCTTGCGCGCTTCACCTCCTTTACTCTTGATTTTTAAAGTGAGCGGGACACCCACCACTAAATATATTTATATATAGTATCGTATTTCCCCAAATTTTTTATCCTGAAATATTACAAATTTCACTATTTTTTTGTTACTTTTTTGATCCAATTGATAATTTATTTTATGCAATTCTGAATCAGATATTACAAAGGTCAAAAAGCCCATAAAAATACCCCTATCCAATACTACTGGAAGAGGCATTTGCCGAGAGCTTTCAACGGACGTCACAGATGAATGAGATCTAGAAAGTGAAACACCTTTAATTGTATAGCAATTTCTGTTGTAATTCGAGAGTTCGTATCATTCGGTATAAAATCTGATTGACTGGGGTTTCTATGCCGAATTGAAGTCCCAACTCAATAATAGTCCCGGAAAATATCTCCACTTCGGTTTTGCGACCCGCTTCAATATCTTGCAGCATTGATGTCTTTCCGTCGGGTGCGAGCGTATTGATGACTGCGACATATCTTTGAATATCCTCTTTGGTCAGATTAATACCCCTTTTTTCTGCCAAAGTTATCACTTCCATGGAAGCCATCTCCATTAACTCTCGGGCCTCGCCTATTTTCTGAAAAACTCCGTAAGGGGCTCCGAGAACGGCGGAAGTTTGATTGATTCCCACATTCATCATATATTTCCACCAAAGTTCACGCTGCATATCTTCAGGAATACTATAGGGAATTTGGGTTCTATCGAACAACTCTTGAATAGCCTTTACTTTTGATAAATCAGTAGTATTTTTCACTTCTCCAAATACTATCTTGCCGATATTTGAAAAATGGGTGTGGGTACCTTCCCGGACGGCGTCAGTGCCTACTACAAAGGATAACAAAAGCTTTTCGTGTCCATACTTTTCCCCGATAATTTCTTCACTGGTGATGCCATTTAATAAAGAAAGAATAATTGTATTCTCTCCTATAAAGCCGCTGATATCCTGGATACTCTGGGCGAGATTATGCTGTTTCACAGCGATTAAAATTAAATCGGCCGGGCCCGTCGATGATCCGGGTTTGCAAAATTGAAAGGAATAACTTTTGTCATTAACAGTGACACCATTTTTTTGATATTTCTCGATTCGGACCGGATCGGCAATTACTTTCAATATTTCCGGATCACTATCGAATAACTTACTGGCAAAAGCACTCCCAATGGCGCCGAGTCCCGAAAGCAATACTTTTTCAATTTTTTTCATAAAAGCCAGAACTCCTTTAACACATATTGATAATTCATCTTATTTTTTATTGTAACAAAAAAGTGGGGTTATGCCTACTATTTTGGCGTAACCCCACTTTTATCTTTATCCTTATAATATTACATACTCACTATTGCCCTCTTTTACGACCTTGCTAATTGCTTTCATAGATGGCGTAAAAATATCTTGGGGATCAAAAGCATCCGAATTCTCCGCTAATGTCCTGCGGATTGATGAAACCTGGGCAACTGCCAAATCAGTCCGGGCATTAAATTTCCAGATCCCCAATTGGACGGTTTTATGCCCTGTTTTAGTTTTCCTTTATAATTCGGCATACATTTCTCTTAAAACGTAATCTTGCTCAATTTACTTAAAATTAATCTTTAATTATAAAATGATAGGAGGATTTAAAAGGAAGGTAATGAATAATAAAGAAAGTTTATACTTAAAATTTGGATGTAATCCATTAATTGAAGTGAGGGTCTATGAAAACAACAGGAATTGTACGTAAATTAGATGACCTTGGCCGGATTGTTATTCCCAAAGAGACCAGAGAACAACTGTATATTGCAATTAAAGAACCTTTAGAGATCTTTCTCGACGAAGAAAATACAACTATTATTCTGAAAAAGTATACACCAGGATGTGTTTTATGTGGTGACATGGGTGGCGGTAAAATGATCTCCGGGAAAAATGTCTGTTTCAACTGTCTCGAATTGGCCAAACGCGAATTCTAGTTCTTACTGAAATAACAAAACCGACTTATAATGTTTCCAGCTTCATCAATCCGGCAGTAAAAAACTAATATCGAGAACCTTAGTCTAAAGCAAGCACAAGTCACGGCAAAAGCCGTGACTTGTAAATTATTAAGCTATTGCTGATGGCCCTGTTTCGCACGATAATTGGTTAATAACTTACGGATCTTTTCCGAGGGATCAAATAGAGAACTAATGGATTGATCCAAATTCAACATATCAATTAAATGGGCTAAAAATTCCGACATATTTACATCAACATACCATGGCTCTTGAAGCAGTTCTTCTCGACGATAAGTCAAATTCGTCCCGTAAAGCCGGTTAAAAACTCCTTCCCGAAAGCATTCTTCAAACTCACGAATTCCTTCGGTAAACAAGGCAAACGTTACTGCAATAAAAATCCGGTTGGCTTTTCTTTTTTTAAGTTCCCGGGCTATGTCTAAAATTGAGTCCCCGGATGATAACATATCATCGATAATCAATACATCTTTACCGGTAACGTCATCCCCCAAGAATTCGTGCTTCACAATGGGGTTTTTGCCATTTACAATGGTGCTGTAATCGCGTCGTTTATAGAATAGGCTCAGATCCAAGCCCAAAATACTTGCATAATATAAGGCACGTTCCATGGCTCCTTCATCCGGGCTGACCACTAGCATCTTGGATTTATTGATTTCCAGGTCTTTTTCAGTATTTAATAAAGCTTTGATAATCTGATAGGAGGAATGGAGGTTTTCGAAACTTTTTAACGGAACTGCATTATTAACTCGAGGATCATGGGCATCAAAGGTTATAATATTGTCTACNCCTAAATTTGCCAGTTCTTGCAAGGCAATAGCACAATCTAGCGATTCCCGGGATTGTTTTTTATGTTGGCGTCCTTCATATAATAAGGGCATAATCACAGTCAAGTGTTTCGCCTTTCCTGCAATTGCTGCGATGGTCCTCTTGATGTCCTGGAAATGATCATCCGGACTCATGGGATGTTCCATTCCAAAAAGATTATACTTGCAATTGTAATTGCCCACATCGGCGATAATATAGATATCATAACCGCGCACTGTATCATCCAGCAGTGCCTTCCCTTCACCATTTGCAAAGCGAGTGCAATTGCAGTTAATTAAAAATGAATCTCTAATAGAACCAACGAAAGGGAGGCTGTCCGCATTTTTTTGAATAAATTCTAACCGGCGTCTTAATATAAAATCATTTACCAAACTCACGAGTTCTTTGCTTCCATCTAAGGCAATAATTCCGAGGGGTCCAACTGGAACAATCTGAAACTTTTTTCCCAACTCATCAATTGAGTTCATTGCGCACTCCTCTTTCATGGTTATCCGTAGAAGGTATTAACCCATACACATCTTTTCTCCACTCATCTAAGCCTTTATAATTCGACAAAATCCACTCAAATCCTGTTTGGTAACAAATCATTAAACTATTAAGTCGATTCGGGCGCTTTTCATACTAAAATCTCAATGAGAAGTGGAATATGAAGCAGTGAATCGGTTCTTTCTTTGAAAAAATGTCAAGTGGATGGATTCGTGACATTTCAAAACCTTCTTTTCGGAAATACTTGAGGACGATTGGAAATAATTGGTAAACAATTTACTGGAATTCTTGCTTGATTTTAATTTTTTGACCATCGGTGCTAAAAACAATGGTCGATTCTGAATTGGTACGGTAAAGATTTAAACCGGCCCCCAGAAGTTGCTCCATTAAAAGTCCAGGATCATTTGCATCGGAATAAACGTTTTCATCCGTTATCACTGCATATCTAGGAGATACTGCCCTTAAAAATCTCTGGTTCAAACCATCGTTATTACCGATACTTCCCAATTTAAGTACATCGGCTTTCAAATCATAATTCAGTTTGAGTATTTCTCGTTTTGAAATATGGCTTATCGTTCCGCAAAAAAGAAAAGAAATCTTATTGTACATGATTTTAAGGATCGGTTCGCCATCTCCCAATGAATCATATTTCAATTTATTAGGAGCAAGTATTTCAATTATTAACGCAGGATCGATATTGATAAAATGTCCGCCTTGAATATTTTGAATAATCACATTTCCACCCTTGCCAAGTTTTTGCATTGCGATTGCGGTTTCAGTATCCATAACAGCATTCGCTGCATAAATCTCACCGACTTTGTATTTTCGTATGATTCTAGAAATGTTTTCAAAATAGGCTTGCCCCGGATGGGTAATCACGAGAACATCAATTTGCTTGACTTTCTTAAGTTTAAGATAAGAATCAATCTTGCCTGTATCACAATCCCCGGAATTAATTAACAATGTATGGTGATTGGGTGTACGAATAAAAGCGGAGTCTATTCCGGAGCCTCCAATAAAATGAATCCGCAATGGTGCAACTACATTACTTCCGGCCGCCCAAATGAAATTTCCATTGAAAAAGGATATTACGCCTATTACTAAAATGAAACCCCATAAACTCATCTTTAATAATTTCAAATTGAAGCCTCCACCTCAAATCGGTTGCGTAGACTCATTAGAAACCTGTAATTTAGAGTCTTTACCATTTTTAAAATTAGATGTAAAACTCACTAACAGTCCTCTTACTTTATAAGATAAAACCCATATGCCTTCCGACTGTTCACGAATGACAGATTTACCCAATTTTCTTTGAACTTGGCCGAAATTCATGCCGGATTTGACTCTTAGAAAACTAACTCGATTTGAGCACTCAATATATAAAGGCTTATCCGTTTCTTCACCAAAAATAGCAGTGATGCCCAGCTTACTATATACATAACCATAATAAATTAAATCGGGTCCAGTCATGATAACTTGGTCGGGATCCCCCAATCGGCTCCTCATTTCATCCTCAGCAAGACTAAGAAATCCATTCAACTGTTTCAATGAAAGTTTCTCATTGATAACTTTATGCACAACTGAAGTTTTATTATACTGTGCCACCATTTTTGGGCTTTCAATTTTAACATAAACCAAAGCAACCATTACGAATCCAAAAACGATAATTGTGATAATCCATAGTGCCTTTTTCACTTTTCTTACCTTCTTTATTCAATCAAACATAAAGTTCATCGTAAAAAATATTCCGTAATAAGCTCCATAATCCTGCAAGAAAATTAGGGGCAAAAAATGTTCAGTCCAATAAATAATAAACAAATCAAGTTAAATAGAGCTTGAACCAAATTGATCCACAATATACCACCGCTGCGGGAAATACTCCAATGAATCCCTGAATATGATAAATGGCTTCCTCTTTTGGCGATTATCCCTGAAAAAGCTTCCCACTAACTTGTATCATAAAAAATCCACCATACGCTCATCGTATAGTGGATTCTCATACAGGGATCGCGGTGGATGATTTTGAATATGTTATTGACTAAGAAACTGAAAACTTTACTCATTCCCCATGAACTTGCTCGTGAATATCATCATGTTCTTTAAAATCCCACGGTTCAAGTCCCACTGAAGACCGGTAATTATTTATCGCTTTATGAACCGCATCTTCAGCCAGCACCGAACAGTGCATCTTAACCGGAGGTAGCCCGTCCAACGCTTCGGCAACTGCTTTATTAGTCAATTCCCAAGCTTCCTCAAGGGTTTTACCCTTAATTAACTCTGTAGCCATGCTCGATGAGGCGATAGCGGAACCGCAGCCGAAGGTTTTAAATTTTACATCTTGAATACGATTATCAGCAATTTTAAGATAAATTTTCATAATATCACCGCATATCGGGTTGCCTACTTCACCGATTCCATTGGCATCGGGTATTTCACCGACATTTCTTGGATTCATAAAATGTTCCATCACTTTTTCACTGTACATCATCGGACCACCATCTCCTTATTTTGATGTTCACGCCATAAGGGCGACATGCTTCGTAATCTTTCTACAATTCCCGGCAATACTTCTAGAACCCGATCCACGTCCTCATCTTTGGTACCGCTTCCCATCGTTAGTCGAAGTGAACCATGGACAATCTCCACTGGTACTCCGATGGCAACCAGTACATGGGAAGGGTCCAGCGAACCCGATGTGCAGGCACTGCCGCTGGAAGCACATATTCCCATGTTGTCGAGCAGCAACAGAATGGACTCGCCTTCTATAAAGTGAAAACAAACATTGACATTTCCGGCCAGCCTGCGTTCGTCAGTCGGTCCGTTCAATTTGGTATAAGGTATTTTCAATAAACCTTTTATCAACTTATCTTTCAAACGCAGTAACTTACTGTTTTCACTCGCCATTTCTGAAATTGCCAGCTCGATCGCCTTTCCAAGGCCAACAATACCGGCAATATTTTCTGTCCCGGCTCTTCGGTTTCTTTCCTGCCCCCCGCCATGAATCAAGTTTTCAATCTTGACTCCTTTCCGGATATAAAGTGCTCCCACACCCTTGGGCCCATAAAACTTATGAGCTGCCAGGGACAATAAATCGATGTTCATTTCCTTCACATCAATCGGTACATGACCGACAGCCTGAACAGCATCGGTGTGGAAAAAAATTTTCTTTTCACGGCAAATGGCTCCAATTTCTTTAATCGGTTCAATGGTGCCAATTTCATTGTTGGCAAACATCACCGATACCAAAATGGTCTTATCGGTAATGGCCTTCTTCACTTCTTCCGGGTCTACAAAACCATATTGATCCACCGGAAGATAGGTAATTTCAAAACCATTTTTCGCTAAAAATTCACAAGCATGTAAAATGGCATGATGTTCGATCTTCGTAGTGATAATATGATTACCGCGTTGTTTATTGGCAAAGGCAATACCCTTTAAAGCCCAGTTATCCGCCTCTGAACCGCCTCCCGTAAAGTAGATCTCATCTTTCGATGCATTCAAAGACTTGGCAACCCTTTCCCGAGCCTTGTCTATTCCCAGTTGAGTCTGATGAGACAGTGAATAAATAGAGGATGGATTACCAAAATACTCTTGCATAAAAGGCAGCATCTCTGTGGCTACTTCCGGTTTTACGTAAGTCGTTGCAGCATAATCCATATATACTTTTTCTTTATCCATTTTTACACCTTCTTGTTTTTCTCTCAATTTATTATAATCAACCACGATATCCGCTAAAGTTGTCGATTCCAACACCTGATCAATACTATCCTTGATTTTCACCCACAAAAGTCTGGTAGCGCAATAATCCATGTTGATACAATTGGTGTCGTCAATACAGTCTGAAATCTCTACCGAACCTTCGAGTACATTCATAATCTCAGATATCAAAATTTTAGCAGGAGGCCTGCTCAGTACATAACCACCCAAGGCGCCGCGCACACTTTGGATTAATCCCGCCTTACGAAGTTGAGCAAAAAGCTGTTCCAAATAAAGATCAGATATATTTTGCCTTTCAGCAACCGATTTAATTGGAACTGGTTCTCCGCCATAATTTATGGCCAAATCCACCATAGCCTTCACACCATAACGGCCTTTGGTAGATAGTTTCATTTAATCGCCTCCATCAATCTTGAGTAATTTACTATACATTAATTTTACCATATCATACTATTATAATCAACATTAAATAGACATTTATCCCACTTTTTTATAAAACGTTTACTGTCTTCGATCGATTCCAGTGGCCTCCCTAAAATCAAATAAGAACGGGATTGATTTTTGACTCTCCCGTTCTTTTAATAATATACAGTCCACACCCTTGGCTGGAACCTAATATAGTTGCACTACTAATTCATTAAACTGCATTCGAAGTCCAATCTCTAGCTGTAGGCTTAAGCTTCCTGGAACAACGGTGTCGACAAATATCGCTCACCCGTATCAGGCAGCAGTGCCACAATTGCTTTTCCCTTGTTTTCAGGACGTTTGGCAATTTGAGTAGCGGCAAATGCCGCAGCTCCGGAAGAAATCCCCACTAATAGTCCTTCGGTTTTAGCAAGTTTTCGTGAAGTATCAAATGCTTCTTCATTTTTCACCTTATAGATCTCATCAATCACTTCACGATTTATAATATCAGCTACAAAGCCAGGCCCAATTCCCTGAATTTTATGAGGGCCTGGGTTACCGCCTGATAAAACCGGCGAATCAAAAGGTTCAACGGCGATGATTTTAACATTGGAATTTTTCTTTTTTAGAGCTTCGCCGACACCGGTGATAGTACCACCCGTACCGACTCCAGCGACAAAAATATCCACTTTGCCGTCAGTATCTTTCCAAATTTCCTCAGCCGTGGTCTTACGGTGAATCTCCGGATTGGCAGGGTTCTTAAATTGTTGGGGAATAAAGGAATTCTGCGTTTGGGCTGCAATTTCTTCGGCTTTGCGAATTGCGCCTTTCATACCTTCAGCCCCGGGAGTTAATACCAACTCCGCTCCCAAAGCTTTTAAGAGATTACGACGTTCAATACTAAATGTTTCCGGTAATGTAATAATCAATTTATAGCCGCGGGCCGCTGCTACGAAAGCCAAGGCGATTCCGGTATTACCACTGGTGGGTTCAATAATTACTGTGTCCTTATT
>WSSedL1CaDRAFT_10001718_pt1 | contig 12229 bp, 6 predicted proteins | sample WetSurSL1Cattail_FD_9464 | JGI IMG/M metagenome (IMG submission 9464)
GGGGTTGCTATTGAAAGGATTGCTTACAAGCCGATCCGAAATGCGCCGAAGCTTGTTCCGTTCATATCCGCCATTGGAGTTTCCTTCTTTTTACAGGATGCAGTAAGACTTGTGGAAGGGCTCTGGAAGAATGCGTTTTATATCACGACACCGGATCTTTTTACAGCAAAAATTAAAATCAGCGATACATTGAGTATACCGGTTAAATCGCTTTTTATCATGGGCATAGCGGTAGTGATTATGTTCTGCCTTACCTTATTTATCACAAAAAACAAATGGGGCAAGGCAATGAGAGCTGTGGCACAGGATCGGAATACGGCGTCCCTGATGGGAATTAACGTGAATTTTGTCATCTCCCTGACCTTTATGATCGGTGCAGGATTGGGCGGAGCAACCGGTACGCTCTTTGCCGTCCAGTATTCCCTGATCCACCCTTATATCGGGTTTATCCTGGGTATGAAAGCGTTTACTGCTGCAGTATTCGGAGGAATCGGAAATATCCCGGGCGCCATGCTGGGTGGTATACTGCTCGGACTGTTGGAAGTATTCGGGGCGGCACTTCTTGGTATTGCGACAAATGGAGCAATCGGTGCTGAATATAAGGATGTATTTGCATTTGTCATACTTATTTTCATCCTGATACTGAAACCTAGTGGGTTGCTGGGAAAACCGGCGGGAGAGAAGGTGTAGGCATGGGAAAAGGGAAAGGGTTGATCAAAACGATCCTGGACAGGCAGTTGCCCCAACTTATTGTCGTCATTGCAGCTCCGGCTGTAATGTACTTTACCAGGGCAATTACGGTTACATTTATTCTGTTTTTACTGTCTTTGCTGTTGCTCTATCTCAGCAAATTAAAAAACAGTTACAAACTCATCATAGCAGCAGTTGATCTGCTGGCTGTCATGCCTCTGGCAGGTCTGGCAAATTCCTATGCACTGGATGTCATAACGCAGATTGGCATTTATGCGGTGCTGGCCATCGGACTGAACGTGGTGGTAGGCTTTGCTGGCCTGCTCGATCTGGGCTATGTCGGATTTTATGCGGCGGGCGCATACGTCTATGCTTTTTTTGCGACTACCCAGGCAAACAATGTGATACCTGAATCCGTAATGAAATTTCCCATATCGGGCAATTGGTTCTGGCTGTTCCTTCCGATCTGCATGCTTGTCGCGGCAGGGGTCGGTATACTGCTTGGCCTTCCGGTCCTCCGGCTGAAAGGAGATTATCTGGCGATTGTCACACTGGGCTTTGCGGAAATCATCCGCATCATCCTCAACAATGCCGATAAGCCGATCAACCTGACAAACGGACCCAAGGGCCTGACACCGATACAACCGCCGTCTTTGTTCGGGATCCAGTTGAACCAGTCAATCCATTTTTACTTTATTGTACTTGTTATTTTAATGCTGGTCATACTTGCAACAAAACGGATTTACAATTCCAGGATCGGCAGAGCATGGGCGGCAATTCGTGAGGATGAACTTGCTGCAAGGACGATGGGGATTCCGCTGGTAAAAATGAAGCTAATGGCTTTTGCAATGGGTGCAGGCTTTGCAGGTATGATGGGCTGCGTTTTTGCGGCAAAGCAGACCTTTATTGACCCATCCAGCTTTGGGTTTATGGAATCTATCGGGATTCTGGCGATGGTCATTATGGGAGGCATGGGCAATATCTCCGGCGTGGTCATCGGCGCTCTTGCCGTAGTTGTGCTTCAACTTCAGCTGCTGAAGGAACTCTCGAGCTATCTGCGTGATCTTACTGTGGCAGGTGTTCTGAATATTCCCGCAAGCCTGGATCCTGCCAAGTATGAACGTTTGGTATTCGGCTTGATCCTGATCCTGATGTGCATTTTCAGACCCAAAGGCTTTCTTCCTGCAAAGCGGAGTCTTGTATTCATAAAGAAGCTGATTGGCAGGAACGGAATTGTTAAAGATAATACTTTGGATACAACGAATATATCGAATACATCGGAGTGATGAATTATGCCATTATTGGAAGTATATGGTCTGTCAAAAAGTTTTGGCGGACTTACAGCAAACAAGGATATCGATTTTCATATGAACGATCATGAAATTGTCAGTGTTATCGGACCCAACGGCGCGGGCAAGACCACGTTCTTTAATATGATCAGCGGCTTTTACAGAGCAGATACCGGGACGATCGTATTTGAAGGACGTAAGCTGGATAAGTTGACGCCGGAGAAGGTTGCCTCCTGCAGAATTGCGCGAACCTTCCAGAATATCAGACTGTTCCCGGAAATGCTGACGGTGGAAAATATCATGGCAGCAATGAATATGGACTTTAAATATAGCCTGTTTGATATTCTGCTTCATAACGGCAGGTTTAAAAAAGGAGAAGCTGATGCATACGACAGGGCTATAGAGCTGTTGAAGTATGTTGGCCTTGAAGGCAGGGAGGGCGAGCTTGCCAAAAACCTGTCCTATGGAGAGCAGAGGAGGCTGGAGATAGCCCGTGCGCTTGCCATAAAGCCGAAGCTTCTGTTGCTGGACGAACCGGCTGCAGGATTGAATCCTAAAGAGACTGAGGAAATGAAGAATTTTATCATACAGATCAGAAATGAACTTGGTCACGCGATCCTGCTGATCGAGCATGACATGAAGCTGGTAATGGGGCTTTCCGACAGGATCGCAGTATTGAACTACGGTGTGAAGATTGCGGAAGGAACACCGGAGGAAATCAAGGGGAATCAGGAAGTCGTCGAAGCATATCTGGGAATAGACGAAAAGGAAGAAGATGTGGGTGCGGCATCCTGAACGCTCAGTTATCGTTTGTGGATGATATGGACTGTGTTGTTGAACAGATAAAAGGATTATACAGAGCTATGCAGGCAAAGGTGGGATAGGTTTATGGGTGGTACAATACTTGAAATTAGCCATGTAGATACGCATTACGGAAGAATACAGGCGCTCAAGGACATCTCCTTCCATGTAGAGGAGGGGGAAATCGTCACATTGATCGGCAGCAATGGCGCGGGCAAAACAACGACGCTGCGGACGATCTCCGCGCTAATGAAGCCGACAAAGGGCGGAATTATCTTCAACGGCAACAAGATTAATGATCGGATGGCACATCAGATTTCCACAGGTGGGATCGCCCATGTGCCGGAAGGCAGGAATATTTTTCCGAAAATGACAGTAGAAGAGAATCTTGAAATGGGTGCCTTTCGGTTTACTGACAAAGCCAGGATCAAACGAAACATGGATCATGTATACGAATTGTTTCCCAGGATGAAGGAACGTAAAAAGCAAAAGGGCGGCACATTAAGCGGCGGCGAACAGCAAATGCTGGCAATGGGCAGGGCGCTGATGAGCGAGCCGTCGATTTTACTGATGGATGAGCCTTCGATGGGATTGGCGCCTATGCTGGTACAGTTGGTGTTTAATTCCATACGACAGCTAAACAAGGATGGAATGACGGTGCTGCTGGTAGAACAAAATGCCACGAAAGCTCTGAAACTGGCAAACAGAGGTTATGTTCTCCAGACGGGCAGTATCATACTGGAAGGAACGGGTACGGAACTGCTGAAGAACGAAATGGTCAAGGAAGCTTATCTGGGATGAAGAGATGAACTAAATGAAAGACGGAGCTTGTATCAAATATGTCTTTTGACCTAAATGAGCCTATTGCGCATACTTCTACAGATACGAATTATTTGTTATTCCGATGTTATTCTCAGCAAAACAAAAAGGTTTTACGGAATAGTCCGTAAAACCTTTTCATCTCATTACGCGTATTATATTTATAATTTCTTCAAACTGTTCCGGCAGATACTCTAGCCCTTCCCATGCAGGCTTTCCAGCAGAGTATCGCCGATCCTCTGTCCGTTAAGCGTTACGTATATGCCTTCGCCCGCATGTGTCTGTTTCAAGCGGATTGTCTTTACTGTGATGAACGGATCCATCTTAAGCTGCTTGACGGAATCCGAGAATTTCGTATAGAGTTCTTTTGAGCCAAGTTTTGCACAAGAGTCACAGGTGCAAATAGTATATTCGCGAGTCACGAATGCCGAATCAGATTTTTTCCTTCGTACGATTCCGCAGGCATTGTCACCGCTTTTTACTGCATATCCGGTGTGCAGCAGTTCATGGGCCAGATGGGAATTGGCCTCGCCGTAGAACTCCTTGTAGAGCCTTAGAATATCAGGATTCTCCTGCGATTTGCGGTATTTCGCAGTCTTGTCTATATCAATCAAAACTTGTTGACGCTGCTGCATCGCACTCACTTTCTCCGGAACAGGATGGCCTGCGCCACAGATGCAGCCGCCGGGACATGCCATGACCTCGATCAGGTCATATCCCACATCGATACCCTGTATAATCTTCTCTATGATCGGTTCTGCATTCTGCAGTCCGCTGATAACCGCGACATTTACCACTGTGCCGTCCGCATCAATTGTAGCTTCCTTGACGCCCTCAAACCCGCGGATTTCTTCAAAATCCAGATGGTTGGTCGTGACTTTTCCGGTAAGCTTTTCCACTGCCATACGCAGCGCTGCCTCAGCCACACCGCCGGATGCGCCGAAGAGGATACCGGCGCCTGATACCTGCTTGTAAGGCTCGTCAAATTCCTGTGGTGTGATTTCAGCTGTATTTATTCGGGCCAATTGCACCATTTCGAGCATTTCACTTGATGTCAGGACTGCGTCGACATCACGGTTCCCGTCTACGGCAAATTCAGGACGGGCGGCCTCATACTTCTTGGCCAGGCAAGGCACGATGGACACGACATAAAGGTCCTTTCTATCAATACCGGCCAGCTTCGCATAATGGTTCTTCACAGTCGCACCCATCATCATCTGCGGTGATTTGCAGCTCGAAAGATGCGGAATGATTTCAGGATAGCGTCTTTCTACAAAATTCACCCAACCAGGGCAGCAGGAGGTAAATTGCGGCATGACGCCCTTCTTCTCTATACGGTTCAGAAATTCTGTCGTTTCCTCAACGATCGTAAGGTCTGCTGCGAAGGTAAAGTCGAATATTTTGTCAAACCCCAGCTTTTTCAGAAGGCCAGCCATGAAAGGCGAAGCTTCATTAAAAGGGACTCCGAATTTTGAGGATATAATGCTGCGCACTGCCGGCGCCACAAATGCAACCACAGTCTTTCCGGGATCATTGATCGCCCTGAATACCTTACCTCTTTCGCGGCGGTAATCAAGTGCACCGCAGGGACAAGCTGTCACGCACTGCCCGCAGCTGACACAGTCTGTTTCCTGCAGCGGCAGGCCGCTCTTTGTACCAACGAGCTGACGTCCGTGCCTCAAATAAAATGTCAATATGTCGGGGCCTTCGATCTCAGCACACGCTGCTATGCATCGACCGCACGAAATGCATTTGTTATGGTCGCGCATAATGAACGGATGATCATCGACGATTGGGATAAAAGGTCGTTCGTGGATCGGATTTTTAAATTCGATATTATGAGAGCAAGCCTCTTTCCTGAGGTCGCAGGTGTAGCGCTCCGTACAGCCGCATTTCAGACAACGGCGCGCTTCCTCCCTTGCTGCCTGCTCCGACAGTCCGAGTTCTACCTCACTGAAACCATTCTTACGCTCTACTACCGATAGTGAGGGCATCTTTGCGCGTTTCATCCTGGGCATTTCTTCAAACTCCCATTTGGGCAGGTCTTCCATCGTACCACGGCTGCAGCTGTAATCAACTGTGGATTCCTTCACATAACCCTTTGTCAGGAAGATGTCAATGGCTTCAGCCGCGTGACGGCCGGCACTTACGGCCTGTATAACCGTAGCGGGTCCCGTGACGCAGTCTCCGCCTGCGAAGATCTTGATTTCAGATGTCTGTGAGGTCTTTCCGTTTATTTCAATATCGCCCCATTTGTTCAGCTTGACAGGCATATCGTTATACAGGAACTGTGTGTTCGTGCTTTGACCGATCGCGCCTATGATCGTACCGGCTTCGATCACGATATCGCTGCCTTCAACCGGAATAGGACGGCGCCGGCCTGAACGGTCAGGCTCACCAAGAGTCATCTCTATGCAGTGAAGCAGTTTTTTACCATTCTCATTGACGATATTGTTCGGCGCCATCAGAAAGAGCATTTCAACGCCTTCATGCAAAGCCTCTTCCACTTCAAACGGCTCTGCGGGCATTTCCTCCTGTGTACGGCGGTATATCAGCTTGACGGATTTTGCACCTTTGCGCAGAGCGACACGGGCACAGTCAATAGCTGTGTTTCCGCCGCCAATGACAACGACGGTTTCGCCAAGCTTAATATCGACGCCTTTTGTGACCTGTTCGAGATATTGTATCCCGAGCCAGACGCCTTCAAGGTTTTCACCCTCTATATGCAGGGGTGTTGCACGCCAGGATCCGATGGCAAGGTAGACGGCATCGAAATCCCTGTTGAGGTCTTCAAGGGAAATGTGTCTTCCAAGGGCTTTCCCGGTCATTATCTTGATACCCAGTTTTTTCATGATGTCAATTTCTTTGTCAAGTGTGGCTTTTGGCAGACGGTATTCGGGAATACCGTAACGCATCATACCTCCGGCTTGCGGCTGACGTTCGAAAACTGTCACATCATGGCCGTTTATCGCACTGTAATATGCTGCGGAAAGGCCCGATGGCCCAGATCCCACAATAGCGATCTTTTTGCCTGTCAAAGAATTCTTCTCCGGTATCCAGGGCTGTTCCTGCGACATGTCCCAATCAGCGGCAAAACGCTTGACATGATTGATGGCCACGGGGGCATCAATGAGATTTCGGCGGCACTGCGCTTCACAAGGATGGGGACAAACACGGCCGCATACTGAAGGGAACGGATTGTTGTCCTTGATCACCTGGATCGCAGCCTTGTAGTTGCCATTGCCCACATGACGCAGATAGGTCTGGATGTCTATGTTCGCAGGGCAGGTCATGACGCATGGAGCTACACAGTCTGCATTATGGTCTGAAAGCAGCTGCTCCAGACGTACCTTCCTGTAACTTTCAAGTTTTGGACTGCTCGTGCATATGATCATGCCTTCTTTTATTGGCGTCTGGCAGGCTTTGACATCCCTGTCCCCGTCCGCACCAAGCTCAACCACGCATAGTCCGCAATTCCCGTTTGATCTCTCAAGCCTGATATCATAACAGAGATGGGGAATGTGGATATTCTCCTGAAGTAAAGCCTGAAGTATTGTCAGATTGTCATATACCTCAACTTCTCTGCCATTTACGGTAACCTTGATCCTCTTATGATTTTCCAGTGTCTTCATATTCATGACCCCTTGTCTAATTATTCAATTTCGTTACACTTATAATGAAAAAAGTAATTAATACAGTAAGCTTTTTTCACCTATATTACCTTAAAATCTTTTGCAGAAATCTAAAATTTCATCTGTTCTGTATTAAATCATTTCTGCAACTTAAATAGTAATGTTTACAATTTTTATTGTTTAAATTCAATTAATCGTCTTTATTATACAAAAGAAATTAAGATTTGTCATTCAAATATGTGACAATAATTTAACGATGTTTTGCGGCTTATTTGTCAATGTGCCAAATACACTTCAACCGGTGAATTCTATCAGTCGACATGAATAAATCCCAACCAGACTGTACACATTAGATTAACACGCTGTGCCGGCTGCTTCGTGCCTGGAGCAAAACATAACAATATTATTGAGCAACTGGTACAACGAATTAATTAAATCCGTAAGGAGTTGACAGGATTGGATAGTACAAGGGCGAGACAGATCCTCAAATCAAAAGAGAATATAGATGTTTTGTATAACGGTTCACCCATATGGATCGAAGGTGTCAGCGAGAATGATGCAGTTGAAGTGACAGCATTGTCAGGCAGCAGGGAGCGGATGGAAGTGCCTGTGAACCTGCTCATTGAGAAATCCTAGAAACCATGGATGTACCCAGTCCGATTAACCCGCCTGAAGGTTGCCGTTTCTATGCGTGATGCAGCAGTATGGAGCTCCGCAAAGTGAAAGGACCTGCAATGACTGAGCAGGAAGGAGGACATAAGGGTCTTTGCAATTTGTGTCAATAATACACCGTAGTTGTATTACTATATGTACAATGGTACAATATGTAAGTCGTGAAGACAAAGATTTTTATGACTACAGAGGACATATTTGTTGTATCAGGGGGTATGAGGGGCAATGAACTCTATCGGAGGATCCGGCATAACCGTTGGCAATTCGTCCAGGAAGGCACATTGCCGCATTTATATCCGCAGCTATTTTCTCAACATTCTGACAGTTGTACTGCTATCCGCCGGCTTATCCGGCATAGGCGTCATGCTTTCTGATGTGTTTGATATTTACAACATTGAGAGATACGTCCGAACGCCGGTGCTGTTTGCTCTCAACGCACTGCCTTTGGCATTATTGATGCTTCTTTTATATCATATATCCTCAAGACTGTGGTTCTCATTTGGAATCGGAGGAGGACTATTTCTTGCTCTTGAAATTGTCAACCGGTTTAAAATGTATTTGCGGGAGGAGCCTCTGACGATTCAGGATCTATTGCTTGGAACGGAAGCATTGAAAGTAGTCAGGCTTTCAGAGTTGCCGTTCGGCTGTCTGGAGATTTTAAGCGGGATTATCTGGGCTTCTTTTAGTATTCTTCTTTTTGTATACGTTAAATCTGAAAAGCTTCGCTGGCCCCAGAAAACATTTGGAGCAATCTTCTCTGTTGTTCTTTTTTGTTTACCTTTCAATTCCTTATATAAAGATATAAAATTGTATGACAGCTTTAAAGTTCAGGGATCGATTTATTCACGTGTGAATCAGTTCAGGTCCCACGGCTTTATTTACGCATTTCTTTATACGGCAAAAAACCCCACAGCCGTCAAACCAGAAGGGTATTCGAAAGCAGAGGCGAAGAAGATACTGGATGGATACCATAATGTACCGGAATCTGAAAATGCAGTTAAACCGCCTCATATCATAGCAGTGATGGGGGAGGCCTTTTATGATATTGACAGGATTAGCGGGATCGAATTTAATGAAGGTTATGATCCTCTTGCCAATTTCAACCGTATTAAAAAGCAGGCGTATTCAGGAAGAATTGTTACAAATGTATTCGGCGGTGGGACTGCCAATACCGAATTCGCCTTCCTGACTGGTCATTCGCTGGCCATTATGCCCGGGTTGGAAAGTCCTTACACTTCATATTTGCGAAAGGATACGTTTTCGCTGGCACGGGTGCTGAAGGAGGCAGGATACTCCACATTGGCGTTCCACCCGGGCGATTCGTGGTTCTACAACAGAGGGAATGTTTACAATTTCTTCGGATTTGACAGTATATTTTTCAAGAAGGACATGGATGTAGAAAATATCAAGACGGTGCTGGGGTATGTATCTGATATGGATTCGGCCAAATTTACTGTTGAAAAATTGGCAACGCATCTTTCTGAAAAGCCAGATATCCCTTATTTTGAGTTTATGGTCAATATCCAAAATCATGGCCCGTATTCAAAAGAGGGTATTGGATATCCCAAAATACTCAAACAGACGGCTTCAATGAATTCATCCTCCTATAATATTCTTAACAACTATATAAACGGTCTGTCCGGTTGTGATACGGCCCTCGGATACCTTGCGGATTCTTTGGAGGAGATGGACGAACCCATTGTACTTTTATACTTTGCGGACCATTTGCCATACCTTGGATATAAAAATGCGGGATATGCGGCACTTGGCTTTAGCATAAGCCAGTCCGGAGATCTTGAAGCTTTTCTGAATCAATATGAGACGCCCTGGTTCCTCTGGTACAACAAAGCTGCCAGGAAGCAGCTGTCGGACCGTGGCGAACCTGTCCCGACAGGTACTGCCCCTGAAATCAGTGCCAATTTTCTGGCAACAGTACTTCTTAAAACTGTCGGATTAAACGGCGGGGAATATTTTAATTATCTGTCAGAGCTTGAGAAGACCATTCCGGTGATAACAAACAGGTTTAGTAAAGTCGAAGGAGTATATACGGAAAAAATATCCGATAAGGCAAAGCAGTCGCTGGATCAGTACAGAGAGCTGCAGTACTACATGCTGATGGAGAAGGAAGCTGTTACCCCATAGAAAGGGTATCCAGTCTGTAAGTGTCAAAATAATTTGGACATGAAGCATATCAGCAGTGCGCTTAGGAACTAATCGATGCAGAAGTTTCCGGGTGAACTCCGGGCTTTCTGCAACAATTGATTATTGCGACATCCCTCTTGCAAGCGTACCCTGTTTTATTGTACGATGGGACAGACACAAGAATAGGGAGAGCAAAATGGAGCATTCAATTTCAATTATAAAAGCTGTACTACATATTCTGGATGTAAATGCCGCCATGCCGGTCCTTTCAAAGGGAGAACTGGAGATTCCCGAGGCGTTGGCAGATTATCTGGGAAGACACATTGACAAGGTACTTGACGACCCGAATACCAAGAATGCACGTTTTATCGGCGAAGAAAATGAGATCCGGCTTTTATGCGGACTTCTCAAGGACAAGGAAGGCGATTTTCTGCTTGTTAGTACGGATCTGGCCGGTAAGCTTTTTGCGTTTATGCGAAAAAACGTTGAAATACCATCGGCTGATCTGGTCTGCTGCCTGGCTGAAATTGACGGGGTAAATAGCCTGGTACTGCTTAAGCTGAATTATACCGAAGGCTTCACCCATTGGGTAAACAACGCAGATGAAGGTGCAGTAAACATGATCATACGTCACAAAACGCTGTTGCCGCAGGAGGGTCAGAAGCCTGGTGAGTGTGTGCTGATCAGCATGGCGGATTTCAGTCTGAAATTGATGGAAAAGCAATATGAAATAAACGGGGAGAAGGAATTTTACCTCTCCAATCTATTTCTGAAATGCAGCTGTGATTTGTCTGACAATGCCAAACTCAAGATACTTGACAAGGCTGCGAAAAGTATAAATAAAAAATACTTTAACGAGGATTTCGAGAATACAATCAAGATGAAAAAAGCTGTTACTGAAAGCATTGAAGATACAGCTGCCATACAGGTCGACCGGATTGCCGGCAAGCTGTATGAAAGCGATATGGGTATCCGGCGTGAATATGTAGATGAAATCGCAAAGGCAGGACTGGATGAAAAGGAAATAATCATTCCCGGCAGACTTATCGAAAAGAAGTTCAAGACTCACAAAATTAAAACCGATACAGGAATTGAGATAGATTTTCCTCTGGAATATGCCGATGACAGTGATAAGATTGAATTTATCAACAACTCGGATGGAACGCTGTCTATTGTAATAAAAAATGTAGCCAGGATAACAAACAGGTGACTATGTGCCTGATAATGACTGCCGGAGCTGATAATATGCAAATGAAAAAAAGAAAATTCAAACCGATTTTTGCAGGGATTGCACTTTTTGCCGCATTGGCGATATTTTCGGGTACATCTGCACCTATGTCGGCCCAAACGGTATCATCTACAAAATCGGCCGTACCATACAGTATTACAAACAACTTTGGAGCAGATCCTGAAGCCGGACGCAATTTTACCTGGGTTACTTCCGCATCGGTGAAAACAGGGTTTGTGGAATACTGCAGACGCGCTGATTTTATCGGATTTGGCAAGCCGAATATTGTCAGACTTGAGGCAAAGAGCCATGCTGTGAAAACGGATCTGGACAGCAGAACTATACATAAGGCTGCCGTTAATCATCTGCTGCCGGGTACGGAATATGTCTACCGTGTCGGATCATCCAGCGGCTATAGTGCGCAGGGCGTATTTAAAACGGCGGAGATTGATCCGGACAGCTTTACCTTTCTGAATATCACAGACACGCAAGGGGGATCTGCAAAGGATTACAATGTATGGAAGAATACGCTGGATAAGGCGCTTTCCAAATTCCCCGATGCGAAATTCCTCGTTCATACCGGTGACATGGTAGATGCCGGCTATCTGGCAAAGCAGTGGGATATGTTCATCAGCGCGGCGCAGGGCGAAATGATGAACCTTCCGATCCTGCCTGCCGTGGGAAATCATGATGCTCTTAATAAAAATAAAACGAATTATAATTTCAGTAATTTTACCGACAGGTTCAATCTTCCCGATTCAGGAATTACCGGAACTCAGGCAGGTACCGTTTATTCCGTTGATTATGGCGACCTGCACATTGCAGTGATGAATACGCAATGCGGCAGCAGCAATTATAAGAAACAGGCTGAGTGGCTTGAAAAGGACATGTCCTCTTCAAATAAGCTCTGGAAAGTGGTCGCTCTGCACAGGGGACCATACGGCGCGACCTATGAT